>Ga0209555_10001108_pt1 | contig 21363 bp, 20 predicted proteins | sample SaaInl85LU_5_DNA_FD_184643 | JGI IMG/M metagenome (GOLD analysis project Ga0209555, IMG submission 184643) | Marine microbial communities from expanding oxygen minimum zones in the Saanich Inlet - ESP_85LU_5_DNA (SPAdes) (version 2) | ecosystem: Environmental > Aquatic > Marine > Intertidal... | reverse complement strand
CATTTTGATAGACCGGAAATCTAAGCGTCCTATGGAAATCAATCCGATTCTAAACCGCCTGAAAGACTTTGCTGAACGCACCGAGTTGCTGCGCGGTTACCTCGAATACGACGTCACTGCTGAGCGCCTCGAGGAGGTTGAGCGTGAGTTGGAGGATCCGACCGTTTGGAACGATCCCGTTAACGCCCAGAAGCTGGGTAAAGAGCGCTCCGCCCTGGAGATGATCGTTAAGAGTATCGATGAACTTACGTCGGGGGTCGATGACTGTCGTGAACTGCTTGATATGGCAGTAGAAGAGGACGACGAAGATACGCTGCATGAGGTTGAAATCGAGGTGGATCGCCTGGGTGAAATCCTGGCCAAGCTCGAATTTCGTCGTATGTTCTCTGGTGAGGCAGATGCGAACAACGCTTTCGTCGATATTCAGTCGGGCTCAGGTGGTACTGAGGCACAGGACTGGGCCAACATGACGCTACGCATGTTCTTGCGTTGGGGCGAGTCCAGAGGTTTTAAAACCGAGTTGCTGGAGGTCTCTGCAGGTGAGGTTGCCGGTATAAAGTCCGCCACTATTCGGTTTGAGGGTGAGTACGCCTTCGGTTGGTTGCGAACTGAGACGGGCGTGCATCGTCTTGTCCGTAAGTCTCCGTTCGACTCTGGTGGTCGCCGTCACACGTCATTCTGTTCGGTGTTTGTCTCGCCAGAGATTGATGACAACGTTGAGATCGAGATTAATCCGGCCGACCTTCGTGTCGATGTCTACCGAGCTTCCGGTGCCGGTGGTCAGCACGTTAACCGAACTGAATCAGCGGTGCGTATCACGCACGAGCCCTCGGGGATTGTGGTTCAGAGTCAGGCTGCTCGTTCGCAGCACCAGAACCGCGACACCTGTATGAAGCAACTGCGTGCGAAGCTGTATGAGATGGAGATGCTCAAGCGTCGTGAAGCGGCGCAAGAGGTTGAGGACACCAAGGCCGATATCGGTTGGGGTAGTCAGATCCGCTCGTACGTGCTCGATGACCAGCGTATTAAGGATCTGCGTACCGGTGTGCAGACCTCCAACTGTGATCGCGTGCTCGATGGCGATCTCGACATGTTTATTGAAGCTAGCCTGAAAGCTGGCCTCTAAAATTTTAATCAGGATAGAACTCGATGTCTGATACTACTGCGCCGCAAGATGAGAACCGTTTGATCGCAGAGCGCCGCGAGAAGCTGGCAGCACTGCGTGAAGCGGGTAACGCTTTCCCTAACAAGTTCCGTCGCGATAGCTACGCGCAGGATCTGCAGGATGCGCATGCTGACAAATCCAAGGAAGAGTTGGAGGCGGCCAATATTCGCGTATCTATCGCCGGTCGTGTGATGCTAAACCGTGGTGCTTTTATGGTGCTGCAGGATATGAGCGGTCGTATTCAAGCGTACGTCAATAAAGAAGCGCGTCCGTTCGCCAAGCAGCTGGATTTGGGTGACATCATTGGTATTACCGGTGCTGTGCACAAGTCGGGCAAGGGCGATCTATACGTTGACATGGAAGAGTTCGAACTGCTGACTAAGAGCCTGCGTCCGCTGCCGGATAAGCACAAAGGTTTGCAGGATACCGAGATCCGCTACCGCCAGCGCTACGTTGATTTGATCACTAATCAGCCCTCACGCGAGGTGTTCGAGAAGCGTTTCCAGATCATCGCGGCGATCCGTAACTACCTAGCAGAGAAGCGCTTCCTCGAAGTCGAAACCCCGATGTTACAGGCGATTCCAGGTGGTGCAAGCGCGCGTCCGTTTGTGACCCACCACAATGCGCTGGATATTGAGATGTACCTGCGTATCGCTCCCGAGCTCTACCTTAAACGTCTGGTTGTGGGTGGTTTTGAGCGCGTTTTCGAGATCAACCGTAACTTCCGTAACGAAGGTCTTTCGACACGTCACAACCCTGAGTTCACGATGATCGAGTTCTACCAGGCCTACGCTGACTATAAAGACCTGATGGACCTGACTGAAGATATGCTACGCACGGTGGCGCAGCAGGTGCTGGGTACTACCACTATCGTAAACACGGTGCGCAACGAAGAGGGCGAGGTACTGGAGAGCTTTGAATACGACCTCTCGAAGCCGTTCAAGCGCATGTCTGTGTTTGACGCGATTCTGCACTTCAACCCGGATATCACCGCTGAAGCACTGTCGAATGAACACGCTGCACGACAGATTGCAGAGCGTCTAGATATCGATGTTAAAGATGGTTGGGGTTTGGGTAAGATTCAGATCGAGATCTTCGAAGAGACTGCGGAGCACCGTCTGCAGCAGCCAACCTTCATCACTGAGTACCCAACTGAGGTCTCGCCACTGGCGCGCCGAAGCGATGACAACCCCTTTGTTACCGAGCGTTTCGAGTTCTTCGTGGGTGGTCGTGAGCTGGCAAACGGCTTCTCGGAGCTTAACGATGCCGAGGATCAGGCTGAGCGCTTCCGCAAACAGGTGGAAGAGAAAGATGCTGGTGATGATGAAGCGATGCACTACGATGCCGACTTCGTTAATGCACTGGAGTACGGACTGCCACCAACCGCGGGTGAGGGTATCGGTATCGACCGTCTGGTGATGCTGTTCACCGACTCGCCGTCGATCCGTGACGTTATTCTCTTCCCAGCGATGCGCCCACGCGTATAAGGCTGGCCCAAAGCAATTACTGCGGAGCGCGCTTGTGAACACTTGGTTTTTTCCGATTGAGAAACGAGAGTTCGCAGGCAAACGCCACCTAATGATAAGCCTGCGCACACTGCACCTGATGGGTGTCAGTGGCTACGCAGGCTTTTTTATTTTTGGCTTAGCGAGTGAGCAGTGGCTGCCCCTCGGACTGCTGGCTCTGGTGAGTGGCTCGCTGATGCTGGTGCTAGAGATCTGGGCGGACGGTATCTTTCTGCTGCAGATGCGTGGTCTGGCTGTGCTGTTGAAGTTAGCGATTTTTGGCTGGATTCTGTTCGACCCGAACTGGCGAGTTGAGGGGTTCTTCGGCATTATCCTGCTTGCCGGTTACTTCTCCCATGCGCCGGCCAAAGTCCGATATTACCTGCCGTTTAGCGGGATAAATGCGAGCAGTTCTGCCAAATATAGAGAGCTTAGAGGCCTTTAAGAGCCGTGCGAGTTACGGGATTTAAGATATGGCACTAGAAAAAGCCCCTAGCTGGGCCGCGCACCTGCAGAGTGAGTTCGATCAGCCCTACATGCAGGCGCTCAAAACTTTTTTGGCGGAACGAAAAGCCGAACAGGTGAAAATCTACCCGCACTCGTCAAACTGGTTTCATGCGCTAGAGGCGACGCCGCTTGATCAGGTGCGCGTTGTGATTCTGGGGCAGGACCCTTACCACCAGGCTGGTCAGGCGCATGGGCTGAGTTTCTCGGTAATTCCTGGGGTTAAGATCCCGCCGTCGCTACGCAATATATACAAAGAGCTCGAGTCCGATCTAGGGATTAAAGCACCCAATCACGGTTATCTGGAGAGCTGGGCAAAGCAGGGTGTTCTGCTGCTCAATGCGGTGCTTACTGTTGAGGATAGCAGTGCAAATGCACATCAGGGCAAGGGCTGGGAGACGTTTACCGATCGCATTATTGAGCTGGTAAACGAGCACTCTGCCGGCGCTGTGTTCGTGCTCTGGGGCAGCTATGCTCAGAAGAAGGGGGCCAAGGTCGATACCGAGCGGCATCTAGTGATCAACTCGCCACACCCCTCGCCGCTCTCGGCGCATCGTGGATTCTTTGGCAGCCGGCCGTTCTCTCAGGCTAATAGCTGGCTAGAAGATCAAGGCCGCGGAATAATTAATTGGCAGGTGCCACCCGAGAAAGGGTTTTGAGAGGAGACCTTATGACTCTGTTACCCCATGAAGTCGTTGATACAGGCCCCAATCCTAGCCATAGCGTAATCTGGATGCATGGCCTGGGTGCTTCTGGCCATGATTTTGTACCGATTGTGCCGGAGCTAAAGCTGCCCGCAAGCTGTGACCATCGCTTTATCTTTCCGCACGCGCCCGAGCGTCCGGTAACGGTCAATGGCGGTTATATCATGCCCTCCTGGTACGATATCTTCAGTATGGAGCTGGAGCGCGAAATTGATGAAGAGCAGATTCTTGCATCGGCAGCAGCCGTACATCGATTTATCGACGCTGAAATTGAACGCGGTGTTGCCAGTGAAAATATCCTCCTGGCTGGATTCTCTCAGGGTGGAGCGGTGGCCTATCAAGCCGCGCTGACATACCCCAAGCGTTTGGGTGGGTTGATGGCGATGTCGACTTACTTCGCAACACCTCAGCTGTGCAAGCAGACTGAGGTGAATGCCCGGCTACCCATTCTGATCCAACACGGTACTGCCGATTCAGTCGTGCCCGAATCTCTGGGCCGTCAGGCGCAAGCTTCGTTAGAGGCAGGTGGTTGGAGCTCGGAATACAAAACGTATGCGATGGATCACGAGGTCTGTATGCCTCAAATCATGGATATTAGCCGTTGGATGCTGCAGCGACTGGCTTGATTCACTTCGTTTCGCAATCCTCATTGCCGCAGTCCTGCAGGCATTTAATGGCGGCACACTGTCGTGCGAAAAGAGACCATGCGTTCGCTGTTCCCTCATAGGTTGTGACGCACTCAACCTTTCCGGTATCAACCTCTGCCTCTCGCGAACACCCGGATTGAATCAGATCCGTCTTAATCGTGCCGAGAACTTTGTCCAGATTAACGATCAGCGATTCAAACTGACCGCCCCAGATTTGGAGACCCTGGATGTGCCCGCTGGACGCGTGGAGATCGGGTAGGAGCGAGCGAAGCGCGCGATTCTGCGAAGTCGCTTCCTCATCCCCTATCGGGGAGGCTCCTAAAACTGCGGTCTAGCGCTTCTTCTCAAACAGCATAGGGTCGAGCTCATAGGGCAGACCGTTGAAGCTCAACTCTGTACCTGAGGCTAGTTTGAGCGATTCGCCCGCATCAATCTGTGATTGCTGGACGACTGCTAGCAACTGAGTTTCGGACTCAGTAGATGCAGCGAGTACAACTGCACCGACGGCTACACCTTCGCTATTCATCAGCTCGCTACCGGGTGCGACGGCCTCGACGCTGGGTGCTGTAAAGCGGTACATCGCTTTCTTCAGAATGCCGCGGTGCTGCAGACGTGTAACGATCTCTTGCCCTGTGTAGCACCCCTTGTTGAAGCTGACGCCCTCAACGGCTTGTAGGTTAGTCATCTGCGGTATGAAGTGCTCTTGGGTTTCTGCGCGCAAATCGACTAAACCGCGCTCAATGTTCGCAAGGTCCCAGTGTGATTCGGGTGTGCCTTTGAGCTTTCCCGCCTCCAAGCAGGTGGCTAGGATGCTATCCTCAGCCCAGACTTCGTAGAGTGCCTCGTCATAAACCGCAACCACACTATCCTCTTTGACATAGAGTGGTTTGTGATCGGTATTAATCTCGAAGCACACGCAGAGTTTGCGACTGTTGGACGCATCTACTGCGACGCCGCTAAGCTCATCAGCAAATCTCAGGGTGACTTTGGAGAAGACACTGTACTTTTTCAAATTATCGAAGGCGCTCTGTGCGATCGACTCGTGCACTCGCAACCAGATCTTCTGTGCATCCAGGTAAAAGAGGCGGAACAGGCTGATCATGTGGCCTTTGATGTTGCAGTGTGAACCGGGGATGTGACCCACCTCGGTGAGTTTGCGCACATCGCAGCTCAACTGGCCCTGCAGAAACTTTTCAGAGTCGACGCCGCTGACCTCAATAATACGGTAGCTGCTAAGTGCTGTGCAGAGTGGCGCGTTGTTGTCGAGATGTTGAGCGAGTCTGTCGTAGCTCTGGTTCAAGATTTAAGCCTCTTTGCTGTTGTCGCTGCTGTCTGAAAGTTGAGTAAATTCGCCAATCACTTCGCCCAGGCGAACGGGGGTACCGGCTCGTAGCGAGTCGATCCACTCTACCGCCTGGTCAGGGAAGAGCAGAATCACGGTTGAGCCCAATTTAAACCGACCCATCTCTGCACCCTGTTCCAGTATGAGAGCTGTGTCCGCATCTGTACTAAAGATCTTACGTGCGCTCTTCGGTGGTGGAGCAACCTGCCCGCTCCATACAGTTTCGATACCCGCCACGATCATAGCACCCACCAAAATCATCGCCATGGGGCCATGTTCGGTCTCGAATATCGATACCAGTCGCTCATTGCGCGCAAATAGCGAATCGACGTTTTCAGCTGTGGTCTGGTTAACTGAATAGAGGTCACCCGGTATGTAGATTGACTCCTTAAGAACCGCACCCGCCGGCATATGCACACGGTGGTAGTCCTTTGGCGACAGATAGATAGTTGCGAAGCGACCACCAATAAAGGGTTCCGCGCGTTTCTCATCGCCGCCGACCAGAGCGGTCAACGAGTAGCCGCGACCTTTGGCTTGAAGAATCCGTCCATGCTCGATATTGCCGATCTCTGAGATCGCACCATCGGCTGGCGAGATCAACAGATGCTCGTCGACTGTGATCTTGCGTGCGCCCTCTTTGAGTTCGCGCGTAAAGAAGGCGTTAAAGTTCACGTAGGCTTCGGGTTCGGGATTTTTTGCTTCACTCATATTCACATTGAAGTGGGCAATAAAACGCTTTATCAGCCAGTTTTTCAACCAGGGTTGAGTGCAATTTGCCAACAAACCGACAAGGCGTGAGAGTAGGTGTTGGGGTACGATCTGCTGAAACAGAATAAACAGCGTAGTTTTCAACCGGGGCTCCTTGCAGCGGTGGTCAATCGTTGGGTTCGATAATACTAGTTTCTGGGGCTGAAGTCAGAGTCCAGCATCGAAAGTAGGATCTGTTTGTAACTGGTAAAGCGCTGTTCGGATACTGCGCCGCTCTCGAGCGCTTCATCAAAGGCGCATCCGGGCTCCTCTTCATGCGCACAGTCTCGGAATTTGCAGTGTCCAATGTAAGGGCGAAACTCTCGAAATCCATCTAGCAGGCGCTCGGGATCTATATGCCAGAGGCCAAACTCACGAATCCCTGGCGAGTCAATCAGATCGCCACCGTCAGGGATATGGAAAAGTCTCGCGGTAGTCGTGGTGTGCTTACCCTTTTTATGAGTTTCGGAGAGCGGACCCACTTTCATATCTACGCCGGGAAGCAGCGCATTCACCAGTGAGGATTTGCCAACCCCTGACTGACCGACAAAAACCGTTGTGCGGCCACTCAGGAACTCATGCAACTCGTCCAGACCATGATTTGTGCTGGTTGATGCGTAGATGATCTTGTAGCCGATTTGAATATAGGTATCGATCATCGGGAGAATCCATTCGGCATTCTCTTCGTTGATCAAATCGGTCTTGTTGAGCACGATGACAGGTTCGATGTCAGAGAGTTCGGCCGCAACGAGGTAGCGATCAATCAGACTCGCGTGAGCCCGGGGTTCTACTGCAACAACGATCAGAATGGCGTCGATATTCGCTGCAACCGGTTTAAGCTCACCGTGGCTATTGGGGCGTTTAAGCTCAGAGCTGCGCTCCTCAAGTGCAACAACGACACCCGCATCAGGCGACTGGCGCCAGATTACACGGTCCCCGGTAACGAGCTGCCCAAGGTGGGTGCGCATATGGCAACGGACAATTTCACCCGCTTCACTGCCATCAACCACCTCAACATCAACGAGTTTGCCATAGTGAGAGATGATGATGCCGTGCTGTTCAGGGCCAAGATCACCCCCCTCAAGCTGCGCATCAATCTGCGCATCTTTGCGCTCGGCGCGCGCTTTGCGTTCGGCTTGTATCTTCTCTATGCGCCAGGCTTGGCGGCGATTAACTTTACGTTTTGCCATTCATTAAACCGCGCAGGCGGTGTCCATCAGCAGAATTAATATCAATATGATACTCGTAAGGGTGGAGCGGGTCGATCTGAAGGCTTATCCTTAGAGCATGTAAAGGAGATAAGAATGTCCCGAGATACCCGCTTAATCTGGATCGACCTTGAGATGACCGGCCTTGATCCCGTGCGCGAGCGCATTATTGAGATGGCGATCATCATCACAGATGCGGACCTTAATACGCTAGCGGAGAGTCCAGTGCTGGTGGTGAGCCAGCCCGATAGCATTTTGGACGCGATGGATCAGTGGAACACCAAGCAGCATGGTGGCTCGGGGTTGGTAGATCGGGTGAAAGCCTCGTCTCTGTCCGAAGCTGAAGCAGAGCGGCAGATGCTCAAGTTTCTGCGAGAACATACGGATGCAGGCACATCGCCGATGTGCGGTAACTCAGTGCATCAGGATCGCCGCTTCCTAAACCGCTACATGCCAGCGCTCGAAGACCATTTCCACTACCGAAATCTGGACGTGAGCACGCTCAAAGAGCTAGTACGCCGCTGGCGCCCTGATCTGATGGCGGGTTTAACCAAAAAAGGTACGCATCTAGCGCTGGACGATATTCGCGATTCGATCGACGAGATGCGCTACTACCGCGAGCATTTCCTTAAGGCTGATAAGCCGGCTTGAAGCCGAGCAGTAGGAGTGCTATCGCGCTACATCGGTATTCTCGGACAGGGTCGGGCAATACTCTTTGCGTATAGACCTCATGCAGTGAATAGAACTATTCGGGCAAACGCTTAGCTCCGGGGTGAATAAATAGCGGTTCGATCTGCTCTTCGTCCCTTTTCGCGAGTTGTCGCAGTGCCCACTCAATATGCTCGTCCACCAACTCTGAAATCGCCCCGAGCTTGGTAGTCAACGCAGCTTTAGCAATATCTGTAGCGGGTCCATTACCTAACGCGACGGCCAGATTGCGTATCCATCCCTGATACCCGGTTCGGCGAATCGCAGAGCCCTCTGTTTTTTGCAGAAACTCCTCTTCGCTCCACTGAAACAGCTCTACTAACTCGGCATTGTCTAGCCCGTGGCGCGGTTTGAAGTCATCTTCGGAGCTGCGCTGGGCGAAACGGTTCCAGGGACAGATCAGTTGGCAGTCATCGCAGCCAAAGACGCGGTTGCCCATGAGCGGGCGCAGCTCCACGGGGATGGATCCGCTCTGCTCGATGGTTAAGTATGAGATACATTTACGCGCATCAAGCACATAGGGTTGAGGGAAAGCGTTGGTGGGGCATACATCCATGCAGGCTGTGCAACGGCCGCAGTGCTCATCCTCTTCGGCGGCATCTATAGGTAGCGGAATGTTGGTAAAGAGTGAGCCGAGAAAGAACCAGGATCCAGCCTTTCGATTTAGCAGCAGCGTATGTTTCCCAATCCAGCCCAGACCGGCCTGGCGTGCTAAAGGTCGCTCTAGTATCGGAGCGCTGTCAACGAAGGGTCTGAACGAGACAGTCTCTTCGACCTGTTCGCTGAGCCATTGTCCTAACTGTTTTAGACGCGAGCGTACTAACTTGTGATAGTCGCGCCCGAGTGTATAGCGCGCGATATAGGCTTTGCGTTTGTCTCGTAGAACCTCGGTAATGCGCGTATCTTCCGGTAAGTAGTTCATGCGCAGCATGACGATGCGCACTGTACCAGCGACCAGCTGACTCGGATCGATGCGCTTGTCGAAGTGGTTCTCCAAGTAGCTCATATCGCCTTGGTAGCCCTTATCGAGCCAAGCTTTGAGATACTCTCGTTCTGAGCTTGCATCCGGGAGCGTGACGGCACAGGCGTCAAAGCCTAGCGCTCGCGCCTCAGCCTTAAGCCTGAGAGTTAGCTGCTGCAGATCCGGATTCAGGTTGTCGTCATCGAGGCGGGGCATTCTACGCCATATCTAAACTTACTAGGTTGAACGCCACTATACTTAAAACTGAGCTCAAAAGTAGGGTTCGCTCGTTTTGGGATTGGAGGTTGGATGATAAGTCGGGAGTTGCCGCGGGCCGTATACAGCGCCGCGCAGTGTAAGGCGTTGGATCGCCGCGCGATTGAGACTTTGGGTATCCCTGGTTATGCGCTTATGCAGCGTGCGGCTCAGGCATCTTTGGCGCTGATCCGTCAGCGTTGGCCGCAGGTGCGCAGTTTGTCGATTTGGGTTGGTGGCGGCAACAATGGCGGTGATGGCGTGGTGCTTGCGCGTCTGGCTGATGAGCTCGGGTGGCCAGTTCAACTGGTATTCGCTGACGCATCAGTTCGAGAGCGGGCAACTCAGGAGGCGGCCTCTGCCTGGGGTGATCTGCCCAACTCGATTAAAACTCAGATTTTCACAGAGGGTCTAGCGTTCGATGCTGATCTGATCGTTGATGCGCTGCTGGGTATTGGGCTCAGAGGAGAAGTGCGAGAGCCCACTGCCTCAATGATCGCTACTATTAATGCGAGCCAACTACCCGTATTGGCCTTGGATCAGCCGTCGGGCCTCGATACCGACCTCGGTATACCGCTCGGCGCTGCGGTGAGAGCTGACATAACCCTGACGTTTATCGCAAATAAGCTGGGTTGGTTAACCGCCGAAGGCTCCGCGTATTCGGGTGAGCGTTACTGGGCCAGCTTGGGTATTCCACAATCGCTGTTCGAGACTGTTGAGCCCTTCGCCTATCTGACCCAGGAGCAGTGTGTCAGATCTCAGTTACCGCGGCGCACTCGTTCCGCTCACAAGGGCAACTTCGGAGTGGTCACAATTTTGGGGGGTAATTTAGGCATGGGCGGTGCCGTGATTCTGGCAGCTGAGGCTGCGTTGCGTGCCGGAGCGGGGCGGGTGGTTCTGCTGACACGGCCCGCACATGTTGTGGCTTCGCTGGCGCGAGTACCGGAGGTGATGGTGCATGGGGTTGAGACACCGTCGGATTACGCTCAGTTTGTTGAGCAGAGCAGTGCTTTGGTAGTGGGGCCGGGGCTAGGGCAGGATAGCTGGGCGCAGGGCATGTTAGCGCTGGCGGAGAGCTTTGATGGGCCGCGGGTATTTGACGCGGACGCACTTAATCTGCTGGTCAAAGGTAATCTGTGGGTAGGGGCGCATACGGTCTGTACGCCGCACCCGGGAGAAGCCGCACGCCTGCTAGGTATCTCTGCGAGAGATGTGCAACATGATCGGGTCGCAGCCGTGCTCAATTTAGCGCGCAAATATGGCGGTGTTCAGGTGTTAAAAGGGCCGGGAACTCTTACCTGTGCGCAGGGTCAAATAGAGGTGTGTGGCCTTGGTAACGCCGGCATGGCAACAGCAGGCATGGGCGACATACTTTCTGGTATCATAGGAGCGCTACTGGCACAGGGTTTAACTCTGGCCGACGCCGCTCGCTGCGGAGTGTGGATTCACGCTCGCGCAGGTGACTTGGCAGCTGCTCGGGGGGAGCGTGGGCTACTGGCCTCAGATCTGTTGGCTCAGATTCGAGTTGCGGTAAATGATAACGAGATCGACATTGGGGTTTAACAACCGATGGTTTCACAGCTTGATTGGCGTCTGCTCGATGAGGGCGGCACTTTAGCTGCCGGTGCGATACTGGCGGCTCACAGCGCCGGTTCTGTGGTTTTTCTACACGGCAACTTAGGGATGGGGAAAACCACTCTGAGCCGCGGTGTTTTGCACGCACTAGGGCATCAGGGGGGTGTCAAAAGCCCTACCTATACTCTAGTAGAGCCCTATGAGCTCGAACTTGGGCGTCGAGTATTCCACTTTGACCTGTACCGATTGGCTGACCCCGAAGAGCTCGAGTACCTCGGGGTACGCGACTACTTCGACGGCGAATCGCTCTGTCTGATTGAGTGGCCTGAAAAAGGCGAGGGTTTTTTGCCGACGCCAGATATCGAAATCTATCTAGAAGCTGACCTTCCGGGGCGTAAGCTCTCAGCTATCGCAAACACGCAACGTGGTACAGAGCAGTTGGCAGCAATGAGTGCTGACCCAGCTGTTGTTCGTCTGCAGGGAGGCAGTCAATGAGAGTGGTTCGGAGGTTAATCAGCCTGTTTCTGCTGATTGTTGCCTCGCTAGTGCAGGCCAATACTCAGATTGATAATCTGCGTATCTGGCTGGCACCTGATAATACGCGTCTGGTTTTTGATCTTAACGGCCCAGTAGAGCATAGCTTGTTTACGTTGGAGAACCCGTCGCGCGTCGTGATTGATCTAGAAAGCGCTTCGCTCAATACCGATCTGACTAAACTGGATGTGGCTGGGAGTCCGATCAGCCAAATGCGTTCTGGCAAGCGCGATGACGGCTTACGGCTGGTATTGGATCTGGCGCAAAAAGCGCAGCCGAGTAGTTTTACCCTGCCGCCGAATGACCAGTATGGTCATCGTTTGGTTGTTGACCTTGCAACCAGCACCCAGCAGGCGCTTAAGCCTGCGGCAGAACCGCTTGTCATTCCTGATACACAACGCGATATCATTATTGCCATCGATGCGGGTCACGGTGGTGAAGATCCGGGTGCCATCGGGCCGAATCGCCTCTATGAAAAGCGTGTAGTGTTGGCGATCGCCAAAGAGGTGAAACGCCGTATTGATGCTGAGGCTGGTTTCAGAGCAGAGTTAGTGCGCACCGGAGACTATTACATCAGCTTGCGCGGGCGTACCTCCAAGGCGCGCAAAGCCAATGCAGACCTCTTCGTCTCTATCCACGCCGATGCTGCACGTAACTCCAAAGCGCGCGGTGCATCCGTTTGGGTGCTCTCTAACCGTGGAGCTTCCAGTGAGATGGGTCGCTGGCTGGCGCAAAAAGAGAACTCTGCTGACCTCATTGGCGGTGTCGGCAGCGTAAGCCTTGAGGATAAGGATCAGGCGTTGGCGAGCGTGCTCTTGGATATGTCGATGAACTATGCGCGTACCAGCAGTGTTGATGTCGCACAGTTGGTGCACAATAAGATTGCTAAGTTCGCCAAAATGCACAAGAAACATATTGAGAAGGCCGCCTTTGTGGTGCTCAAGTCACCTGATATACCATCGATTTTGGTCGAGACCGGATTTATCTCAAATCCGGGTGAGGCTAAGAAGCTGCGTGACCCCGCATATCAGCAGCGTATGGCCAAAGCGATTGCCGAGGGGCTGTTGGAGCATTTCTGGACCCGCCCACCGCCAGGCACGCTAGTCGCGAAACTCAAAGAGAGTGGTCAGTTGCCCAAAGAGATGGAGCGCGAGTACAAGGTTGTTGCTGGCGACAGTCTTTCGCGTATTGCCCAGCGTAATGGGGTGAGTTTGGGCGCGCTGCGCTCCGCCAATCAGCTTAAGTCTGACCGTATTCGCGTGGGTCAGGTGTTGCGTATACCTGCAGGTTAAATTTTCATGAGTCGAATTGAGTTACTCTCGCCCCAATTGGCGAACCAGATCGCCGCGGGTGAGGTGGTAGAGCGCCCCGCATCGGTGGTTAAAGAGCTGTTAGAGAACGCCATCGACGCTGGTGCCTCCAAGGTGCAGGTAGATGTAGAACAGGGCGGCGTTAAGCTGATTCGCATCCGTGATGATGGCTCTGGTATCGACAGAGATGACCTGGCGCTGGCGCTCAGTCGTCATGCCACTTCGAAGATCAAAATATTAGACGACCTCGAAGCGGTAGCCAGTCTCGGTTTTCGTGGCGAGGCGCTCGCTTCGATCTCGTCTGTATCACGCTTAACTCTGACCTCGCGTGCTCTGGGGCACGACAACGCTTGGCAGGTTAAAGCTGAAGGGCGTGATATGGAGACGGAGCTATCGCCAGCAGCCCATCCTCAAGGAACTACCGTTGAGATGCGCGACCTCTTCTTTAACACGCCTGCGCGGCGCAAGTTTTTAAAGACTGAACAGACTGAGTACCGTCACCTCGAAGAGGTGGTAAAGCGTCTAGCTCTGAGTCGCTTCGATCTACATTTTCAGTTGAGCAATAACAATCGCGTCGTGCACCAGCTCAAACCGGCTGACACTGAATCGATGCGTGAGCGGCGTATCGGCTCTTTGCTCGGCTCCGGTTTTATCGAGCAGTCGATCCATCTGGATATCAGTGCTGAGGCCTCAGGTTTGCGACTCTGGGGTTGGATAGGGCTGCCGACCTACTCGCGCAGTCAGGCTGATCAGCAATACTTTTTTGTTAACGGCCGGGTTATTCGGGACAAATTGGTCACGCACGCTATTCGTCAGGCTTACGCTGACGTGCTCTTCAGCGGCCGCCACCCCTGTTATGTGCTCTATCTCGAGCTCGACCCTGCGCTGGTCGACGTCAACGTGCATCCGACTAAACATGAGGTGCGCTTCCGTGAGGGGCGCCTAGTTCATGATTTCATCTTCCGCACACTCCACCGCGTTATTGCTGATCAGCGTCCGCAGGATAACCCGTCGGGCACGGGCGCCGCGATGCCACTGAGTTCTGCTACTCAGCCGCAAGATCAGAGTTTTGATCAACAGCGTATGTCCCTGCCCCAAGCCCAAGCAATGGGCTTTGTCGGCGGCACGTCAAGCGGCGCGCCTAGTGGCAACGGTTTTGGGGCCTACGTACAACGAGCCACACCGAGCTTTTCAGCGGGTGCTGTGCAGGATCAGGTACAGGCGTACGGTCAACTGCATCCGCAAGCTGTGACAGCCGAGCCAGCCGCTCCAGACTTCTCAAATCTCCCCAAAGAGGACCTGCCTCCGATGGGTTTTGCCCTGGCGCAACTGCATGGGATCTACATTCTGGCGCAGAACGCTCAGGGTATGGCGCTGGTTGATATGCATGCGGCGCATGAGCGTATCGTGTATGAACGGATGAAGAGTTCATGGGAGTCTGAGGGGATCCGCAGTCAACCGCTGCTGGTGCCGGTGTCGCTCAATGTCAGTGAATCAGAAGCTGATATCGCCGTTGAGCAGGCTGAGACGTTTGAACGTCTTGGTTTCGCAGTTGAGCGACTCGGGCAGGAGAGTCTAAGCATTCGCGAGGTCCCTGTAGCGTTGGCCAAGTCTGATGTCAGCTTGCTGGTGCGCGACGTATTGGCCGATATGCGGACCTACGGCAGCAGCCGCCGGATTGAGGAGAGCATCAATGAGTTGTTGGCGACCATGGCCTGCCACGGATCTGTGCGCGCCAATCGACAGTTGACTATTCCAGAGATGAATGCGCTGCTGCGTGATATGGAGGCTACAGAACGCTCGGGCCAGTGCAACCACGGTCGTCCGACCTGGGTACAGCTTACAATATCAGAGCTAGATAAGCTCTTCCTGCGAGGACAGTGAGTGTCCAAACCGCGCGTTCTCTTTATCATGGGTCCCACGGCGTCGGGTAAAACTGATCTAGGGCTGCGTCTGGCTGATCATCGCGATGTTGCGCTAATTAGCGTCGATTCGGCACTGATCTACCGACAAATGGATATCGGTAGTGCGAAACCGGACGCGCAGACGCTAGAGCAGTATCCTCACGCGCTTATCGATATTCTTGATCCCACAGAGGCCTACTCGGCAGCAGACTTTGTCGAAGATGCCACTCGCGAGATCGAAAAGGCGTTGGCGCAGAACAAACTGCCGGTGCTGGTTGGCGGTACTATTTTGTACTTCAAGGCGCTGGCGGAGGGTTTGGCTAAGCTGCCAGAGGCTAATCCAGAGCTGCGTGCTCAACTTGAAGCCGAAGCGGCTGAAAAGGGCTGGCCGGCTATGCACGCTAAGCTCTTTGAACTCGACCCGCTCTCTGGGGCTCGACTGAAACCGCTCGATTCACAACGTATTCAACGCGCACTAGAGGTTGTGCTGCTGACCGGGCGTTCGATAGAGAGCTTTTGGCAAGAGCAGGCTGAAAAAGTACTGCCCTGGGATCTTTTGCCGCTGGCGCTGATGCCAATGGATAGAGCGGAACTGCACCGGCGTATCGCGCTGCGCTACGAGTTGATGTTGGAGCAGGGATTCAAGGCCGAGGTCGAGGCGTTGCGTGCGCGTGGTGATCTGCATCTGGGTCTGCCATCGATGCGCTGTGTCGGGTATCGCCAGATGTGGCAACACTTGGATGGCGGGCTGACAGAGTCTGAGATGGTAGAAAAAGCCGTTGTAGCGACGCGTCAGTTGGCCAAGCGTCAAATGACCTGGCTACGCGGCTGGGGTGGTGCTATTTGTGTGGACCCATTGGGTAAATCACAAGATCTTGTGTCACAAACCTTGAGACAAATCTAACCAGTCACTATATACTATTGGACCTTGGTGAAATTTTGTTCCGGAATGGATTCGGCGATAGGGCAGCGACCCGATTGAGCCAAGCGCAGCATCTAAACTATTACTACAACCTCCATCTATAAGGAGAGGACCATGTCAAAAGGGCAGACTCTACAAGACCCTTACTTGAACGTACTGCGTAAAGAGCGCGTTCCGGTTTCTATTTTCCTCGTTAACGGCATCAAGCTACAGGGACAGATCGAATCTTTCGATCAGTTCGTGATTCTGCTTAAGAACACTGTGAGCCAGATGGTTTATAAACACGCAATCTCTACGGTTGTGCCATCTCGTCCAGTTAAGCTTCCAGCAACTGAAGAGTAATACCAGAGGTCCGAAGCTAATTGTTTTTTGAGCGCCCTGAGTCGGGCGAGAACGCGATTCTCGTCCACATTGATTTCGCTTCACCTGATGCCAATGACAACCCCAGAGAGCTCGAAGAATTAGCCCTTTCGGCCGGAGCAGATCCGGTCGAGTGGCTGACGGGTAGTCGATCTGATCCCAGCCCTAAATTTTTCCTTGGTAAAGGGAAGATCGAAGAGCTGGCCGATCTTGTGCGTCTGCACCAAGCTGAAGTTGTCATCTTCAACCACTCACTTTCACCGGCACAAGAGCGCAACATAGAGCGCGAGATACAGTGCCGTGTGCTTGATCGTACTGGACTCATTCTCGATATCTTTGCCCAGCGTGCCCGAACCCATGAGGGTAAGCTGCAGGTTGAACTGGCACAGCTCGAGCATATGTCGACCCGCCTTGTCAGAGGTTGGACCCACCTTGAGCGTCAAAAGGGTGGTATCGGCCTGCGGGGTCCGGGTGAGACCCAGCTAGAGACTGACCGCCGTTTACTGCGTGCGCGTATCAAGGCGATCACTGGACGTCTAGAGAAGGTCCGCAAACAGCGTGAGCAAGGCAGGCGCGCACGCTCGCGGGCTGAGATACCGACACTCTCACTCGTGGGGTATACAAATGCTGGTAAATCGACGCTGTTTAACTGCATTACTGAAGCGGATGTGTATGCTGCTGATCAGCTGTTTGCGACCCTGGATCCAACCCTGCGTCGCGTGGAGCTAGACGATATCGGTCCAGCTATTTTGGCCGATACGGTTGGATTTATCCGAGACCTCCCCCATAAACTAGTTGAGTCTTTTCGAGCGACCCTACAGGAGACCGTTGAAGCGGCACTGTTGTTGCACGTAATCGACGCGGGTGATGAGGAGCGGCGTGAGCACATTTTTCAGGTAAACAATGTGCTGCACGAGATCGGTGCGGATGAGATATCGGTACTGGAGGTCTACAACAAGATCGACGGTATGGAAGGCGTTGAAGCACATATTGATCGCGATGACACTGGCGTCGCAATTCGGGTATGGTTGTCGGCGCAAACCGGAGAGGGCGTCGAGCTTCTTTTACAAGCGCTGCGCGAACGCTTGGCGGTGGACATGTTTCACCAATATATGGAGCTTGGGCCTGAACAGGGTCAGCTTCGTGCGCAACTCTATGCGCAGAATGCAGTATTGAATGAGTCGGTCAGTGAGGATGGTCGAATCGAACTTGAGGTACGTATGCAAACCAAAGATTTGCGGCGCATCCTCAGTCGGCTGAATATCCCCGCAGAGACCTACATTCCGGCCGAGGAGTCGGAGTGGTAATGAGAAGAGTTTTAAACGTTTTTTAATTAGCTAACGCAAGTGGAGAGCACTTATGGCTTGGAATGAACCGGGCGGTCGTGACGATAAGAACGACCCTTGGAGCAGTGGCGGTAACGACCGTGGTGGTCGCCGTCCAAATGGCGATGACCAGGGTCCACCGGACCTTGATGAAGCGCTGCAAAAGTTCATGGACAAGATCAATTCACTACTCGGTGCCGGCAAAAAGAGCGGTGGTTCGGGTGGTGGTAGCACCGGCGGTCAGGCGGGGCCTGGCTTTGGCTTTATCGGTGTGCTGGCGCTGCTAGCGGTCGTGGTATGGGCTGGTATGGGCTTTTACACCGTAGACCAGCAGGAGCGTGGTGTGATTCTGCGTCTAGGTAAATTTACCGAGACCGTACAGCCGGGTCTGCAGTGGAACCCGCCGCTTATTGATGATGTGACCATCCTCAACGTGACGCGCGTACGTACTTACGATCACCGCTCGCTCATGTTGACTAAGGACGAAAACATCGTTGATGTGGATATGACCATTCAGTATGTAGTCTCTGATCCGAAGAACTACGTGCTTAATGTGCGTGATCCTGAAGTGAGCTTGGGCCATGCATCTGAATCGTCCCTGCGTCATACCGTGGGCGCTACGATCATGGACTCAATCTTAACCGAAGGTCGTGATACGTTGGCTGTTGAAGTACAAGCCCGTTTGCAGCGCTACATGGAGGTTTACGGCACAGGTCTGGCGATCTCCCGCGTGAACATCAAGAACGCGACTGCACCTAGTCAGGTACAGGATGCTTTCGATGACGTGATAAAGGCACGTGAGGATGAGCAGCGTGTTAAGAACCAGGCTGAGTCCTACGCTAACGGAATAGTTCCGGAAGCACGCGGTACAGCGCAGCGCGTGATGGAAGAGGCAAATGCTTACCGTGAGGAAGTGGTAGCCAGGGCGACCGGTGAGGCTGAACGCTTCATTGCGCTGTTGGAAGCTTACCAGCTTGCACCAGACGTTACCCGCGAACGTCTGTACATTGAGACGCTGCAGCAGGTCTACGCCAACACGCCGAAGGTCATGATTGATAACGACGGCACTGGTAATAACATGATGTACCTGCCGCTTGATAAGCTGATGGAGCGCGTTCCGGCTACTAACAGCACTAACCGCAATATCCGACTGGATGATAATAGCCTGCGCCAGATCACCGATCAGGTAATACAGGAGGTTAACAGCCGTTCATCTTCAACCAGCCTGAGGGAGGGTCGTTAATATGAAACCTACTTCACTCTTTACGGTTGCGCTGGCGGTGCTTGCACTGGTGGTGCTGTCGCAGTCCGTTTACATTATCAAAGAGACCGAGCGCGGCGTTAAATTGCAGTTTGGTGAGGTTGTGGAGCCAGACTTGAAGCCCGGTTTGCACTTTAAAATTCCGATGGTCAACGCCATCCGTATCTTTGATGCGCGAGTACAGACGCTCGATACCCGTCCCTCGGCGTTCCTGACGCTGGAGAAGAAACGTCTGATCGTAGACTCGTACGTTAAGTGGCGCATCTCTGACGTTGAGAAGTACTACACCGCAACGTCTGGTGACTCTTTCCGAGCTTCGGATCTGCTCTCGACTCGCATAGAGACATCACTGCGTAACGAGTTTGGTACACGCACACTAACGGAGGTTGTGTCGGGTGAGCGCGAAGAGGTAATGGATGCCGTTATCACAACGCTGAGTCAATTGACTGAATCGGAGCTGGGTCTTGCGGTTGTTGATGTACGTGTTAAACGTATCGACCTGCCACCAGAAGTATCGAGCTCGGTGTACGAGCGTATGCGTACCGAGCGTGAGCGTCTGGCACGTGAACTGCGTTCGCGTGGTAAGGAGCTGGCAGAGGGTATCCGTGCGGATGCTGACCGTCAAAGTACGGTTATTATGGCAGAGGCCTACCGCGACTCAGAAGTGATTCGAGGTGAGGGAGACGCTGAAGCGGCGCGCATCTATGCGGATGCCTATAACCGTGATTCTGAGTTTTACTCTTTCAATCGCAGTTTGATGGCTTACAAAGAGTCGTTTGGCTCGGGTGCAGATGTCCTGCTGCTGAAGCCGGATAGCGAGTTTTTCCGCTACCTCGGCGACTTCAAACGTTAAGCTTTCAATAGCTTAGTCCAGTTTAAAAAGCGGGTGCCAATGGCACCCGCTTTCATGTTAAAATCTCGACCCCCGGGCGCGCCCCGGTTTTTTTGTGGTTATGCAGGATCTTAAATGTCTGATTTCTGGCATGAGCTCTGGATTGCGTTCTGCCTGCTGCTGGTAGTCGAAGGGATAATCCCCTTTCTTTATCCGCAGCGTTGGCGCTTGTTAGTCTCGCAGCTGGCTCAGATCAGTGATTCAAATCTGCGACTCATCGGTTTTACATCGATGTTCGCCGGTACTGCTTTGTTACTGTTATCGCGCTAATCATTACCGCGCAAACCACCCAAAGGGTTTTGGAGTTTTTGGATGGCCTTGGCTGATCGCTGGCTACTGCCTGACGGCATGAAAGAGTTGTTACCACCTGTTGCACGTGAAGTGGAGCTGGTGCGCCGTCGTATGTTGGATCTCTACGATAGCTGGGGATACGAGCTGGTAATGCCGCCTGTCGCAGAGCATCTTGAATCACTCCTAACTGGCGTGGGTCGTGATCTGGGTCTGCAGACCTTCAAAGTGACCGATGAGGTGAGCGGCCATATGCTCGGTATCCGTGCCGATATCACACCGCAGGTTGCTCGCATCGACGCACATCGTTTGCGTAGCGACGGTGTATCTCGCCTCTGCTACTGCGGCTCTGTGCTGCATACCCGTCCAGTCAATATGCTGGCATCGCGCAATCCAATGCAGCTCGGTGCTGAGCTCTTTGGGCATGAGGGCGTGGATAGCGACGCAGAAGTCATCTCATTGATGGTAGAGACACTTGTTGCGAGCGGCGTTCAGGGCTCGATTAATCTAGACCTGGGTCACGTGGGTGTATTCACTGAGCTGGTACAGGCCTCAGGCCTGTCTAGCCAACAGACGGAAACTTACATCGATATTCTGCAGCGTAAGGCACTGCCCGAATTAGCACCTTTTGTGGCGAGCCTAAATCTCAGCTCAACGCAGGCTGAGCAGCTCAACGCTTTAGCGCGTCTGAACGGTGGTCATGAGGTCCTGGAGCGTGCGCTCGAGCTGTTTTCTGAATCTACTGCAATCGTTTCAGCGATTCGTCACCTCCAGCAGTTAGCAGAATTGGTGGGCGCGCGTTACCCAGAGATCGGTTTCTACTTCGATCTGGGTGAGCTGCGCGGTTACAACTACCATACAGGCGTAGTGTTTGCGGCCTACTCTCCTCGCTTCGGCCAGGCTCTGGCTAAGGGGGGGCGGTACGATCAGATCGGTGCTGACTTTGGCCGCGCGCGTGCAGCGACTGGCTTTAGTACAGACCTGAAAACACTTGTGATGTTAGCGCTGGACACACAGCCTGCTGTTCGAGCAGCGATCCTTGCTCCCGCAGGTACCGAAGCAGCACTGCTTGAAACTATTCGACAACTCCGCGTTCATGGCGAGCGTGTAGTGATTCAGCTGGCCGGCGCTCAGACACCTGAGCACTGCGATCGTCAGTTGGTCAAAAATGGAACTGAATGGGTGCTTGAAGCACTCTAACTTTTAAAATAGAGCACTAAAGAGACATGGGTAAAAACGTCGTTGT
>Ga0209555_10001102_pt1 | contig 21429 bp, 20 predicted proteins | sample SaaInl85LU_5_DNA_FD_184643 | JGI IMG/M metagenome (GOLD analysis project Ga0209555, IMG submission 184643) | Marine microbial communities from expanding oxygen minimum zones in the Saanich Inlet - ESP_85LU_5_DNA (SPAdes) (version 2) | ecosystem: Environmental > Aquatic > Marine > Intertidal... | reverse complement strand
GATATAAAAAAAGAGGGACAAAATAATTGTCCCTCTCTCCAAATATTATAGTTTTTACTTATTCTTCAACTCTTTCATACGCTCGTAATACATTTGCTTTTTATCTTCATCTCCAGCAAAATTACTTACTTGCATTAAGGTTCTAACCACTTGTACGTTATCTGGTTCTTGGGATAAGTAAACTTCTAACGGAGCAACAGCTTTAGAATATGTTTCTTCTACCTCTTTTTCCATTTTCGCTCTTCTCGGATCTCCTAAATCTAAATTGCGAAGGCCTTCTTGCAATTTTTGACCTTTTCCAATATAAAGCGCACCTAGGTTATATTGGTAATCCACATTTGTTGGTTCTAACTCTGTAGCTTTGATTAAAAATTGCTCTGCTTTATCCTCTTTTCCTTCTGACAAAAATACTGTACCGAAAGTACCATAAGCTAAAGCATTATCCTTATTTGCTTCAAGTGCTGAATTTGCATATTGCATTGCATTTTCTTCATCTCCTGCTTTTAATGCTACTTGTACACCTTCTGACGCAAGTGCTAAATCACCAGGGAAAATTTCATATGCAGACTTTATAAATCGCAATGTTTTTTGATTATCGCCTTGTTTTTTCAATTGAACAAGTGCATTACTTGCTGCAACCTGCGCATTCGTTTTCGTATCCGTATCATCTTGCTCTAAAACTCTCTTCTTTAAATCGTATGCAAACGCAAAGGCTTCAAAAGATGCTAAATAAGAACTATCTTGAAAACTTTTAGTTGCGTCTTTAGATAGGTTTTGTGCTTTTATTAAAACAAAGTTCTCAGCATCTCCTTTTATTCTACTTTTACCATTTGCGTAAGCATAATTTAATGCTTCAATCGCTTTATTCAACGTCTCTTCGTTTGAAAATGCACTAAACTCTTTTTGTAATTTAGGCATTTCGGCATACATAGCAAGATCATAGTAAATAGCGCCATAATAATAATGTGCTTTAGCTCCATCTTTCGTTCCTTTTTTAGTCTGCTCATGCTCTAAAACACCATCAATGTAATCTTCTGCAGAAAGTAATGTTTTGACTAGAGACGTATAGTCTTTCTCTGCTGCTTGTCTAGGTGTTTTTTGATATTCTAAAATTGCGTTAACCATATCAGATTTCTGCGCAACAGCAGTAGATCCAAATAGTAAACCTAATCCTAACGTAACCGTTTTTATTGTATTCATACTCATATTATATTTTCTTTGTGATGTATTTAATGTTAATTTCCATAAGTGAAATTACACATTCTATGCCAAAAATACTGACACCTATTGTTATTTCCAATAAAAAAGCGATTAGCGCTGAAAATTCAACACTAATCGCCTATGTATTTTAGTTATCTACTCTTCTTCCTGAGAAGCAGATGTATTTTCATTTGAAGCATCTTCTGTACCTTCAACTCCTTCAATAAGTATTGTGTTTCCGTCCTCATCAAAAGCTTGTGGTTCTTCTTCGTCAGATTTTGGCACCTTGGCTACAGCAGCAATTTCTGCATTCTTTTTAAGGTTTATCATTTTAACACCTTGTGCAGCTCTTCCCATTACTCTTACCTCAGATAGATCTAATCGAATTGTTATACCTGATTTAGTAATAATCATTAAATCATCATCGTTTGTAACGTTTTTAATAGAGATAAGTGCACCCGTTTTTTCGGTTACAGAAATAGTTTTAACACCTTTCCCTCCTCTATTTGTTACACGATAAACAGGATCACCAGTTTCAGGATCATTTAAGTAAGAGCGTTTTCCATATCCATTTTCAGAAACCACTAAAATTGTATTGGTCGTATCTTCTTTAATACAGATCATTCCAATAACTTCATCAGAAGCATCTTTAAACCTAACTCCTTTAACACCGATAGAATTTCTACCCACTGTTCTTACTGTAGATTCATTGAAACGTATTGCATATCCAGAACGCTTTGCTAAGATGATTTCGTTTGCACCATCCGTTAACTTTGCTTCTAGTAATTCATCTCCCTCATTAATGTTTATTGCATTAATACCATTTGTTCGTGGTCGAGAATACGCTTCTAATGAAGTTTTCTTGATAATTCCTTGCTTAGTACACATTACAATGTAATGTCCGTTCACATAGTCTTCATCCTTTAAGTCATTAACACAGATGTAAGCTTTTATAGAGTCTTCGCGCTCAATGTTAATTAAATTTTGAATAGCTCTTCCTTTAGATGTTTTGCTGCCCTCTGGAATATCAAATACACGCATCCAGAAACATTTACCTTTTTCAGTAAAAATCATCAAATAATTGTGATTTGTCGCAACAAATATCTCTTGGAGAAAATCTTTATCTCTAGTCGTTGAGCCTTTAGATCCCATCCCTCCTCTTTTCTGAACTTTATATTCATTTAAAGAGGTTCTTTTAACGTAACCTGCATTTGAGATTGTTACCACAACCTCGTCATCAGGAATTAAATCTTCGATTCGCATTTCAGACGCAGAATATTCTATAACAGACCTTCTTTCGTCTCCATACTTGTCTCTCACGTAAATTAATTCCTCCTTAATGATAGACATTCGTCTATCTTCATTTTCAAGAATATCCTTTAAATCAGCTATAAGAGTCATTAAATCATCATATTCAGCTCTTAACTTATCTTGCTCAAGTCCGGTTAATTGTCTCAAACGCATTTCAACAATTGCCCTAGCTTGAATATCCGACAGATCGAACCTAGAAATTAACTTTTCTCTTGCTTCATCTGGAGACTTTGAACCTCTTATTAAAGCGATTACCTCGTCAATGTTATCAGAAGCAATAATTAATCCTTCTAATATATGCGCTCTTTCTTCTGCTTTTCTTAAATCATATTTCGTTCTACGAACAATTACTTCATGTCTAAAATCAATGAAGTAGCCAATCATTTCTTTTAAATTTAAAAGCTTTGGTCTACCATTAACTAAACAGATGTTGTTTACTGAAAATGAAGATTGTAACGCAGTATATTTAAATAATTTATTTAAAACCACATTCGCGATTGCATCTCTCTTAATTTCGTATACAATTCGCATTCCGTTTCTATCAGACTCATCTCTAATATCTGATATACCATCAATTTTTTTATCGTTAACTAAGTCGGCAGTTTTCTTAATCATATCTGCCTTATTCACTAAATAAGGAATCTCCGTTACAATAATCTGTTCTCTGTCTGCCTTTGTTACTTCAATTTCGGCTTTCGCTCTAATTACAACTCTACCTTTACCTGTAGTTAGAGCAGATTTCACTCCCTCATATCCGTAAATAATTCCACCAGTAGGAAAATCAGGAGCTTTTACAAACTCTAGAAGCTCTTCTACGTCAATCTCTTTATTTTCTACGTAAGCAATTGCACCGTTTACTACTTCAGTTAAATTATGTGGCGCCATATTGGTAGCCATACCCACTGCAATACCAGAAGCACCGTTTACTAAAAGATTGGGTATTTTAGTAGGCAGTACGGTTGGTTCTTTAAGACTATCATCAAAGTTAGGTGCAAAATCAACCGTTTCTTTCTCTAGATCTCCGAGCATCTCCTCAGAAATCTTCTTTAATCTTGCCTCAGTATAACGCATTGCTGCCGGACTATCACCATCTACCGATCCAAAGTTTCCCTGACCATCAACTAAAGGATAACGCAACGACCAAGGTTGAGCCATTCTTACCATTGTGTCATAAACCGAACTATCTCCGTGTGGATGATACTTACCCAGTACTTCTCCAACAATTCTTGCGGATTTCTTATAAGGTCTGTTAGAATAAACACCCAAATCTTGCATACCGTATAAAACGCGTCGATGCACGGGTTTAAATCCATCTCTAACATCAGGTAAAGCTCTTGATACGATTACAGACATTGAATAATCAATGTATGCGGATTTCATTTCGTCTTCAATGTTTATCTGAATTATTCTTTCTCCTTCTGCCATGTTGTCAGCTAAATATTAATGTTTGTCGTATGTAACGACGGTTTGTTTCTAAGATTCGAAAATAGCCATTTAAACCTTTAAAAAAACCTTTTAGGAGTCAAATTACTAACAAAAATCTGTGAAAAATTGTGAACAACTTAAAACATTTTAAACTTAAAACGTTTTATATTTGATAAATGGACTAATTCTTGATTAACAGGAACTGACAAACAACACATCATTTGTAAATATGGAAGCAAAATTTTCACCCAGAGTAAAAGATGTAATTAACTTTAGTAGAGAAGAAGCCTTGCGATTAGGGAATGACTTTATTGGAGTTGAACATTTGTTACTTGGTTTAATTCGAGAGGGAGAAGGTTTAGGAATTCGAGCGTTGAAAGAATTTAATCTCGACCTCAAGCAGATACGCACAGAAATTGAAGCTTACCTTACTCGATCGTCTAAATCAAACATTAACTTAGCCAATATACCTCTTGTTAAACAAGCAGAAAAGGTATTAAAAGTTACTTATTTGGAGGCAAAACTGTTTAAAAGTCCGGTAATAGGAACAGCACATTTATTATTGTCTATTTTAAAAGATGAAAACAATGTAGCTTGCAGAACACTGAATAAGTACGGCGTAATATACAACAACATTAAAGATGAAATTGAAGCAATGATAGAAGAAGAAAAAATGCCGAATGCAGAATTCCCAGGTTCTACAGATGATGGAGAGAACGATACGGGCTTTACTGGCAGTGGAAATTCTGGTGGAGCTAGAAAAGCAGGCGATTCTAAATCAAAAACTCCTGTATTAGACAATTTCGGTAGAAATTTAACCAAAATGGCCGAAGCAGGAAAGTTAGATCCAATTGTTGGTAGAGAAAAAGAAATAGAACGCGTTAGTCAAATCTTATCTAGAAGAAAAAAGAACAACCCTATACTTATTGGAGAACCAGGAGTTGGAAAATCTGCAATTGCCGAAGGACTAGCTTTAAGAATTGTTCAGAGAAAGGTTTCGCGTGTTTTGTTCGACAAAAGAATTATATCTCTTGATTTAGCATCTTTAGTTGCAGGTACAAAATACAGAGGTCAATTCGAAGAAAGAATGAAGGCTGTAATGGCAGAGATTGAAAAAAATCCAGACATTATTCTTTTTATAGATGAAATCCATACTATTATTGGTGCCGGTGGAGCAAGCGGATCTTTAGATGCTTCAAATATGTTTAAGCCAGCCTTAGCAAGAGGAGAAATGCAGGCGATTGGAGCAACTACTTTAGACGAGTACAGACAATACATAGAAAAAGACGGAGCACTAGAAAGAAGGTTCCAAAAAGTAATTGTTGAACCTACTTCAGTAGATGAAACAATTCAAATTCTAGACAACATTAAAGAACGCTATGAAGAGCATCACTCGGTTACTTACACAGAAGAAGCAATTGAAGCTTGTGTAAAGTTAACAGACAGATACCTTTCAGACAGACATTTGCCAGATAAAGCTATTGATGCGCTTGATGAAGTAGGTTCTCGTGTTCACTTAACCAATATTAATGTTCCCAAGGAAATTGTGGATATTGAAGCAAAAATTGAAGAGGTTAAAGAAGAAAAGAACAACGTAATCAAATCTCAGCAGTATGAAAAAGCTGCCGAATTAAGAGATACAGAACGTAAGCTTCAAGAAAAATTAGAAACTGAAAAAGCCAAATGGGAAGAAGACACGAAAACACATCGTGTTACGGTTACAGAAACCCATGTTGCCGAAGTTGTTTCTATGATGACCGGTATACCTTTAAATAGAGTTGCTGAAAAGGAAAGCGGAAAGCTCGTTAAAATGGCCGAAACTATGAAAGGTCAAGTAATTGGCCAAGACGAAGCTGTTGACAAAGTTGTACGCGCTATACAAAGAAATAGAGCTGGACTAAAAGATCCCAATAAACCGATTGGTTCGTTTTTCTTTCTAGGTCCAACTGGCGTAGGTAAAACGCAATTAGCTAAGGTGTTGGCAAGACAAGTGTTTGATACTGAAGAAGCCTTGATTAGAGTAGACATGTCTGAATACATGGAGAAATTTTCTATTTCTAGACTCGTGGGTGCGCCTCCGGGGTATGTTGGGTATGAAGAAGGTGGACAATTAACCGAAAAAGTTCGACGCAAGCCCTATTCCATTATCCTTTTAGATGAGATTGAAAAAGCACATCCAGATGTTTTTAACTTATTGTTGCAAGCGTTAGATGACGGACATATGACTGATGGATTAGGAAGAAAAATTGATTTTAAGAATACTATTTTAATCATGACATCTAACATTGGTGCACGTCAATTACAAGACTTTGGAACTGGTGTGGGATTTGGAACTAAAGCCAAAACAGATGCGCAAGAAGCGGATAAAAAAGCGGTAATTTCAAACGCACTCAGAAAAGCATTCTCTCCTGAATTCTTAAACCGTGTTGACGATATGATTTTATTTAAATCCTTAGACAGAGATGCAATTCATAAAATCATTGATTTAGAATTAGTTAAACTCTATGGTAGAATCAACGATTTAGGTTATCAAATTGAAATTTCTGATGATGCGAAGGATTTTATTGTAGACAAAGGATATGATGAAAAATTTGGAGCTCGACCATTAAAAAGAGCCATTCAAAAATATGTTGAAGATCCACTTGCCGAAGAAATAATCAAATCTAACCTTGAAGAAGGAGATACAATTAAAATTAAAGGCAATAAAGATAAAACAGATTTAGAGATATTGCAATTATTAAGGGAAAAAAGAAAGCCGAAGAAGAAGAAGAAAAATAAAGTATTCCGAATTACAGATAAAAGAGGGCAATCAATGTCCTCTTTTTTTTTCTAAAAAAACATACAATAACAATTACCTAATAGTTTCTTAAACGATTTTATTAGTAGGGTTTTACTCTTCTTAACTACCAATTAGAATAGACTCCTTATATTTGCACGGTCAAATGAAAACAAATTACGCAGAACACCTCAAACACCCCGTTTTTAAAGTTGCCAAACAACTTGTTACTGAAGAAAAGCTAGAAGCTTATGTTATTGGTGGTTACGTACGAGATTTAATCTTAGACAGACCTTCTAAAGACATAGATATAGTTGTGATTGGTAATGGAATGGATTTGGCTCAGAAAATGGCCAATAAATTACGGGTTAAAAAAGTATCTATTTTCAAAAATTTCGGTACAGCGCAGTTTGTTTATAAAGATTTAGAAGTAGAGTTTGTAGGTGCAAGAAAAGAATCTTACAACAGGGATAGCAGAAAACCAATTGTAGAAAACGGAACCTTACAAGAGGATCAAGAAAGAAGAGATTTTACGATTAACGCACTGGCGCTTTCTCTGCATGAAGATACATTTGGTGATATAATTGATCCCTTTAATGGATTGGAAGATTTAGATAATCAAATAATAAAAACTCCACTTGAACCCTCTACCACTTACTCAGATGACCCGCTAAGAATGATGCGAGCTATTCGTTTTGCTACACAACTCGATTTTAAAATAGAACACAAAAGTTTAGAAGCCATAAAAGCGAATGCGGAACGTTTAGATATTATTTCAAAAGAACGCATAACAGATGAGTTAAATAAAATTATACTTTCCACTACTCCATCACGAGGATTTAAACTTTTACAAGCAACGGATTTATTAAATCGATTTTTTCCTGAACTTGTTGCTCTGAAAGGGATAGAAACCATAAATGGTAAATCGCATAAAGATAATTTCTACCACACATTAGAGGTGTTAGATAATATTTCTAAAAACACAGAAAACCTTTGGTTGCGCTGGTCAGCTATTATGCACGATATCGCAAAAGCACCAACAAAGAGATTTCATCCTAAAATTGGGTGGACCTTTCATGGTCATGAAGATCTTGGAGCAAAAATTACTCCTCGTATTTTTAAACGTTTGCGCTTGCCTTTAGACAATAAGATGAAATATGTTCAAAAATTAGTACGACTACATTTACGACCTATTTCTCTTGTTAAAGGAGATGTAACCGATAGTGCAATTCGTAGATTGCTTAATGAAGCTGGTGACGATATAGACGATTTAATGACTTTGTGTAATGCAGATATCACCTCTAAGAATGAATTCAAAGTAAAAAAATATAAGAAAAACTTTGATCTCGTAAGAGAAAAACTAAAATCTGTAGAAGAAAAAGACCACGTTAGAAATTTCCAACCACCAATTTCTGGGCAAATAATTATGGAAACATTCAATATTCAGCCGTGTCATGAAATTGGTGTCATAAAATCACGCATTAAAGAAGCAATACTTGAGGGCGAAATACCAAATGAGTATGCACCTGCATTTCAAATGATGCTAGAAATAGCAAAAGAGCTTAACATTTCAGAGCAATCTGTTAATTAAGCCAACAACTTAACCTTATATTTGTATATAATAATAAAAAAGAATGCCAGCATTAAAATTCCGTGTATTATTAGATTCTGAATCTAAAGAAGAAGTATTTAGAGATATCTTGATTAACGATGGAGATAGTTTTGAAACACTTTATAAAACTATTTTAACTGCTTTTAACTTCCAAGGAGAACAAATGGCATCGTTCTATGTAAGTAATGAAGATTGGGATAAAGGCCATGAAATAACGCTCATGGATATGTCGTTTAATGAAGATGATAGTGCGCCTTCATTAATGAACAATACAATGATTAGGCAACACATAGAAGCTCCCAACCAGAAGTTAATTTTGGTGCACGACTTCCTAAACATGTGGATTTTCTTGATTGAATTGTTAGGGATTGAGAAAAACCCAGTTTCAATGGCACAAGTTGTACTAAAAGTAGGCGAAGCTCCAGATGAAAACTCTAAAGGAGATATAGATAATGTTGACTTACAGTTTACCTCCGAAAAAATGGATGCAAATCACTATTTAGAAGGATTTGACGATTTTGATGAGGACCTAGATGAGTATTCCGAACAAGAATTTGACAATATAGATGATCTTGACATTTAATGAAATTTATTAACGACCCCTACGGAAAAGCCATATCAGCCTATATTAATGGAAAAAAAGGTGAAGAAATTATTGTGCATTCAGACATGTGCGATGACGACGTAATGCCCGTTGATTATCTGTTTAGAACCTTTGATGAAATGCCAAAAATTGAGCAAGTTGCATTGAGCATGTGTAAAGGTAAAATATTGGATGTTGGTGCGTGTGCAGGTGTGCATGCACAGTATTTAGTCGATAAAGGGTTTCAAGTAACCACGCTAGACACCTCTAAAGGTGCAGTAGAATACCAGAAGTCAATCGGATTATCTGCTCATCATCAAGATTTTTATCTTTTCAAAGAAACAGGGTTTGACACCCTACTCTGGATGATGAATGGAATCGGTATTGCCGGAACACTTGCCAACTTAGAAAACACGCTACTGAAAGCCAAAGAACGACTTTCTCCTGGCGGAATAATGCTTTGCGATTCAACTGACATTAAGTATCTATATGAAGATGACGAAGGCGGTTTTTGGGTAGACCTCAATACGAACTATTACGGAGAGTTTCAATTCAAAAATGAATATGACGGCGTGGAGAGTGAAGAGTTTAACTGGCTCTATGTTGATTATGAAAAACTTAAAGAAGCAGCTACAAATGTAGGACTTGAAATACGTCTAGTAATTGAAGATGGATACAGCTATCTTGCAGAACTAAAACGATTAACATGAGAATAAAACTATTCCTACCTCTACTTTTTCCTATTTTTTTTCTAACGAGTTGCTTTAACCCGGTTAAAAACAAAATTCTTAAAGAACAAATTGATTTTGGTAACGATACTCCAACAGATATGTCGTTACTCTGGAGAATTGATAGCAAAAATTTGAAAAATCCGTCTTATTTATTTGGAACCATGCATCTAATTCAAGAAAAGTATTGGTTTTTTCCAGAAAGTTTAAAACAGAGAATTGAAAAGGCAGAAAAATTAGTTCTAGAAATTAATGGTATACCAAATTTACAAGAGAGTTTGGCTCTCATAACGTTAGAAGAAGGATCTTTTTTTGATTTTTTTAATGAAGAACAATTAGATTCGGTTTATACGTTTTTAAAAGAGCAATTGGGATTGGAAAAAAGATTGGTAGACCTTTCTTTTTCCAAAATGAAACCCTTAGCCGTTATACAAATGGCAACCGTTAAACAATTTGGTCAGGATGCAAAGAGCTACGAGGTTAATATGAACAACATAGCCAAAGAAAATCAAATAGAAACGATTGGATTAGAAACTGCGCAGGAACAAATGGAGCTGTTTGATAATCTAAGTAAGTCCGAACAGGCAGAAATGGTTATGCAAGTAATAAGAACCTTTGATACGTATGAAAATGAGTTAAACGACATGCAGCGTTTATACAAAAACCAAAGGATAGACTCTCTGTATTACATGGTCAAAGATGAAGGCAAAAACCTCGGTCCAACTGAAGTGCAACTTCTTGAAAACAGAAACAAAAATTGGATACCTAAAATTAAGAAGATTATTAAGAAAAATAATGCTTTTATTGCAGTTGGCGCAGCACACCTTTACGGTAAAGAAGGTGTTATTGAATTACTAAAAAAGGAAAATTATACACTTACCCCAATACACCTTTAAAATGCGTTTATCTCTCTTATCTTTCGCTTTGTCGTTATTATTTATAGGCTGTGGAGAAACCTATTCTGAAAAGCATAAAGAAAATTTCAATTCTCAAATAGAAGAGTATCTCTTATCACAAGAACTTGAGTTTAACAAAACGGAATCCGGACTCTATTACCATATTTTTGAACAAGAAAAAGACACAATTAAATCATCGCAATTATTAATGAATGATGAAGTTCTGTTTTACTACACAGGAAGTCTAATTGACGGGGAAGTTTTCCAAGAAATTGACGAGAAAGATGCCTTACAATTTAAAGTTAAGGAGTTGATATATGGCTGGCAAGAAGCCTTACAATTGATATCTCCAATGGGTAAAATAAAAATAATTATTCCTCCTCACTTAGGCTATGCAGATAACGAAACAGGACTTGTACCAGCAAATTCAATCTTAATCTTTGATTTAACGCTTAAAAAGGTAATTTAACTACATTCAACCCTAAGAGTCAATCCTTTATCGAATATATCATTCGTTTTGCAAGCGCTTTTGTTTCTTTTAAAAAAAAGTGAATGCGTTTTTTTTCCGTATCTAATATTTGTTTCAACAGTGCTTTCTTGTGAAGAAAGCAAAAAAATAGATATGTCCTTAAAAAAGGCAACTATTCAAAAAGAAACTACGGTTAAACAGCTTGATTTAAATGCTACAGGAAATTTCAGTTTTCAATTGACAGATCTTCAACTATTCTATACAATCAAATTAGACCAGAAAGTAAATTCAGTTTTGAAAATGAAACTTTAATTACTTCTTTAGTATTCAATCAAACTTCATCTTTATTTTTAGAAATAAGAGATAAAAACATTTTGCTCGCGAAACAATATTCTTTAAAAGACGGATATAGCAAAATAACCTTTATTTATGAGCATGAAATGTATATATCTCTTGACGGAACAATTAAAATCACTAAAGTTGACCTGCAAAACGGAAGTATGTTTTTTGAAACCAGTTGCAAGCTGAAAAACATCAAACAACTCGATCAGCACAAATCAAAAATAATACATCTAAGTGCTAATTTTTCGGGTCAAAACTTAAAAATAGAAGATATAAAAAAAACGAAAAATACATTACTTTCCGTTTTTTAGAATATTTAAATCTACTTATAAATTAGTACTGCTCTTCTTCATTTGGGAAATCTCCACTTTTCACATCTTCAATGTAGCGGTGAAAAGAACCTAACATTTCTTCGTATAAATTATTGTATTTTCTTAAAAACCTTGGGTTAAACTCATTATTTATACCGAGCATATCATGAACAACCAATACCTGGCCATCTACTCCATTCCCAGCTCCAATTCCTATAATAGGAATAGTAACCTCTTTTGCAACTTTTGCTGCTAAATCTGCCGGAATTTTTTCTAACACAATAGCAAAACATCCTGCTTCTTCGAGAGCTTTAGCGTCTTCTATTAATCTTTCTGCTTCGTCATTTTCTTTGGCTCTTACTACGTATGTTCCAAATTTATATATGGATTGAGGTGTTAAACCTAAATGTCCCATAACAGGAATACCAGCCGTTAAAATTCTTGAAATGGATTCGATAACTTCTTGTCCACCTTCTAATTTTACAGCATGACCACCCGACTCTTTCATAATACGAATAGCATTAGACAAAGCTTCTTTTGAATTACCTTGGTAAGATCCAAAAGGCATATCTACCACTACTAAAGCTCGTTCTACTGCTCTCACAACAGAAGAAGCATGATAAATCATTTGATCTAAGGTAATGGGAAGTGTTGTTTCATGACCAGCCATTACGTTAGAAGCCGAATCTCCAACAAGAATAACATCAATACCTGCAGTATCGATAATTCTAGCCATAGAAAAATCATATCCCGTAAGCATAGAAATTTTAACACCTGCATTCTTCATTTCTTGTAAAACGTGTGTAGTTACTCTCTTTATTTTTGTGTGTACAGACATACCAATTTTGTATTTAAAACAAATGTAAGATATGTTTTTAAAAAAATGCAAAAAACGAATAAAATCAACAACAGTAAGGTGCATATCAATTTGTCTAAAAATAAATGTCAAGCTTCTGTAAGTATGTATGTAGTTTATCGACCAAGAGAAGAATAAAAGAGAAACTATGATAAAACTAATTGCTATTTTACTACCTGTCTGCTTAACAGTGAACAATTTTGCACAAGATATTTCTTCGTTTTTTAGTAAAACCAACACTTTATTAGAACAGTATGTAAGCGATGGAAAAGTTGATTATCAAAACATAAAAAATGGAAATAACTTAGCCGAGTTAATAGATGCATTAGCAAAAATCGACTATACTTCTTTAGAAAAAACTACGCAGAAAGCATTTTTAATTAATGCTTATAATCTACTAGTAATTCAGCAATTAACTGAGAACTACCCTACTACATCTCCTATGAATATTAGTGGTTTTTTTGATGTAAAAAAACACAATATAGGCGGTGTAATGCTAACCTTAAATAGTTTAGAAAATGATTTTATGCGACCAAGTTATCTTGACGCGCGATTACACTTTGTCCTCGTTTGTGGTGCAATTGGTTGTCCTCCAATTATAAACCAAGCTTATACACCTGAAAAATTAGAACAACAACTCGAGCAGCAAACTAAAAAAGCATTAAACAACCCAAACTTTATTAAAGTAACGAGCGGAAAATTACTAATATCTGAAATATTTAAGTGGTACACGGAAGATTTTACAACAGATGGCAAATCGGTTGTAGACTATATAAACAGTTACCGTGACAACCCTATTTCAAAATCAAAATACGATTATTATGCATATGATTGGAGTATAAATGATAAAAATGAAATAATACCTAACCCTACGTACCAACCTGGTTCTACTAGCGAAGTTGGTTTTAACTTACAAACTTACAATGCCGGTAGTTTATTAAAACTTGGGAAATTTGATATCTCTGTATTCAACGCATTATACACACAGAAAAAATCTGAGTGGATGGGTCAAACATTTAGCGGTTTTAGAGAATCCTTTTACTCAACTCTTTTACAAGTAACCTTTGGTATAACTAAGAATGCTCGTATTAATTTAGGAGCAGATATAAAATTTGCAACCTCTGGAATTGTCAGAGATAGTGACGATTTCGGCGGTATTAGTGAAGCGTTTACGCTAACAAATACTCCTACCTCTCGTGTTGGAGTATCTTATGTAGGTCCAAGAATAAAGATTCAGCCCTTTAAAAGCGAATCTAACTTTACTATACAAAGTAGTCTACTTTTCCCAACCACAAAAAACGCAGAAGGTAGGCCAAATGACGATGCAACACCTCAAAATGAAGCCCTTTTCTTTTTAGACTGGGACAGAATACAATCTTGGACACAGTTTTTCTATGTTAAAGACTTTAGAAAATCGCAATTATTTTTAGAGGGTGATTTATGGTATCGATTCGGTTACCGAGATGAACAAGCCAGTGCGCTAGACATTCCATTTACTGCCATATACTCCTATTTCCCTACGAATAAACTTACGTTTTATGCTTTGGCCTCGCATACAATCAGACATCAACTCAACCCCAATTCTTTTAATGACGGAATTACTACAGCAGCCGACTTTAGTGCTGCAGGAATAGGAACTAAATATCAGCTATCTAAAAAAATAAATCTAGAACTACTCTATACAAAGTTTCTACGCGGTACAAATTCAGGCTTAGGAAATACGTTTAACATCGGTATCCGATATGTACACTAAACTCAATAGCTTATTGCTTCTACTTGTGGTATGTTTTTCTGCTTGCACAAAAAACTACACCGAAAGTCTGCAAGATGATTTGCAAAATATTAAAAGATCGGATGAATTCATTTTCGCTTATGCTGCCGGAATGCAAGATGGATTTATGGGAGATAAAAATAACCCTATTTCCTTCTTTTTCTATCCAGTTGAAGGTGCTACAAATTTTAGATACTACGAAACAAACGACGTAAATATAGATAAAACAAACCATTCTTTATATTTTGAAAAAGAGGTGTTTAGTAAAGATGTATTCAATGGATACTTAAAGCGATTCCCTTTAGGTAAAAACAAAAATAACAGATGGGCAATTATGACTTATTTGGTAAATGATTCTATCCGAATATGCGATCCTGTTCAAATCAAAATACAAGATAAACCAACTGTTTGGAACCCAAAAACAATTTCCATTTCAAGCACCAATTTAAACCCTTCCTTTAGCTGGGAAAATGGACCAGAAGATGTTATACATTTCCAAGTAATCTCAAATCATGAGAATAACTTAATCTCTGGAACATACACTCAAGAATCCAACTTTACATTTTATGACCTTTCAAATGTTGTATTAAACATTACTTCTGAAATAAATCCAACTTTAGAAAATAATAAAAACTACACCTTTACGTTAATGTCTGTTAGTGATGATAATTGGGTAAATTCTTTTGCTCAAAAATCATTTAACACACCTTAAAGTATGTGTAAATTAATTGTCTTTTCTTGTCTTGTTATAGCTACTCTTGGTTTTGGACAAAAAATAAATGGTGTAAACTTTGTTTCTGCTCAAAGTGAAGGTATAACTAATTATATTACTCCACTCGATAGAATAAATGCAAATTATATTGCACTTACTCCTTTTATGATTATGCATGAAGGAAATACAGAAATAGCCTATGAAACTAAAGACAACTATTATGGCGACTTTAAGGAAAACATGATTGCTGTTATTAATCAAGCGCACTTTTCTAAGAAAAAAATAATGCTAAAACCACATATTTGGATTAAAAATGTAGGTTGGGCAGGCAATCTAAATTTCTCTAATTCAGATTGGAAAATTTGGCAAAATACTTATGTGACAAGAATTCTAGATTTTGCACATTTTGCAGAAGATCAACAAATTGAAGCTTTTTGCATTGGAGTAGAATTAAAAAATGCCGTTAATCACGATCCAGATTTCTTTGTACTCCTTATTAACAAAGTAAGAGCAATATACTCGGGGAAAATAACCTACGCAGCGAACTGGGATAACTACTTTAACGTCCCATTTTGGGAAGAACTTGATTATATTGGGATTGATTGCTACTTTCCAATCTCAAATGAAAACAATCCATCAAAGCATGAACTCAAAAAAAGTTGGCAAAAGCGGATTAAACGCATGAAAGAAACCAGCTTAAAACACAATAAAAAGATTGTTTTTACTGAGTTTGGATATAGAAGTACGAACAAATCCCTTGGAAAGCAATGGGAAATTGAATACCAGAAGGAATTAGAGGTGAATTTAGCCTTACAAGAACTTGGATACGAAGTGTTTTTTGAGGAGGTTTACTCACAACCATTTGTAGCTGGTGGCTTTTTGTGGAAATGGTATGCAGAAGATAATTTATACCTTAATTTCAAAAATAACGACTATACTCCGCAACATAAACCTGTTGAAAGGGTTATTAAAAGATGGTATTCAAAAAAATAAAGCTTACACTTACTTTAGTGGTCTGCTTCTTTTTTTTCACATGTGGAAATGAAAAAGAAAAAAAGTCATATTCTTCGTTGAAAGCGACTAATTTATCTGTGACTTTCGAAAAAATTAAAGGCATTAGTTTTGTTTCTCCCAATTTTTTACTCGAACAATCGCACTTTACACCAATTCAAGAACTTGGAGCAAATTGGGTTTCAAATATGCCCTTTGGTATGATTAAAAAAGGAAGTGCCGAGGTTCGATTTAATCTAGAATGGCAATGGGCAAGCGAAAAAGAAGAAGGCGTTTTAAAAGCAGTAAAAGCTGCAAAAGAAAAAGGACTAAAAGTGATGTTAAAGCCACAGTTATGGGGACACGATATTTTTACTGGAACCTTTGGCTTTGAAAAAGATAAAGACTGGCAGAGCTTCGAAAATGATTACTTAGATTTTATATTGTTTTACGCAAAAATTGCAGCGGATTCAAAGGTTGACATGTATTGTATCGGTACCGAATTAGCTCGTTTTGTTAAAGCACGACCTAAATTTTGGGAAAAACTTATTGAAGAGGTTAAAAAAGTCTACAATGGTAAACTCACCTATGCAGAAAATTGGGATGCGGTTGAGGTTTTTCCTTTCTGGAACTTACTCGATTTTATTGGCTCAGACGCCTACTACCCTATTTCAGACAAAAAATATCCGTCAGTGTCAGATTTCATTGAAGGCTGGGAGCCTTGGAAACAAAAACTTAAACAGTTTTCTAAAGAACTAAATAAACCTATACTTTTTACTGAATGGGGATATAGAAGCACGGTATACAACGGTTTGAAGCCTTGGGATTATTCAGAAAATTTAGAAGTTAGCCAGAAAAACCAGCTAAATGCATACACTGCCGTTTTTGAAACATTGTATAATGAAGATTGGTTTGCAGGAGGTTTTCTGTGGAAATGGTTCCCGTATCCTAATTCTGGTGGTCCTACGAACGACCGGTTTACTCCTCAAAATAAATTAGCAGAAGAAAAACTAAGGTCTTTTTTTAAAAAGTCTGTAAATCAGTAGCTTGAAAATATTTTATTTTTTTATGGCTCAAATGCTTGTTATATTACAAATAATAGGTAATTTTGCACCCGTTCCGAACGAGGAATACGGTTAAGGTCTGGTAGTTCAGCTTGGTTAGAATACATGCCTGTCACGCATGGGGTCGCGGGTTCGAGTCCCGTCCAGACCGCCAAGAACACGAAGTTAAACGTGTATAAAAAATTATACAAACGGTCTGGTAGTTCAGCTTGGTTAGAATACATGCCTGTCACGCATGGGGTCGCGGGTTCGAGTCCCGTCCAGACCGCCAAAAAGATAAGTCCTATATGGCTGTAGGAAATAGAAATCCCTAAGATGTATCAAATGTCTTAGGGATTTTGCTTTTAAAACAACTTAAAAAATTACTGTTTCTTGTTCATAACTCAACGACTAGCTAAAAGATAAATTTAACTACACATTACACTTATCAAAATCAAAAGATTATAAATAAAAAATACAGCTGTTTCATCCTTAAATACCACGTATTTAAAATGAAAATATTAAATTCAACTAATTCTTCGGGCTGTAAATGGGCAATGATTTGTATTTTTTTCGTAGTTTATTCACGTCAACCAAAATCAAAAATATATAATTTTGAGAAAATTAAAATTAGTTATATAGTGCAATACTTATTATTGGTGCAACACTTTCAAGTTGCAGCAGTGCAGCCGACATTGATGTATCAAAGCTCGAAACGCCTTGTGATTACATGAACGCATTAGGTGATATTACAAAAGAAGCGATTGACCTAAAAGAAAGTGTTGGAGACAACAAGCCTTCAGAGGGTGATATGTCCAAACTAAAGGCATTAACAGAAAAAATTGGTGAAATTCAACAATCCTCTTAATCAGCCGGAATAAGTGAACAAGATTTGATGGAATGTGAAGGTACAAAAGAGGTAATGGAAACATTATCTCAAATGAGATAAACAGTTAAATATGAAAAAACCATATATAAAAGTGTGCTTTCTTATTTTTATAGGTGCTTTTTTATACTCTTGTCAAGAAAGTAAAGAGCAAACATATAATGATGCAATAAAACAATCTATAAGATCCTTACAGCAAGAGGTGAACCACAAATCAAAAGAAATTCAAAAAGAAATTGATCTTCAAGAATCTGAGATAAATGCTTACGAAAAGGAGTTAAAAGAAAGTTACGAAGCGTTTGAAGCTGCGTCGGATAAAGAGATGAAAGAATACGAAAAAGCCTTAGACAACTATGGAAATGACTATGCCATTGAGGCTCAAGAAATGGTAAAAGATATCCAAGAACAATCCAAAAAAATGTCAGAAGATATGCAAAAGCAGGCAGAAGAAATGATGAAAGAATTAAGCGGATATTAATTTTTTTACACCAAACACCATTAAAAAGAAACAGCATTACATGTTGTTTCTTTTTGTTATGGGCTAAAAATGAGCAGCTATATATATTTTTTTGCAGTTTATTTGTAGTAACCAAAATCAAAATATAAATAAAAATCATGAAAAAATTTAAAGAAAAAATTTGGAGTTTAGCTGGAACATTTTTGCTGTCTTCTATTGTGCTTTCAAGCGTTACAAGTTGTGGCAGTAGTATACCTAATGCAAAAACTTTAGAAGTGAAAGACGTTTTCGTTCCAGGAATCGCGTCTAACTATATTGAGGTAACTGATGGCAGTTATGAATTACAATACTCTAAAGACGGAGAAACAGAAAGAATACTTCTGCCCGTTACATTTAAATTAAAGGAAGAAATTGGTTTAAAAGATCCGGGTATGGGATACCTAAGTCTAAAATTGCTTGACGCAGCCGGTGTGACTTTCGGAACACCAGAACTTTCAACAGATTCTGAAAAAGTTAGCACTTTCTTAGGTAGTGAAGCAGGAACAGAAGTAACATTAAATTTTACAGTAACAAACGCAATGTTTGGATTGGCAGAGGGTGATGCAAGTAAGATTATGGATAAGACTGTTAATTTTGAATTATACATGACAAGCATTTCTGGAACTCATCCAAATGGTAGTACAACGTCAATGTGGGATGGTGAATTAGATGAAGATACTGAATTGAATAGCGGAAGTTTTGATGATGTGAGCGACATTATGGATAATGCGAAAGATTTTACTGATCAAGCCATGGAAACAGCGAAAGAAATGCAAGAAGAAGCTATGAAACAAGCTAAAGAAATGCAAAAAGAAGCTATGGAACAAGCTAAAGACATGTACAAATTCTAACCTGATTTTTACACCAAATACCATTAAAAAGAAACAGCATTACATGTTGTTTCTTTTTTTTATGGGCTAAAAATGAGCTCCTGTTTCATTAAAGAATTTCGTTCTTTGTTCTCAAATCTAGAACAACGAGACAGTTGAAATTTTAGCGCCGTTTTTATATTTGCTTTTATTATTTTTAACATCTTGTTCTAGCTTTTTAGAGAAAGATGCCGAGAAAATTGCGATCCTTAAATGTAAAGCTCAACATTTAATTCAAAAGGCCATTGATGGCGACACTACTGCCCTAACCAAAAGCATTCAACTTTTAAAAAAAGCTCAAGACGAAGAAAATGAGATACAACAAAGATATAGCAACATAGAAGATCAAAAGCAATTTACTGAAGCCTTAATGAAAGCACCAAACAAGTGTATATAGATTCGCTACTGAATAGGTTAAGTAAACGGCCTTTAAACTTAAATAAAATTTATAACACACCTCCAACTCAACGAATCAAGCCTCAGAACATAGCGAGTCTACTACTGAAACTTGATTTTTTTAAACAAAATTGATGCATGCACAGTTCAAATAGAAATTTTGTTTCATCTTTTTTTAAGAAAACTTGATAGAAACGTTTAATTTTAACTTCTGTTCTAATCACCCAAGGTAATATGTATAACAAAGAAAACTTTCAGCAATTAAAAATTGATTTATACAGGCAATTTGGTGCGCCAGTATCGTCCGTTGCAGACTTAAAGTTATTTCAAGATGCCGTTGAATATGCTATTAATGAAAAGATAAGTTATAATACACTTAGAAGATTTTTTGGTTTTTTGCCTCAAACCAACCCCTCAAGAAAAACAATTAATAGTCTTTGTCAATATTTAGGTTACAAAAATTACGGAGCCTATTTAAAAACCTATGCAAGTGACCTCGAATGGTATGTGTGGAAAAAAGTACTGAATATTGAACTTAACACTAAAATAACTCAAGAAGATTTAGACTGGCTACACACGCAAATACACACCTTTCAATTTCACATGAAATTGTCTAACATCATTAAATCTAAAGTCTACAGAAACGAAATTGAAACGCTCCCTATACTTTTTGATCCTAAATTACTCCAATTTGATGAATCAAATCGACTAAAGTTTGCTGCGCAAATTTGTCTTTTGTTTCGTAGTCTTAATTCTACAACTATAAACGAAATCATTACTGTTTTAACTCCGATAATCAGCTTCAGAGAAAATGTTTTACATTGGTTTATAGACTATTCTAATTTGAATGGGTATTATGGTAAATTTATCAAATCAGCATTGCAGTATGCTGAAAATGAGAGTCACGAAAAACTATTCTATGAATTACTATTAGGATTTAACACTTATTTATCAGCAGGTAAGAATTTAGCAGAAATTTCCATCGATAGAATTCAAAATAATTTCCACCCTGTACTTAAAGGAAGATGCTTTGCTTATAATTTAATGTTTTATAAAGACCAGAATAACACTGATAAATACGAAGAAATTTGGGATAATCATATGGTATACTTGCGTAAGAAAGAAACCGATATTTTCTTATTTAGTATTGAAATTTTTCCTGCTCTACTAATTGTAAAGGACATAAAGAAAATCGCCATATTAATTAAAGAATATTACGAAGAGCTTTTAAAACCTACAAACTGGAGTGGACATAGCACACACGCTATTGTATTATTGGGTTATTCTCTTCAGAATTTATGTGAAGATCGGCTCTTAGAAGCGAAAAAATCATTTGAATTAATCAATACTTGTAAATTTAATGACTCATACAAGGACTACACTTTAATTTTTTACAAACTAATTGAATATCAAATCTTTAGTTTACTTCAAAGAGAGCCTGAACAATTACTTAAGATTGAAAATGATTATTTGTTTTACGCCAAAAAAACAGGTTTTAAATTATTTACAAAAAGTTATTTAAGACAGTATCTTAAAGCGTAATTAGCCATGTTACTATCCTTCCTTTATTGCCATTTAGGTTTACAGTTACTATTTTTTTAATATATTTTGCCTTAAAATTAAATGGCGGTTCAAATAGATTAATTCCGCTATTCTTTTTTAAGCGAATTCCTCTTCCTGAAATAATATCAATATTGGGAACAAAATCACCGTTTGGTATATGCTCAGTTAGGATAATATACTTGTATTGATTTAAT
>Ga0209555_10001098_pt1 | contig 21466 bp, 20 predicted proteins | sample SaaInl85LU_5_DNA_FD_184643 | JGI IMG/M metagenome (GOLD analysis project Ga0209555, IMG submission 184643) | Marine microbial communities from expanding oxygen minimum zones in the Saanich Inlet - ESP_85LU_5_DNA (SPAdes) (version 2) | ecosystem: Environmental > Aquatic > Marine > Intertidal... | reverse complement strand
TTGCTTAAAAAATTAGTGGCGACAAAAATAGTTTTTTTAATTGGATTTTAAAAGCGGATAATTCCCTAAATTTTCAATAATTTGCAATTCCTATTTAATACCCTTAATTATTTATGTATTTACAAAAACTCTCGTTAATTAATTTTAAAAATATTGAAACTCAATCCTTTGATTTTCAAGAAAAAATAAACTGTTTTGTTGGCGACAACGGTGTGGGGAAAACAAATGTATTGGACGCAATTTATTATCTTTCTTTTGCGAAGAGTTACTTTAATTCAGTTGCTTTACAGAACATTCGACATGGAGAAGGTTTTTTTATGGTAGAAGGCGATTATTTTTTAAACGATAGAAATGAGAAAATTATATGTAGTTTAAAACGAGGGCAAAAAAAAGTTTTAAAGAGAAACGGGAAGAGCTACGAGAAGTTTTCTGAACATATTGGACAATTGCCCTTGGTGATTATTTCACCAGCAGATAGAGATTTAGTTACAGAAGGAAGTGAAACAAGACGTAAGTTCATAGATGGAGTCATTTCTCAACAAAACAAAAGCTATCTAAAAGATTTAATTTCCTATAATAAGGTTTTGAGTCAACGAAATGCCCTTTTAAAGTATTTTGCAGCAAACAGAACTTTTGATGCGCTCAACTTAAATGTATATGACGAGCAGCTTTCAGAATATGGAGCAAGGATTTATGAGGTTAGAAAACTATTTTTGGAGGAATTTATCCCTATATTTAATCAAAAATATCAAATAATTTCTGGTGACAAAGAAAATGTCAATTTAAAATATAAAAGTCAGTTACAAGATTTTTCGATGATGGCGCTGATGAAAAATTCTTTAGAAAAGGACAAAATCATTCAGTACACCACTTCAGGGATTCATAAAGATGATCTGAGTTTTGAAATTGGTGCCTATTCCATCAAGAAGTTTGGTTCACAAGGACAACAAAAATCCTATCTAATTGCACTAAAATTGGCTCAGTTTGAATTTATTAAACAACAATCGAAAGTCACTCCCATTTTATTGTTAGATGATATTTTTGATAAGCTGGATGAAAGTCGTGTTTCTCAAATAATAGATTTGGTTAGCAAAGAGACATTTGGCCAGATATTTATTACAGATACACATGCTGACCGAACAGAGAATATTTTAAAACAAAGTAACAATCCGTATCAGATTTTTAATTTGTAATTTTATTCAAAATTCAGGGAGTTTGAAAAGTATTTTATAAACTTTTTTGTTTCTGATGGTGAAATAAAGGTTTGGAATGACCATAAAAAAAAGGAAATACAATAATTCGCAAGGGCAAATGCCACAAGCTAAAAGCAAGAAAAATATGGCAAAAAGAGAAAATGATTCTTTTTCAGTAAAAGACTTAATGCAAAGCTTTATCAATGAAAATAATTTGAGCAAAGGAATGCAAAAAATAAAGGCAGAAGAAATATGGAATCAAATGATGGGTCCTGGAGTTGCCAATCATACAAGTGGAGTCAAATTGCAAAATAAAACATTAATAATTCAATTAACATCCTCTGTGTTACGAGAGGAATTAAGTTATGGGAAAGAAAAAATTATTAAAATGATAAATGAAGAATTTGGAGATGAAATTGTTTCTAAGTTACTGTTGATTTAATGCCTAGCATTACATCTTAACCAAATTTCAAAAAAAACCTATATTTATAAAAATTAACAAATACAATCTGTCCCTCATGAAAAGAATCGTTTTAATTTTTTTTTGTTTTAGTCTTTTAGGCTGTTCTTCCAATGAAGATGTAGTCGATTCAACAGAAGCAACCGTTATTGGTCGCTGGAATCTTACTGGTTTTGTTGGAAGTGTGATGTATGAATTCACAGCAAACAAACGCTATACCTTGTATTCTGAAAATGGGGAATTTGAAACGGTTCAAGAAGTAATAGACAGTGGACGTTCTGGGAACGATTGGTGGTATGGAGGTAATAAAATTAACGTAGATTTAAATTTTGGACATACTTCCACTTTGACACCTCGGTTTAAATGTAACAATAATGTGATAGATTGGCTCAATGATATTGGAGACATTCATGCTACTTATTTTAGAGAGGGCTATGACATTACTAGCTGTAATGAATAATTTTTTAGGTGTTTTTTGAGGTATATAAAAAAACTCACAACCAAGGTTGTGAGTTTTTTTTAATCTTATGATAGGAATTCTATTTAGAATTGCTCTCTATCAGAGAAATGAAAATTTCCTTCAATAGCAGCATTCTCATCAGAATCTGAACCATGAACTGCATTTTCTCCCATAGAAGTTGCATACATTTTTCTGATGGTTCCTTCAGCAGCATCCGCAGGATTTGTAGCACCAATTAAAGCTCTAAAATCTTCTACTGCGTTATCTTTTTCTAAGATCGCAGCCACAATAGGGCCACGTGTCATAAATGCTACCAATTCTCCAAAAAACGGACGCTCATTATGCACTGCATAAAAAGATTCAGCATCCGCTTTTGTCATTTGTGTTTTCTTTAAAGCTACAATTCTAAACCCTGCAGCATTGATTTTTTCTAAAATAGCTCCAGTATGACCGTTTTCAACAGCATCTGGTTTTAGCATTGTAAATGTTCTATTTGTTGCCATGATATTGACTTTTTGATTACGAGTATATTTTTGTAGGAGTGCCCCACAAAATCGCCGCGAAATTACACAATTTTTTTAATTAAATTGTATCTTCGCCACATATGATTTTGAAAGGATTTGAAGAATTAAAAGTTTTCTTAAAGAAACCAAAGAACATTGTTGTTGTTGGACACCGCAACCCAGATGGAGATGCCATGGGCTCAACACTTGCCTTGTCTAAGTATTTAGCAAAAAAAGGCCACAATGCAACAGTAGTTGTTCCCAATGAGTATCCAGCGTTTTTGCACTGGTTACCAGGGTCAGATACAACCTATCGTTTCGATTGGCAAAACAGTCAATCCCAAAGGGCAATTAAGAATTCAGAAATTATTTTTTTATTGGATTTTAATGCGCTACACCGGGTTGGTGCTGATATGCAAAATACCTTGGAACAATACCCTAATGATTTTGCAATGATTGATCATCACCAACAGCCCGATACTGTAAAATATATGTACTCTGATGTGGAGATTTGTTCTACTTGTCAAATGGTCTATCAATTTATTGAATTGAACAACGATTTAGACCTAATAGACGCAGACATTGCTACCTGTTTATATACGGGTATTATGACAGATACAGGTTCTTTTCGTTTTCGTTCTACCACCAGCAAAACTCACCGAATTATTGCAGACTTAATTGACAAGGGTGCAGAAAACGATAAGATTCATAACAACGTTTATGATGCAAACTCTTATAACAGATTATTGTTGTTAGGACTAGCATTGAGTAATATGAAAATTGTACCAGATTGTAAAACAGCCTATATCACGATTACCAATGAAGAGAAAAAACGTTTTGATTTTCAAAAAGGAGATACGGAAGGAATTGTCAATTATGCGTTATCGCTCAAAGGAATTATTTTTGCCGCCATTTTTATTGAAGATGCAGAGCAAAATATTGTTAAGATCTCTTTCCGATCGAAAGGCACTTTTTCAGTAAATCAATTCTCAAGAAACCATTTTGAGGGTGGAGGACACGATAATGCTGCCGGAGGTAAGTCAGACTTATCGATGGAGGAAACGGTTGCTAAATTCACTTCATTAGTTGTAACATATCAACAAGAATTAGCTGCATCGTATGAAAATTAAAGGAATTTTTTTATTGGTTTTATTCTGTTACGGATGCTCAAAGAATGAAGCAAGAAGACCTGTGAATCCAAGACCATCTTCAACATTACTTTCTGAAACCGTTGCAACCTCAAAAGCGTTAAATGCTCAAGAAGTTGCACAAATACAAATGTACATTGACAAAGACACTACCCAAATCTATGAGGTTTCCAAAAGTGGGTTTTGGTATGTTTATCACAATAAAATACAAGAGAACAGCCCGCTCCCAGCATTTGGTGACGAAGTTCTTTTAGAATATAATATTACTGACTTACAAGGATCCGTGCTGTATAGTCAAGAATCTCTTGGAGTAAAAAAATATAAAATTGACAAAGAAGATTTTATTTCCGGACTACAAAAAGGAATAAAGTTGATGAAAGTTGGTGAAATTGTTACCTTTGTAATTCCTTCTTATCATGCATTTGGAATTGCTGGAGATGGCAATAAAATTGAAGTAAATCAAACGATAAAAAGTACCGTAACATTATTAAATATTAAAAAAAAGAAAGATGAAAACAATTAAAAACCTAGCATTTGCAGCTTTTTTAACAAGCCTAGTATCCTGTAACAATCAACAAGTAGAAAAGAAGTCATTAGAGAACGAGTTGGATTCTGTAAGTTATTCCTTAGGATTGGATATGGCAGTAAAGATCAAAGCAAATTGGGACAAAGCAGATGTTGATTTATACCAACAAGGTTTTAGAAACGGAATGGACTCATTAAATCTTTTGATCAATCCCAAAGATTTGAACGGAATCTTAAAACCGTTTTTCCAAAAATTACAATTGGAAAAAAGAAAAGCGCAGTTTGCTAAAAAAGACAAAGAAGCGGCCTTAAAATTTTCAGGTGTTAAAAAAGAAGGAATTGCGTTTTTAGAAGCTAACAAAACAAAATCAGGAGTAAAAACGACGGCAAGTGGTTTGCAGTACTTGGTGATGAAGCAAGGAAAAGGACCAAAACCAGCAGGTCCTTCCACAAGAGTCAAAGTACATTACCATGGAACGACAATTGCTGGTGAAGTATTTGATAGTTCTGTAGACAGAGGAACTCCTTCAGTCTTTGCATTGAATCAAGTAATTAAAGGTTGGACAGAAGGATTGCAGTTGATGAATGAGGGGTCTAAATACAAATTCTTTATTCCTCAAGAATTGGCTTATGGTACCCAAGAAAGAGGTGCATTGATTAAACCATTTTCTACATTGATTTTTGAAGTTGAGTTGTTGGAAATTCTAAAGTAAATAATGAAGAATTATAAAATAGTAATCCTACTGCTGACGATTATCGTTTCTTGTAAACCGGTCCCTAAGTCAACTTACAATGAGTTAAATGACGAACTTTATGCAGATCCGGTCCCTAAGTCAACTTACAATGAGTTAAATGACGGACTTTATGTAGATATGCAAACGAGTAAAGGGAATATTCTTTTAGAATTATATCCAGAAGATACCCCGTTAACAGTTGCCAATTTTGTGGGTTTGGCAGAAGGGACACATCCCAAAGTAGGGGGTAAATTCAGTGGGAAAAACTTCTATGACGGGCTTCGTTTTTACCGCGTTGTTCCTAATTTTATAATTCAAGCAGGAGATGATGTAGAATCGGGTAGCGGCGGCTCTAAATACCTTTTTGCCGATGAGTTCCCAAAAGATAGCACTGGAGGTTTTAAATACAAGCACGATGCTGCAGGTATTTTATCAATGGCAAATCCAGGCTTGCCCAATACCAACGGAAGTCAGTTTTTTATAACCCACAAACCAACCCCTTGGTTGAATGGTAAACATAGTATTTTTGGGAATGTTGTGCAAGGACTAGACGTTGTTCATGCTATCAAACAATCAGACACCATATTCGCTGTAAAAATTCTTAGAGTCGGAGAGAAGGCTGAAAATTTTGATGCTTCAAAAACATTTTTAGCTGCAGAAGTTACTGTTGCCAATGCTCAGAAAGAACAACTTGCGGCAACAAAAAAAGCAGAACAAGTCCGATATAATCAATTTTTAGAAGCAAAAACGGCAAATTACACAAAATTAGGAGCAGATAAAGTTAGGGCAACGGCATCTGGTTTAAAGGTTCTAAAGTTGAAAAGTACCCGTGGTAAAAAAGTGGTTGATAACCAGCCAATCACAATCAACTTCACTTTATTTTTAGGAGATGGAAAGAGATTGCAATCTACCTTAGATGCCGGTAAAAAACCGTTTACGTTTCAGTTAGACAATAAAGAAAGACCCTTAATTACGGGATTTAAAGAAGGTTTAAAGAAGCTTAGAGAAGGAGAAAAGGCACGCCTTTTTATTCCATACTATATTGCTTATGGTGAAAAAGGAGGTGGAATATTTCCTCCCAAAGCAGATATCATTTTTGAAGTAGAAATTTTAAAAGTTGGAAAGTAATTTGATAGTATCTCTTTTACAAAAAGACAAAGATCTTTTGGTTTTTTTAAACAGTTTAGGAAACGAGCAATGGGACTCTTTTTGGTTATTAATAACCAATCAATTCAGTTGGTCTCCATTGTTTATTTTAATCTTCTATTTAGTGATCAAATCAAACGGATGGAAACGTGGAGGTTTTATCATTTTTTCCATGATTTTACTCGTCGCATTTTCCGATCAATTTGTGAATTTAATTAAGAATTCTACCGCAAGATTGCGTCCCAATAACGATCCTGAAATACAAGAAATTTTAAGAACGTTTATAAAACCCCAAAGTTTTAGTTTTGTGTCTGGTCACGCAGCCACTTCAACATTTTTTGCTGTATTTACCATTCTTGTGTTGAGAGCAAAATACAGGTATATTTATTTGATTATTTGCTTTCCACTACTTTTCGCCTACAGCAGATTGTATTTGGGAGTTCATTTCCCAATAGATGTCTCATTAGGAATGCTTTTGGGGGTATTATTGGCCCGAGGTTATTACTTTTTGTATCGTAAGGTTGATCATCGATTATTCCGTTAATTTTTTATTGTTGAAATACAAATACTTAGTGCTGTAATAATATCCAGAGAGCAGGCTGTCCATGCTTTGTGCTATCCACGGATTTTGTTCTTTAATATCTATTTGTTCTTTGGCATCCAATCGATACAAACTGGCTTTTTTAGAAATGTTTGTTTTTTCATAATAAAAACCATCTTTAATTAAACCGACCGCTCTTTCTCCTTTACTTTGAATGTATACAAAGGCTGCTGTGTCTGTGTTTGTACTGTCTAGTAAATCTCTTCCAAGCGTATAGTTTGTATAGTCTAATTTGGCCAAACTTGTTGCGGTTGGGAACACATCTACCAATTTGGCATATTTGTCTAGCACCTGAGGTTTTATGTACTTTGGTGCATGTATAAAAAATGGCACATGATGCACTTGAATTCCTAAATCATCTTCATTGTCATCCAAAAAATTCAATCGCTTCATACCGCCTCTATGGTCTCCAAAAAAGACAAATATAGAATTGTCATAATAGCCTGCTTCTTTGGCTCTTTCCAAAAAACGCGCCACATTAAAATCTAAGTATCGAATGCCGTTCAACTGTCCTAAAGATCGAAACCCACCTTTGAGTAATGTTTTTTCTGAAATCTCCTTTTCAAGTATTGGCCTAAACGTTTCCTTTTTGTTTGGAACTGTAAAGGGCATGTGATTGGTGGCTGTTTGAATATAGGCAACAAATGGTTGTTTTTTTTGATGTAATTTTTTGAGTTCTTTGTTTGATTCTTTGAACAGTTCGTAATCGTCAATTCCCCAAACATCCGCTCTTATTTCTTCTTCAAAACTACCTTCCTCAAAAATTTTCAACCCTTCTATATTCGATTGGAAAACGGCTCTAATATTTGCCCAATTGGCGCTTCCCCCAATGAAATATCTTTTTTCATATCCCTTGTATTGATCAAAAATAATTCGCTGATCGATTGCTAACGGATTTCTAGAAACTGTTTTCACATCATCGATATCAGGCAAGCCGGTAATACTAGCAAAAACACTTCCTGCTGTCCCAGGCTTATGAACATAAAATTTAGAAAAACTCGCACTCTCTTTTAGGATTGAATCCATTTTTGGTGTACTGTTCAATGGATTTCCATAGAAGCTCATAGGGGCAGTTCCCGTAGATTCTAACATCACGTAAATCACATTGGGTTTTTCTTGATATGGGTCTGTAAAAGTTACCTTTTTCTCAAAAGAAATGCTGTCTTTTGATAAATTTAGATGGGCTGCAATCACAGGATAATAGGTTTGCAACTTTTCCATATCAACGCCTTCGCTTCTAAACGCAAAACTATCAAAGAAATATAGAATCGGATTTAGTCCAAATTGATTTACAGAATTCTTTTTTGAAAAAAAGGCTTCACTCCATCGTAAAGGATAGTGAGTAATACTGTTGTAAACGCCAAAAGAAAGCAAAAGAAAAATTCCAATAAAATAGCACGCTTTTATTTTCTTAGAGCGCACCTTTTGCGTTGTGTTGTTTTTTTTGTAGAGGTGATTTGCAAATTTAAAACTTATAAAACCAAAGACGACAAGGCCAAAAAATCCTTTATAAACAGGATAACTTTCAAATAAAACTTGAGAAGAGATTTTTAAATTACTTAAAAAACGAAGTGCACTTGCGTCTACGCGCATTGCAAGGTATTCGTAGTGTCCAAAATCTACCACATAAAAAAGTAAAATAACGAGGTAGGTAGCAGTCAAATAAATAGTGTTTATTTTCTTGTAGATCCTTTTTGTAAAAAAACGATAATTTACAATCAATATCAAAAGCGCTAATGGAAAAAAGGAAAGGATGGCCAATTTTAAATCAAACCGAATTCCTAATAAAAAAGATTTTCGAATTTCATTTGCCGATAGCCCTTCCAATTCCATTGAAAAATTGTAAAAAATAATTCTAAATAACACATTAAATAGAAATAAAAAGAAGACATTTTTAACGATGTATTGAATATAATTGGGCGTTTTCTTTATCATTGAAATTAAATTAATACAAACTTTTTTTTAAAAAATTGATGTTTTTATCAAGTACAAAAGTAATTATTACTTTTTGATTTGTTCTTGAAATAGTTTTTTGAATTTGTTTAATTCTATATTAATTGCTGTACTATACATTTAGAGGCTGTTCAATATCAAAACCGAAGTCTCTTATTAGTTTTTACATGTCAATTCGTTTTTCTGATTGGTTTATCTTTTTTAATTTGTATTCAAAAGCACAATGCTATTTATCATAATTAAGTTAAATTTACTTTTTTAAATATAACATTAATTATGAATCAGAGGGCATACATCATTTTTATCAGTTTTATTGTTGCACTGGGAGGTTTTCTTTTTGGCTTTGATGCAGGTATTATCTCAGGTGTTATGTCCTATGCAGGGCCCGCATTTAATTTATCCGAAATTCAATCTGGGTGGGTCGTAAGTGCCCCTTCTTTTGCTGCTATGTTTTCCATGTTGTTTTCAGGCAGATTGAGTGATCATTTCGGAAGAAAAAAATTACTTCTTTTTGTGGCCTTCCTGTATGCAATTTCTGCGATATTGTCTGCAGTCGCAATTTCTTATGAGCTGCTCTATATCGCTCGAATTATTGGTGGAATTGCTTTTGGTGCAGCATTGGTGTTGGCGCCCATCTATATAGCAGAAATATCGACCCCAGAAAATAGAGGTAAGTTAGTTTCAATACAACAGTTGAATATCGTTTTTGGTTTTTTTGCCGCCTTTTTAAGCAATTATTTCTTTAATAAATACAATACCTCAGAAAGTACATTTCTTACTGATGAAAATATTTGGAGATGGATGCTAGGCGTGGAGTTAATTCCCGCTTTATGCTATTTTATTCTTTTGTTTTTTGTTCCAAATAGCCCACGTTGGTTGTATTTAAAAGGAAGGTTTTCAGAAGCCAAAAAAGTATTGGTAAAAATTCATGGAGCGTCAAGGGGGGCAATAGAAAGTAAGGCTATAGAAGAGAATCTTCAAGCCGATAAAAATAAAACTCCTTTAAAAATTAAGGAGATCCTAAAACCATCATTGAGGTTTATTTTAACGATTGGCCTAGTGGTAGGCGTATTACAACAAATTACAGGAATCAATGCGGTTTATTTCTATGCGACTTCTATTTTTAAACAAACAGGCATTGGTACAGATGCCGCTTTTTCTTCTGGGGTTTTATTGAGTACGATTTCTGTGATTTTTACCTTTGTTGCCATCTATTTGATTGATCGAATGGGGCGGAGGCCACTACTATTAATTGGAACCGCAGGAATTGCGATCAGTCTTTTAGTTTGTGCTTATGGCTTTCATGAAGCTACCTTCAAGATTTCGTCCGAAAAAATGAGTCAGTTCAACTTTCCAAATTCTGAGAAACTATTGCCACTGGCCGACAAAGAATTTACCAATGATGTCGCTTTTAAAACCGCCCTAAAATCGGTATTAGGCAACCAAACCTATCGTAAAAATGATGGGGCTATTTTAGCTGCTGCTACGGCCATCAATGCCAATCTGATTTTAATAGGAATCTTAGGTTTTATTGCCTGCTTTGCATTTTCACTAGGCCCTGTAATGTGGGTGTTATTGTCAGAACTATACCCTATTAAATACAGAGGCTTGGCCATTGGTATCATTGCTTTTGTAAATTCACTTATCAGTTCGTTGGTGCAGTTGGTTTTTCCGTGGGAATTGTCAATCATAGGAAATGCTGCCACCTTCTTTATCTTTGGAGCCATTGCTCTTATGGGGTTTTTTGTTTTAATGAAAACCTTACCAGAAACCAAGGGAAAGTCTTTGGAAGTTTTAGAGATGGAATTGATTGGTTAAGTAATACCTACAAATTAGCACTCAATTCCGAAAGAAAAATAAACCTGCTGTTTTGGGAGACGACGTGGAAACAAATCCAGTAATACCTATCTCTAATAAACTTTTATTAATTTGATGAAGGTGAATGCCCCCTAAAAAATAGGTATTTGTTTTTAAAAACTCAGATTGTTTAAAACTCAATTTTGCTATTTTCACAAAAGTGCTAATTTAGGATACGACCTGCATACCGAATGGCAGAAAATTGAAAACTACTTTCCAATACAAAAATTAGAGAAAATATGCCCTAAAATATCCTTATCCACATCATACTCCCCCGTAATATTACCAAGGTGACGCAAGCATTCACGAATATCAATCGAAAATAAATCTGTAGATATTTTCAAATCAATTCCCTGTTGTACAGAGGAGATGGCTATGAGTGCATTGTGCAATGCTTCAAAATGTCGCGAGTTGGTTACAATGGTTTCATTATTACTCAACGCCCCAGTATTTACCAAAGAAGTTAAGGCCTCCTTCAATGCAGTAATTCCTGTCTTTTCTTTGGCAGAAAGTAAAATTATATCCGCAATTTCCGATTCCAAAATGGCACGATCATGACAAGATAAGGTATCCGTTTTATTGGCAATCACTAGCAGTCGTTTGTTTGGAAAACGTTTCTTAATCGTTTCAATTTCCTCTAAAAAGAGATCGCTCGCATGCGAGAATTTATTTGAATCCAATAAGAAAACAATCAGTTGTGCATTTTCAGCCTTTTCATAGGTTTTTTTAATACCAATATTTTCCACCACATCCTTCGTTTGGCGAATTCCTGCAGTATCAATAAATCGAAAAGCAACCCCCTCAATAATCAATTCATCCTCAATCGCATCTCTGGTAGTTCCTGCAATTTCAGAAACAATGGCTTTTTCCTCGTTTAAAAGCGTATTTAATAAAGTTGATTTTCCCACATTTGGTTCCCCAATTATGGCAACCGGAATCCCATTCTTCATGGCATTTCCAAAGGCAAAAGAATCAATCAACCGTTTTAAAACAAACGAGATTTTTGCTACTAATTCTTTAAATTTGCTGCGGTCGGCAAATTCAACGTCTTCCCCAGAGAAATCCAATTCTAATTCAATCAACGCCGCAAAGTCTAACAATTGAGTCCGCAATTCTTTCAGTTCATTGCTAATGCCACCCCGCATCTGCTGTATCGCCATCTGATGACTCGCAGCAGAATTTGAAGCAATCACATCAGCAACTGCTTCTGCCTGACTTAGATCCATTTTTCCGTTTAAGAAAGCCCGCATGGTAAACTCTCCATTATCGGCCATTCGGCAACCTTTCTCTAAAAACAATTGAATAATTTCTTGCTGAATAAAACGAGAACCATGACAAGATATTTCCACTACATTTTCTCCCGTATACGAACGCGGATTTTTAAAAACAGCCACCAATACTTCATCTAGTACCACACCCTTGTTTATGATATGTCCTAAATGAATCGTATGTGTTTTTGCATTTTTTAAAACCTTATTTTTTTTCACAGACCTAAAGTTTGCATCCACAATTTGAAGGGCGTTTTCACCAGAAAGTCTAATGACAGCAATAGCGCCCACTCCAGATGGAGTTGCGAGTGCGATAATGGTATCCTTATGAATCATATTACAAAGATACGCAGGTAATTTTGTTCAAGAAAAAAAAGCCTGTAACAATAATCAAAATCAAGCGTCTTATTAATAAATAAAATAAATATAGGCAGCAAACCCATGAAAAAAGACAATCAGTTACTCGTATTTACCCATTTAAGTCAGTTATTAGATTATATTACCGGTATTGGTGGGTTTTATTGTGCCTTTAGTATTGTGGCTCACTAAGAAAGATGATATTGAAGGAATGGATCAGCACGGAAAAGCAATTTTAAACTTTAGAATCTCTATTTTTATCTACCTAATCCTCTGTATTCCTTTAGTTTTATTGCTAGGATTGGGCATTCTTGGAATCATTGCCATTGCCATCATCGCATTTGTTTTCCCCATTGTAAATGCCATCAAAGCAAATAGTGGACAAGCACCAAAATATCCCTTAAGCATTCCATTTCTAAAATAGTTTTTTTGGGCGCTCCCAAGCCCAAGTGCTTGGTCAGGATTTTGTTGCAATCTTTTTTGGGCGTTTTCCCAAAAAAGGATTTCCACGCCAATCCTTAGCGTGTGCCTATAAAAAAAATTAAATATTTTTAATAACCGTTTCATATTCATTGAAGAACAGCTCAAATTCATTCATCGAAGCAACAAAAAACTCGTAGCATTGCTGCCAAGTGTTTTTATTATAAATGCTAAATTTTTCTGCAAACGGAACATAAATACGCTGAATTACTTTTCCATTGTCAAGTAAATAGGCATCATCAAAAATAACTTCTGGCAAGTGCTCTTTAACTAAAAGGCTCTTTAAAGACAATAGTTGATCATAATACAAAAGATTGGCCACTTCATCTGGATTTTCAAAATCCAAGCATACACATGCTTGCTTTCGATTTGCCTGAAATTTAAAAGCAACCCCTTTAATTTTGGTATTGTACAATAACCATTTTCGAGGAAAGGATTTTCCAAATGAAGTCCAGAATTCTTTTCGTAATTTTTCAGAATCGTCTTTACTAAACATCTTTTATTAGGGTGTCAAAGTATCGTTTGTGAAGTATTATTTGTTTAAAAGATTGGGCTAATGCTATTTATCGATGTTCCAGACCAGGTAAACATCCGTTAAATTATTTAAACAATACCTACTTTTTTATCCATGGATTTTGGCAACATTTCCACGATCTTTCATCATAGTTGCCTCAAAAGCTAGCAAAGCATTCCATTTTTCATCAACAATAGCACGATCTTGGTAAGACCTTGCCAAGGTTAAAAAAGTAGTATAGTGGTTGGCTTCCGAGATCATGAGGTTTTTGTAGAATTTTGACAATTCTAGATCCTCCATATTTTCAGAAAAAACCTTAAAACGCTCGCAGCTTCTCGCTTCAATCAAAGCCGCTACTAACAAACGTTGTACCAAAGCAACCGTTCTATCTTGAGTTTTTGCAAAGAATTTTTGAAGGCGAATCGCATAATCATTCTTTTGCTCTCTCCCTAAAACCATGCCTCTTTTCACCATTAACAAATGCACCATTTTAAAGTGCTGCATTTCTTCTATGGCAATGTTGCTCATCTCTTTTACCAATGCTGTTTCTTCCGAATAATTAATGATAATAGACACCGCATTTGAAGCTGCCTTTTGTTCTAAAAAAGCATGATCTGTTAATATTTGTGCTAAATCAGCCTTGGCAATGTCTGCCCAAGAAGTTTTCGTTTCAAATTGTAATCCTAACATTTTTCTATAATTTTTCGTAAACTCGCCCCAAAATAGGCCAGTGCTTTTATTTCCTTCACACTTGCCAAACGTTCGTTACTGAAGATCAGTAGCCCCACTTTAGACGCTTCGATATGATATTGTTTATTACTTTCTAAAAACAAAATTAATTCATCCGTAAAAAAGGTTCTAATTTTTGCTTCATTTTTTCCTAATAAATAAAAACGCTTGCTAAAATCCGGATGCCTCTCAAGGTTAATATCCTTAAAACCAGCAAAATGATACAGGTATTCAAAAATACCTTCTTTATCTAAGGTAAAATTAGGGACCTCTCTTTGCGTATGAATATGAAACATGGTTGCTTTGATTACTTGTTTTGCAATCATTTCACCTTCAGAGAATTGCACATCAAAAATAGTACAATTATCATTAGACAATACATTAGAAACCTTGTCTATTTTACGCGTTTTAAAATAACCAAATTGAGGTAATTCTTCCATTTCAATAGCAGAGAACGCATCATAAGCATAGTGCATTTCTTCGCTAATTTTTTGAATGTTTTTTTGCCTTTTTGTCAATACCCCTTTTTTAGGAATCATTTGTTTTGGTAAAATCTTACGCAATGCAAAAGGATGCTCACTTCCCGATTTCGAATCGTCCAAGCCTATCACTTCAAAATCACCCCCTTTTCGAGCAAATGCTTCCGCATAATTACTCATGTTTTCCATAACCGAATGGTCTACAAAATCGCATAAAGAAAAATCAACAATAGCTTCTTCAGTTTCTGGAATCTGATTCAGTTTCGATTTTAATTTTGTAAAATTTAAAAAAGAAGAGAAATTTTTTACACTCACATAATACTTTCCATCCTCAGTGAACATTAAAACATTGGGTTTTAAAATGTTTTTAACAAAGAGTAAAATATTTTTATTAATAATGACATGGAGGATGAAGGTAATGATGATTCCAACGAGAATTCCGGTAATTAAACTTGTTGAAATCGTAACTAAAAGTGTCATTAAAAATATAATTAACTGTTCGGAACCCACTCGAAATACTTTTTTTAAGTTTTCTAGTGATGCCAATTTATACCCTGTATAGACCAAAATGGCAGCCAAAGCGGGGAGTGGTATCTTTTTTAATTCTGAAGCAAATAGTAAAATAAATAAGACGAGGAAGCCTGCATGAAAAAAGTTGGCAGATCTGTTACTCCCTTTGTTGTTTACATTTACCGAACTTCTAGCAATTACAGTCACCACATTCAAACCGCCCAAAAAACCACTAATTACTGTGGCCAATCCCAACGCTTTAATGTCTTTATTTACATTCGAACGTCTTTTTAAAGGATCTAATTTATCAACTGCTTTGATACTTAATAAACTTTCAATACTTGCAATTAAAGTAATGGAAATAACAGCATTTATAAAACTCAGTTCGTAAATTTTTCCAAAATCCGGAAAGGCAAATTTTGACAATATGTCATCGGATAATTCAATCAATAAGTTTTTTTCAATAGGATATGGTGCGGTAGAAAAGAGCTCAAAATAAGAATACATCCCAACACTTAAAACCACAATCCACATAGGTGCTGGGATCAATTGAAAAGAACGATTCCTTATTTTACTATAAAAAATCATAATGAGCAAACTAATCACTCCCACCAATCCAGCATACAAAACACTCGAATTATCAGTATTGACGAAGTTTAAAATTCCTTCTGGAATTTGAACAAGTAACTCAATAATGCTTCCATTTGCTTCTAAATTCCCTAGCATCACATGAATCTGTTTGGCGAAAATACCAATACCAATGGCTGCCAACATTCCTTGGATGGCAGAAGAAGGGAAGAAATCTCCCAAAGATCCTAAGCGAAGAAACCCAAGGGCAATCATGATAATACCAGAAATTACAATGGCTGCCAAGGTATATAAAAAACCTTGACTCATATCGATAATACCATCAGCACCCGTACCTAGGGTTGTGATTGCAGCTAAAATAACAACCACCAAACCGTTTCCAGGTCCAGTAATGGTTACGTTAGAACCTCCTAAGATAGCAACTACGGTACCCCCAACAATAGCAGCAATAATACCAGATATCGGTGGTGCTCCTGAGGCCAAAGCCAAGCCCAAACCTAGTGGGAGCGCAATCAAAGAAACTACAAAACCAGAAAATAAGTTTTTTGGAATATCCCCGATGAATGTTTTAAAAGTATTTTTTTGACTCATTATTTTACAATTAAAACATCTGTTGGTAATTCCGATAAAATATATTCAATATCGTGTGGAAAAATTCGATCGATAAATCGAATCTTATCGGGGGCGTTCATCACCAACAAATCAGCACGTTTTACTTTTGCATAATGCCCTATAGAGTAGCCTCTACGACCAAAAATACTTTGAGTATTTACCGAAATATCTTCGTAATTAATTTCATTTAAAATGTTTTTTATCCGCATGTCTTCTCGGTTTTTTATGCGCTCTTTTACAATGGTAGACTTCCGTAAAGTACGATCATCATTGACCTCTACGTGCAATTCAGATTTACTTACTTCTTCTACAATTGTAATTTTTTTACAGTGTAAATGTTTGGAGAAATCAAAGGCACTTTTAATCGTTTTGATTGTTTTATCATTATGCAACCCATTGACAACAATGTGCTTACATGCGACTCTAACAACGGAAGGTTTGATCATTAATAAAACAGAACAAGTGGCCTTTCTTGTTAACACTCTGGCGATGGAACCTACATAATATTTTAGTAATTTTTCCTGTTGAAGTGCACCTAAAATTAGTAAGTCAACTGCTTCATGAGTACATGTTTTTAGAATAACGTCTACCGTTTTTCCTTTTTGCCAGATTGTTTTAAATGAATTTTTTAGCGGTTCGGCTTGTTCTAATAAATCGGATAACTGCACCTTTTTTTTGTCAGTCTCTTCACCAACATGAACCCCAATCAATTGTGCGTCAAACATATTTGCCATTCTTACCGCTTCAAATAAATTTGATTTCAAGTTGGGTGAAAAGGCAATTCCAACAAGGATTTTATTAATTGTATTCAAGAATTTCTATTTAAGAATTGATGAAGCACAATATAGAACTTTAAAGGAGAGAAAAAAATTATAAAATTAATTTTTATCATTCATAAACATTCTTAAATTTACTAAATCATATATAAAGACAAATATGTTAGAATTAGCAGGAATTATCATTTTAGGAATATTAGCACAGTGGGTAGCATGGAAATTTAAAATTCCAGCAATATTACCACTTATTTTAATTGGTTTATTAGTAGGGCCACTCGCTGCCGAATTTTTAAGTCAAGATGGTACAAAATGGATAGAACCTATTTGGAATGGAACCAAAGGCTTGTTTCCTGGTGAAGCACTCTATTATTTTGTTTCGTTGGCAATTAGTATCATTCTTTTTGAAGGCGGATTGACATTAAAAAGAGATGAAATTAAAAACGTTGGTCCTGTAATTACGAAGTTAATCACTTTAGGATCAGCAGTTACTTTTTTTGGTGCAGGAATTGTAGCGCATTTTATCTTTGGTCTAACTTGGGAGATTTCGTTTCTTTTTTCTGGATTGATCATTGTAACAGGACCAACAGTGATTACACCAATTTTAAGAAATATTCCACTTAAAAAAGATGTTTCTACAGTTTTAAAATGGGAAGGAATTTTAATAGATCCAATTGGCGCGTTAGTTGCCGTTTTAGTTTTTGAGTTTATTAGTGTAGGTGGTGGTGGTGGTTTTACCAAAACTGCTTTGATGGAATTTGGTAAAATTCTATTATTTGGAACTTCTTTCGGTTTCACATTTGCGCATGCTTTGATGTATGCAGTGAATAAAAAACTAATTCCACATTATTTACTAAACGTAGTTTCATTATCGGCTGTGTTGTTGGTTTTTGTAGAATCAGAAATTTTTGCACATGAATCAGGGCTTTTAGCAGTGGTTGTTATGGGAATGGTATTAGGAAATGGGAAATTAAAAAACTTAAAAGAATTGCTATATTTTAAAGAATCTTTAAGCATTTTATTAATTTCTATTTTATTTATTTTATTGGCTGCAAACATTAACATAGAAGATTTACAATTGCTATATAATTGGAAAACAGCGGCACTTTTTGCATTGATTGTTTTTGTGATCAGGCCTCTGGCTGTATTTTTAAGCACCTACAATTCCAATTTAAAACTAAATGAAAAATTATTCATTAGTTGGGTAGGGCCTCGCGGAATTGTGGCTGCAGGAATTGCATCATTGTTTGGTAGTAAGTTAATAAAACAAGGTGTTGCGGGTGCAGAATACATTACACCGTTGGTGTTTATGATTGTTTTAGGAACCGTACTTTTAAACGCAACTACCGCCAGACTCTTTGCAAAAATGGTAGGTGTTTTCTTAAAAAGTTCAAAAGCAATTTTATTTCTAGGTGCTTCAGATCCAGCGCGATTGATCGCAAAGTATTTAGCAGATTCGGGCAAAAGAGTCGTTTTAATCGATTCTAATAAAAGTTTTATTGAAACAGCAAAAAAGGAAGGTTTAGAAGCTTTCTCTACAAATATATATGATGACGATTTGACCGATAACATCGAGTTAAATGATGTGGGATATTTAATTGCAATGACGGGGAGTGATGCGGTGAATGATTTTGCGATGGATAGCTTATCCAATGCTTTTGGTGAACATGGCGCCTATAGATTGGCAACATCCAAAGAAATAAGAACCAATAATTCTGAGTACAAAGAACAGTTTTTTTCTCCGAAAGATGATTATTTCAATCTCTCTGAAGCTTTTAGAGACAATCCTAAAATTCACGAAGTCGCCATTAATTCAGAAGAAGCATACAACACAATGCTGTTTAAACTTTCAAATGAATCGCGTTCGGTACTTCTGTTTGTAAAGAAAAGCGATACTATTTATTTGATTCCTGAGTTTGAAAAATCCAAACAATCCAAAGAAAATTGTACATTGATTTATTTGGGGAAAAACTTGTAGCAGTTATCCCTTACAAATCCAATTCAAACGTTTGACGTAATTTTGCCAATAGCGGATTTTTTTCTTTCAACTTATTGAATTTTTCCTCCGGAGTATAAGCAAACTTTTTCTCGATGGTTTCGTTTAAAATGACCTCAATTTGAATTCCATAATGGTTCAATTTTTCACGTAAAAATTGCAATAATTTTGGTTTTCCTTTTTGAAACTGATCTTGCATTAATTTGTTGGGAAGGCTAAAGCTAATGTTAAAATTTTCGTCCAATTTAGGAGCGTCTGTCGCAAGTATAGACGCCATACTACGTTCGCCTTTTTTGTTTAAAATTGACACATACTCCTGCCATATTTTTTGCAATTTGACCTCATTAAATACCGTTTTTGGATGGTTGTCGAAATTTTCTTCAACCTCAGATTTTTGTACTGCTTTCTTCTCGTGAACGCTTTTCAAAGAGAGTGAAGAAGAACGCCTTTGAGTGTTTTTTAAAACTGGATTTGGCGCTTTTGGTTTCGGAGTTTCAACAACGATCTGCTCGATTGCGACAACAGGTTTTGGAACCGAAATGGGCTCTTGAATCTTGTTTTTTGTTGGGGAAAGTGCTTGAAAAAAAGTGGCTGGAATTATGTAGTTAGCTGCTTTTTTTTTTTCTCCATCAAAAGTGATAGAGGCAATCTGCATTAAAGTCAATTCCGTAAGCAATCGCTGATTCTTGCTGGTTCGGTATTTTAAATCACAGTCATTGGCTTTGTCAATGGCTTGCATTAAAAAGGGAATGGAGGCTTTGACTGCTTGCTGTAAATATTTCTTTTTGGCATTGTCACCAACTTCCAACAACGCAATGGTAGCCTTGTCTTTGGCAACTAAGAGGTCTCTAAAATGACTCGCCAATCCGTTGATGAAATGATGGCCTTCAAATCCCTTTCCTAATATGGTGTTGAATGCATTTAAAACATCGGGAATTTTATTGTCTAGCAATAAATCTGTCATCGAAAAGTAGGTATCGTAATCCAATACATTTAAGTTTTCGGTAACCGCTTCTCGCGTTAAGTTTTTACCAGAAAAACTAACCACTCTGTCAAAAATGGACAAGGCATCTCGCATAGCACCATCTGCCTTTTGAGCGATGATGTGTAATGCATCATCTTCAGCAGTTATTTGTTCTTTTTCGCAAATTACTTTTAAGTAATTTTTTGCGTCTAAAACTCCAATTCTTTTGAAATCAAAAATTTGACATCGCGATAAAATCGTAGGTATTATTTTATGTTTTTCCGTAGTTGCTAAAATAAAAATAGCGTGTGCAGGGGGTTCTTCCAACGTCTTTAAAAAGGCATTAAAAGCAGATTGAGAAAGCATGTGTACCTCATCAATAATATATACTTTATATTTTCCTGTTTGCGGAGGAATCCGAACCTGATCAGTTAAACTTCGAATATCGTCTACAGAGTTGTTAGAAGCGGCATCCAACTCGAAAATATTGAATGCAAAATCTTCATCTGTTACAGTTGCTAGTCCTTGTTCATTGATCTTTTTGGCTAAGATTCTTGCACAGGATGTTTTTCCAACACCTCTCGGACCTGTAAATAATAAAGCCTGTGCTAGATGGTCATTTTTTATAGCGTTTTCTAACGTATTGGTAATGGCTTGCTGCCCAACAACATCCTCAAAAATTTGAGGACGGTATTTACGCGCAGAAACTATAAAATGCTCCATGTATATTGATTATCTTTGTCAAACAAATGTAAGTATCTACTTCTTTTTTTACAAGAATCATTTTAAACAAAATGCTAAAGTTGTAAACAATTATACGAAAAGGTACTAGTAATTTTGTTTCCTAAATGGTCATTTTTAAGTCACCTTATTTAGTGTGAAGTATTTACAATAATTTTTAATTCAGTTCGTATGAAATTTTTACAAACAAGTAGTATCATAAGTTTATCAATCCTTTTAATGGCCTGTTATCGTTTTACAGACTCCAAAGAAGTTGCAGTGAAACAATACCAACCAAATGCAAGTACCGAAGTCGCCTATTTTGCAAGCGGTTGTTTTTGGTGTGTAGAAGCCGTTTTTGAAAGTGTAAAAGGAGTAGAGGAAGCTGTTTCTGGCTACGCAGGTGGTTTTACAGACAATCCTACCTACGAATCTATTGGTACTGGAAAAACAGGACATGCCGAAGCGGTAGCCGTGTATTACAATCCAGCTGAAGTATCTTTTGAAACTTTGGTCACCGTTTTCTTTGGCTCTCATGATCCTACGACCGTAAATGGACAAAAACCAGATTATGGACCTCAATACCGATCCATCGCTTTTTATAAAAACCCTGCTCAGAAAAAAATAATTGATACCGCAATTGCTAGACTCACTAAAACCTATTCAAAGAAAATTGCCACAGAGGTTACTTTGTTTACCAAGTTTTACAAAGCCGAGGACTATCACCAAGATTTCGAAAGAAGAAATCCAAACCAAGCTTATGTGAAAGCCGTTTCAATACCTAGGTTGAATCGTTTTAAAAGTAGATTTCCGGAGTTGTTAAAGGAAGAAAAGAAGTAGATGAAATATAAACCAAAAAAAAAGCGCTCATTAAGAGCGCTTTTTTTTTTGGTTTA
>Ga0209555_10001097_pt1 | contig 21469 bp, 1 predicted proteins | sample SaaInl85LU_5_DNA_FD_184643 | JGI IMG/M metagenome (GOLD analysis project Ga0209555, IMG submission 184643) | Marine microbial communities from expanding oxygen minimum zones in the Saanich Inlet - ESP_85LU_5_DNA (SPAdes) (version 2) | ecosystem: Environmental > Aquatic > Marine > Intertidal zone... | reverse complement strand
GAATTTGGCGCCGAAATGTACAAGGGCAATTTCAATGGCCTCCCCCGGTACCTGGAGTCCCGAGCGAACGTTGTAGCTTCATCTCACTGCACACACCGAGTGGGTGCGCAGTGCGAGGAAGCTGCATCGTCGTGCTCGAACACCAGGTGCGTGGGAGCAAGCAGTGTCATATTTAAGGAGAATGCGAAAGTGTATTATGAGACGCGACAGGGCCTCGTTGTACGACGGGCAGGTACACCCAGCAACTCCTTGGACAACGTCGCCCTGCCAAAGCAGAGCGGACTTGCCGTTACTAGGCCGTGGCTAACTCGCTGCCACCAACTTGCCAATAAGGCACTACGGAAGATCAAGAAGATTGTGCGAATTATTGTTTCAGACGGGCGTGAGCCACGCTCGGTGAAATTGACGTCTCGTGAGACAACGAGAATTCTGCAGTTGCAGGGTTCTAGCAAGCACTTGCTGGGTTTGAGTGCTGAATGTACCACCACAAGTGAATACTTGATGGACAGGACTTTGCAATACAGCCACATGGGAATTGAGCTTCTCAGAATGTTATTTGCATCTGACAACCGGGAACATCGGTGGAATTGTGGACGGGGTCCAACAAAGAAACATGCGCAACTAACTGTCTCGAGCGGCCTGTGCAGAACATCAGTGACCAACAGTGTCTCCGGCTTTCCCGCTCAAACCGCCGGTGGTGAACTTTTCCCCATGCATAGAGACTACAAAAATGTTTCTACATGCCAGAGGAATCCTTGTGATGCACTCAACTTGATGTCTTTGTACACGGGGCATGGTACAGAGAGAGCTGCTTTGTGCACTAGGACCTGCCTGCTCTCATGTTCGCGAAACTGTTGTGCACTGTCGTCGAATAAGTCAGCAAAGAATGATACCCCATTGTCAATCGAGTGGCAGGTACTGAAATCTGGGGCACACAACGTCCTCGGCATTCTTTCGCTATCAGGGTGGGCATTCAGTGCATTGATTTCGTTGATTGGGACATTTTCGGCGACATTTTCGGCGGGCAATTCTGTGATTGATCTGGTGAAACTCACCATCTTTCGATTCTTGCTGGAAATATCACCCGGAGCAGTTGTGTTGGAATTCTTCACAAAGCTCGCAGGAGAAATGCTTAATTCGGCAACAGGAGCCTTACGTATGTTCGAAACGATCGCCAAAAAAGCGAAAGACAAGCTGGCGAGGGAGCAGCGGGTGAAGGATGCTCAGCAGAAGGACGGCTTGGGTTTCACCCAGGCAGGACGCGATGCAGCAGAAGCAGGGGAGGCGAAACTGCAGCTAGAACGTGTCAAGCAGGAAGAGGAGGCACGGAAAAAACAAGCGATGGCAGACCAGAAACTGATGGAAAGTGATATGGTGAAAGCAACAAAATGGTACGAGAAAGCCGTAGCGGCTCAGGGTGATCCAATGGCAAGGGTGATGGCGAATGCACATGCCCTGGTAGCATTCTACAACGCATACCCAGTGAAGCAGACGGTACTTCCACCTGGCAGGATGGACGCTGCGAGGTGGATGGAGAAACAGATTGGGATCACCATGGGCGCCGCGATAGAAGATGCGGAACGCACGGCCATGTTCAGCTTTCACGATGCAATGTCAAGCACCGCGCGGGCGGACGATGTCCTGAAGATCAGAATCGAGGCAGAGACTCCCTTGCAGCCAGGCCAGGTGCTTGGAGTTGAAGACGTTGCACAGTTCTGGAGGACGGAGACGGAAATTCCTATCATCGCCAATAAGATCGTCTGTAACACAGGGCCTTGGCTCAACCCGGCGCGCGCAGGCAAAGCGCCGATTCCGTCCTTTTTCGTCATGCTGGAAACAGGCGACCAGGATGAAGTGCAGAAACTGCGTGACCTCCTGATGAAATCAGCAGGAGGTGATCCGATTCTGATTGGGGGGATAGCAACATTCTGGACAGCAGAAACCCCTTACAACGTAAATGTTGAATTCCACGCGAGCGAAGGCGCGAATGCCACGCTGTACGCGGCCCTGTGCGAGAAGGCCGAAATTCCACGCTCTATTCTCAACAACATGCTTACAGAGCACGTCAGAAACAGCCCGGACATTGAAGCTCAAAACAATCAAATCCTGTCTGTGTCGCTGGAAGGCACGAGATTTGCAAACCAGGCGGGGGCCGAACTACGGACCCGGTACTCCTTATCAGCGCTCGACCTGGGAGCACAGAGATTCTCACCAACGATACGCATTAATATGGCAAGTGCAGCGTCAGCGGCGGAACTGGCAAAATCGAAGAAGAGAGTGAACCTCGTGGTAGGGGCGAAGCTCTCGCCCTTGATAACGGTCACAGGAACAACAGCTGCAAGGACGGCGCTGCAACAAGGAGCAGGGCTCGCAGCGGCGCGGAAGAGAGCCACTCAGGAGGTGGACAAAAAACTGCAGATGACGGGTGCCATTTTTGCATCTTTGCGTGAAGTAGTGCTGAACGCCGGCGAGGGCAGGGGAGATATTGCATTGAAGAAGCTCTTGACGTGCCAGTCTGATTCAGCAGGCAACAGTGACGTGACAGCTGCGTTTCTCTACGACAAAATCCACCAGGAAGTGCTGATAGCGAAGGCGACGCGTTGGATGACACCAGAGCAGGGCGAAGAGTTGGCAGAGAAGGTGGCAGCATGGGAAGTCACGCTGTCCGAAGAGAGAGAGAAGCACAAAGAGTGTGGCGAGCACCTGACAACTCTGTTCCAGCTAGCGGGTTTCCCGGCAGCAAAGGTGAAGCCTTGGCATGGAAAGGACCAGTCATCCATGAAGGCGATCCAAGCAATCTACCACCCGCGAAACACCGACGTTCAGAAAGACCTGCAGCGCTGGTTGAAGGAAAGGGAGCTCTTGAAATTTCTCTGCTGTGTACCTGTTCTAGACGAAGAGGGCGTCTGGAACCCGGAGCAGGGCGTGATAATTGCGACCCAACACGCGATAGGATTCGGACAGGCGGCTGACGCGGCGGAGAAAATGCTGCCGCGCCCAAAAACTTTGCTACCCATCTTTGCTAACAATAAGCAAGGTGCACAGCTGCGCAAGCCCTTTCAAATCAAGGTTGTATGGCCAACGGCGGGTGTTGGGTTGCCACCTGCACCATTGGAGGGGGCGGAGGAGCTGCGACAGCGCGTAGTAGGAGTACTACGCGAAATGGAGGGCATATGGGTTCCGGAGGAGGACAGCGCGGGAGAAACGCTTCAATTTGTAGAGGGACAAGTCGTTGGCGATGTCAAGACCAGCGACCTGACAGCGATCGATGACAGCGCTACACACGACGTACGCAACCTGCACACACTACTGAAAGTCGAAGTCGAAAATGGCGAAAATCTGCTTAAGGTCATTGCGACGATGCAACACGAAAAATTGATAACCCCAATCGCAAAAGTAGGTGGGAGCGTGCTCTTTGTTCTCACAAGCATGGCGAAAGCACTGCAACACGTCCCCGGAACTGAAGAGATTGGGGTGATGAAAGATGACGAGTGGATGGTGGGAATGCAAGCCGGCGAGTCTGTTAGAGACTGGACGTACGGAGCCATTGTCGCAACTTTGTGGCCTCTCCTTGAACGCAACATGGACGGTGGAGTCTGGATCAGGGGCACTAGTTTCAATGGACAACAAGGCTTAGGAGCACTGGACGGCCGTGACACAGTCGAGGAGGGCGCTGGCAAACGCTGGTGGAGAGTGCTAGCTCAGAAACACTTTGTGGGGGAGAACGGTTACGATGACATTGCAGAGATGGTAGTGCGAACTGCAATTGAGCGGGGAAAGGCAGTCGCAATCACGAAGCAAGGAGCCACACTCCTACTGAGGCCAGACAGCCTTTTTGCTAGCGCAGTGCTAGCAGCGGAAAATATGACTCCAGGCGACCCCATTCCTACGGAAACCCTAACACTCGACAGCACGCTCCACAGTGCTCTGGGGAGGCAGATGACAAACAACCTTCTAGCGGTCGGAAAGGAATGGGCTCCTGCAATGAATGCACAAGACTATGGAGTGGAGCTCATCAATATCGACATTCAAAAGCGTCTTGAGAAAGGAATAATGACCATTGAGTTCGAAGTGTGGGCAGCAGCCGGGCAAATCACAAGCGAGAGCTTCATCCGAGGGAAGAGGGGAGAGGAAGATTGCTTATGGCGCCCGAAGAATCAGGGCGCAGCCATGGTTTTTGTTGAAGGACGAGACAAGGGGCTTGGAGAGTGCAATGTCCAATGGACAAAAACTTTCCAAACCCACGACGTCCCGACCCTGCCCGACGTCATGAAAGACAACGAAATCGGCAGATACGGCGCAGGGGGACCTCGCATCCTGAAAGGGCTGGTTGAAAAGGGGCAAGCGGCGCTCTTCCAGACGGAAGGCGGACATGTGGTAGTAATCCCCGAGAAGGTGTCGGTGAACGGGCAAAAGCGCGAGTTCACTTTCGAAGAGCAATTTACTGTGGAAGGGCAAGCAGTCGACATCGATGGGGAAGACCCTCTAGAGGAGAATTTAAGGGCACTGGAGCCGGGCATAACTAGAGCTACACTTGAGAAGTATTCCGACAAAGCAGGCAAGCTCAAGATTGAGGCAGCCGTCACAGGTGACCCAATAGTGTTATCGGGTGTCAAATTGGACGAGAGCGGCAAAGTCTTGCTTATGACAAGGGCAGATGAAGCCCCCGCAGCCGTCAACATGAAGGTCAAGGTCGGCCATCCTCTCGTGCACAACCAGCGAGGAATGTCATGGATCAACAAGCTCATTCAGAAAGGGAGCACCCAAGCAGTGCCAGTGGGGCCCGTACAAGGGCAGGTCCTTTTTTTCAACAAGGCAACAGCTCTGTGGTGTGTGGACATTGCACCTGAAACTGCTCAAGCATGGGACCCATTCACACAGACAATGCAAAATCTCCAAGAGGCGGCTACAAAAGAGCCGGAACACCCAAGAGCTGAGAGCGAAGCGCCGCTTTCCGATGACGAGGAAATGGAGCCAGAAGAAGAGAGCCCGCAGGAGGAAGACCTAATGGCGGCAGACGGAGACAGTGACGGGAGGGCTGCAGGAGCTTCACAGCACGCAGCATTGAAAGGGAAAGGGGCACCATCCTCCGATGGTACCCCTTTCGGGGGCATCAGACGAGTGGAGAAGAAGAAGAAAAAAGGAACTAGATGATGAGCAGAACAAGTGAAGGCCAAAGCTGGAGGGAGGCAGCGGATGGCGAGGAGGAAGACAGTACAGTGCAAGGAGGCTGTGGCAACGAGGTCCGGAATGACGTTTTAGAAACTGACAAGCGACCAGGAGCCAAGGCCAGGGAGGGAGCACTGAACAGAGTGGAAAAGATCAAAGGAAAGAAGAGAGGGAGCACCGGGGAAGGGCACGAAAGCGACACACGACAGGACAAAGAAGAAGGCGAAAGAATGGAGCAAGAGAGCTCTCGGCAACACACACACAAACATGCACGACGACATCCACACGCACACCACAACGAACAAGCACACATCAATGACCACACACAAGCACACGCGCACGCACACATACATAAATACCTCAGCAATGGGACTGGGGACCAGGTGGAAACGGAATTTTTACAGAGCGAGCGGACACAGACAAGAGAGGGAGCAGCAGCGGGCGGACACACGCTACTGTGCGCACGGGGACGTTTAAACAGCTCTGACTCACAAGAGAGGTCAGGCGTGAAAAGGCGGGTCGATCACAAAGAATCCATAATAAAGCGCACGAATGGTGATCGCAGAGAGGGGAGAGGCGGCAGCGACGACGGCGGAAATCCCGAAGGGGTTACGGGAGACGCTAAGCGGGCCGGCCTTTCGAGCAGTAGTCGGAGCAGAAGCAGTAGCAGCAGCAGCGGTGAGAGTCAGACTGAAGGTCGGAGAACAGGGAACGATGAAGGTTGCGAAAAGATTGGCGCTAATGAAGAGAACGACGTCCATACTAATAATAATGATAAGAACAGCAATAATAATAATAATAATAATAATAATAATAATAATAATAACATCGATCACATCCGCAAAAACGGGGATAAGAGAGAGGATGATGCCGCCAACGATAATAATGACGACAATGATAATAATAATGACGACAATGATAATAATGACAACGGAGATGATCATGCCGGCCAGGAAGCAGGCAAAGACGGGAGGCGGGAACAGGCAAAATCACAGGAGCAGCAAGGTGAGGCGGCTGAAGGGGCACGGGCTCGGAGAGACGGGGGAGCAGCACGAGCTGGAGCGAGAGGGAGCGAAGAGAAAGGCACCGAATCCGGCGGGAGGGCTAGGAGCGGTGATGGAACTCACAGGACGAAGAAGCACCCACAGGCTGAGGAAAGGGATGAGAGCATGTGGTCAGATGGCAGAGAGGGGAGCAAACGCAAAGCACAGGAGCCGCGAGCTGTGGCAGCTGAGGAAACGCGAGAAGAACTGCGGCGGGGGAGTAGAAGACGCAAAGAGCGCGCGAGCAGTGGCACGCTTGATGAATGCGATATGAGAGAGGTTGAAGACACGATGTGCCCCACGGGGTGCCCGTGTGGACGTGGTATCCCAAGCGGCAAGGTGAGATCCATGCAAGGCGCATGTCTTCACCAGGCCTCTTTCACAGTGCTAGCAGCAGACACGATCAGGAAGGGCGAGTATATCACGTGCTTCGGGCAGTCAGCCACCGTCAGGGGCCATGCAGGCGACGAATTCAATGACATGCACAAGCGTCAATTCAATGGCAACGGCCCGAAATTCCAATACTCCTACTGCCACAACTTCCCGGGAGGAGCAGAAAAAGTGTGGGTGGTCCCTCAGCAGGACGTCAGACTCGCCCTCCAGCTGCAACCGTCACCAAATCTAGTGGAAGCATTCAGGAGCAGAGGCCCCAGGGGAGAGGGGCACTTGGTGAACCACACTTGCTGCAAAATTCATGTAAACGCTGAACTAAGGCTCCAGTGGGAGACAGGAGCTCAGGACAGAGCAGTGGTGGTAGTATGCGCGCAGCGAGCGATAGCGCCAGGCGAAGAAATCAAAGTGCACTACACACCGTCGGGCGAAGCAGACACCTGGGCACCAGTTTTCAAGTGCAGCTGCTGCAAATGCCGAGGTGCGTGTCGGCAATCTCAAGGAAATGCTTCTGACTTCGCCGCATCGCTGAAGACTGCGAGGCTGTCGCAAGAAGAGAAGAATGGACTGGAAAGGAAAAAAATAGAAACAGGAGTCAGAGTTGAAATGCATCGGACAGGAAGCGCTGATTCCAAGGAGCAAGGGAATGTCAACACGACAACGGCAGGCTGGGCCAGTATTAGCTCTTTCAGCGGAACAGAGCAAAGACTGACAGCTGAACGAGTACCATTGGAAAACTGCAAAGTCATCGAAGACCACCTGTACCTGGATGGGGAAGAAATCCCCGGGGAAAGTGTTCGTAAAGTGAGGTGGCAACCCGCCCCCTCGAATAAAAGCGATTACTTAGACGGGGACACGGTAGGGGCCCTCATGCGGTGGGCTGTATTTGGAGCCACGGAGACAGCAGGACTGCAAGCAAGCAATGCTAAAGCATATATAGCCACAGTGTATGGTTTCCAGGAGATATGTCGGAGGTTCGAGGAGCTAGAAACGACGGATAAGTCTGGAACGCAGGCACTTGTTGCATTAAGCGAGCAGCTAGTGGGCATGAGCTCGGTAAAGAGTCTCCCTGTTCACCAGCAGGGGTTCGACCATGTCTTCATACCAATTCATTTGAAACGCGCAGACCACTGGCTCAGCGTGTACATTCAGCCGAGTCGGAAGCGTATGAGGATACTGGATTCCCTTCGCAGCCTTGGGAAAAACGCGGTGGCATTGGTATTAGCGCTAACGTGGGTGTGGCTGAGGTCGTCACACAAGCAACAAAGAGCAGAAGGAGCACAGGGGAGCGAGCCTCTCTGGGACATTAATATAGCAACAACTGACATCGATGATTTGGCCATGCTCCCAGGGTTCCAGGCAGACAATCGCAGAAAGCTGAAGCAATGGCAACAGGAAGCGACGAAATCCTTCTCCCAAGCCCAGCGCGTGCTAGGTCAGGAATCATTACAGCACCTTGACAACCTGGGCATTCGGCTATCAATGAACGACGACAACGACCTCGATTGGAAATGGATCTCGAGGTCGCCCTCTATTCCTCAACAGGCGTGGGGGAGAGGAGACTGTGGAGTTTTCACAGTGCTCTACGCATTGTGCATTGTCCGGGACTGGGACGTGCACAAGATCGCTTCGTGGGACCTGCAGGGCGTGAGGTCAACATTTGTCCGAGTGCTACTTGAATGGGGCGACTGGTCAAGGAAGCTGGACTGCCTCAAGTGCGGGAAAGTAATGAACGTGCATGAAGGCGAACAATCATGGGATGGAAGCCTGCCAATGAGCTGTGTAGAATGCAAGGCCGAAGAGAGCAACAGCACAGCACATCACAGAAGCCGGAGCGAGAAGGGAATCGGTCCCGAGATAGATGCGAAGGACGACCAGGTAAGCACAGGTCAAGACAAGGGGAAGGAGCCAGCCGAGGGCGGCATATCCTCGGAATACACAGAGACGAAGACGGTGGCTGCGATCCAGAAGCCAGCGGAAGACGTCGAGCTAATCAGGGCAACAGGAATGAGCGAAGCAAGCAGGGAGACAGCATGCAGAATAGAGCGAGGAACCGCAACAGAGCGGGTGCACCGGAAAGATAATGCGGGAAGTGCGGCTGCGACAACTCAGAAGGGTGAGGCGGAAACATGGAGGGAGAAGCGGAAGCGTGAAGAAAGGAGGAGAGCCCGGGGCGGTGAATCTGGCGACAACCACGAGCAGGGGGACAGCCAGGAGGAGGACGAGATCAGAGACCTGAGCGAGAGAGGACGAACGAGACGGCGGGGGCGACACGATTCGCCGAGGAAAAAAAGGGACAGCAGCCGAGACAGACGAGAAGTGACAAGGCTACCAGGAGTGAAGAGAGTGGCAAAGAGGAACGGATGGCGCCAGAGCACATTGCAGCAGAGCTTTGGCCCACATCATAGAAGCACTACACAGGACAGCAGTGGAGAGGTTGAAGAACAGAGCACAATTTCCACAGATGGTAAAGGACGCGGGGAAGGACAGCAGAACACAAAGAGGTCACGAGTGGACGGACAAGAGGTAAGTACTGCTGCAAGAAGAGTGGTACGATGTGGAGGGATGAGAATCCCGGCGTTCACTGTAATCACTTCTGATGATGGTGTGTGCGTGACAGGCCCGAGGCTCAATGGGGGTCCGCGGGCATCACGAGTCGTAGCAGCGGAGACATGCACGGGATGCGGGGCACCAGAAGCTGCATTCATATGCGCAGAGTGTAAAGTTGCGCATTACTGTGAGAAATTGTGTCAGAAGAAAGACTGGCGGAATCATAAAAAAGTCTGCATACGAACGGGCAAGCACGAGGAGTGTGAAGATGGTTCAGGCCTTGATGACAGCGAGCACGTCGAAACAGAGACGGAGGGAGACGAGCCATGCGAGGAGAGAACGGCGAAGACGGGAGGGCCACAGAAATCGAGAGCAAGGGCGTCAGGCTTCCTCATGCAGCCTGCACACGAGGGAGCACAAGAGGATAAGACCAGGCACGAAAGACGGGCACCGTGCAACATATCAGACCCACGAGCGAGTGAGAACTCACAGGACTTGCAGCGGGAAAGCGAGCACCGAGATGCGCTCATCAATATTCTGAGCGATGCCAGGACGGACGGCAAAAGCGAGAGCAGCAACAGCATGGACGAGAACGTCGAACATCACCATCATCGGTCGCACAGCATCGAAAGTCTGAAAGTGGCAGCACAGCAGGCGGGGGTACAGATGAACCAAGATGATGGTGAGCTCGGGAGGGAGCTTGCGGACGCCGAGAGGTGGGTGAACGAGGTGTTTCGTCCATGGGCAGCGAATGCCAGACACGAACGCTACGAGAAGCTGAGAGAAGAGTGGCATCTATGGGAGGAAGCACAAGCACGCTTCCAGGGAATCCCAGCAGATAACAAGAAGCAGGCCATCGCCCTACTACGAGCGACAGGCATCCACGCGACAGACGAAAATTGGGACAAGTCGCACTTCGAGGTAAGACGCATGAGATCAGGGAAGCGGGCAGCAACGGAAATGACAGTGATAGCGGACATGAATGAGGATCTGTTCAAGGCATGCGCGGAACAGTACAGACTAGGGGGACAGGAAGTAACGTGCGATTTGGACCAAGTGACCGACGACGAACAGGATAGCAGCCAAATAACAGCAACCCTCCACCCGGTCGGGACGGAAGCAGGCAGTCGATGGGAACAGTGGATGAAGGTATGGAAGCACACCGGGATAACCGAGGCAGAAGTACGGGAGGTAATTCTGCTCAATGTCCAGGTACAAATGCCCGAGTGGGGGGTTAACACCCTCCAGGTCTGGTCACCGAACTCCCCTCGGGCGGTATCGGGAGTATGGGAGGGGAGCGGCGCAGCACAAGGGCAACTCCGCATCACAGGCAAACCGATCTTAGGCCAAGACCGAAACACGCACAACCTTCAAGCCGTGTGGGCGGTAGCAGGCAGGGAGAGCTTTGAAGCTCGACAGCAGTATGCAAAGGGCATGTACCCCAAGGGCGCAGTACGGCCGACGAAGAGCGTGAAGATAGAGCTCACCCTTCCGAGCAGCATGTCAAAGGAAGCGCGACAGAGTGCACCAGCGAACACAGCGGCCATGCTAACGGGAGCTCCGAGCTGGTTGAAGCAATGCTCGATGAGCACAAGGTGGGAGCCGTTGGTAGAGGGTGACAGACAGGAGAGAGGGAGCTCAATTTGCATCAGAGTTGTACAAACCAAGGGAACCATGCGCGACAGGGGCGATCGCGACCGCCGCATGGTCCGACAGGAGGCAGTAAACATGCTCAATGACATCCAAGAAAGATGCGGATCCGGTAATCCGAACTTCGAAATAGAAGAAATCAACTTTACAGGGTTTTCAAACGCCCGAGGAGCGTTGGAGGGGATGATCACGGTGGAGAAAAGGACGAAGGATCTCTTCACTGCAGATACTCTAGCAGGGGTCATACTCGCTTTTTGCATTGGAAATCGTATCCAGCAGGCAGCCGACCTGCGGTGGTGCCCTGCAGTCGGACGCCGAGGAGAGTCAGCATGCAGCATCACAGGCATCACGGCAGCATGCACGTGGGCAGGGATATCGCGCCGCGACATCCTTTTTGGACATCAGGTGGCGGGATACAGAGCATGGTACATCACCAACAGCCGAGAAGCAACCGTGCGCAGAATCATGGCAGTCCTGTGCAAAGGTGGATCGAAAGAAGACCTGCTGGCGAGACTAAAGGTGAGACCATGGGAATGTAAGAAGAGCGTGATGATGCAATCGCTGGCAACCAAGTACGGGGCAGCAGGGGGTGCATCAGATCACCAATCTAACCAGGAGGCTCCTCGCAAGTCGAATAATCATAACCGGCGGGGGGATGAGGCTCCGAGGTTGCCGACACAGCGAGATTGGTGGAGGAGCATTAGCATCTGCCCACATGCGAGTCAGAGGGATGGCTCTGCGGTGACCCCAATCCAACAAAAAAGGGAGAACCTCTATTTGAATGGAGATTGGGCAGGAGCAGCAGCTGTGACTGGAGACTGGTCAGAGCGGGGAGCGGGCATGAGCTATGGCGGAACATGGTCTGGGGCAGAGGCCGTAGCGAAGGCGTGGGAGGCGATGGAGAAAGGAGCAATGGATTCGTTTCTCCAGGAGCTACGCGAAAACGGCCATGTGGGGCTCGCTAACGCCGGGGTAGAGCTCTTTGTGGAGGCACAGAGAAACAGCCGGGGCGCAGGGACAAAAGAGACTGAAAGCAGTGAGGCAGGATGGATGCAGTGGCTAGAGGGGGAGTGCAGGTATGAGCGACAGCAAGAGAGAGGCAACATTGCATCGTGGAATGTAGGCCCCGAAGGATACGAACGGTCGAAAGAGCAGATCATACACACACTAAAAAAGGGACATGCAATCGTAATGCTTCAGGAACTGAGCTTCCCCCCGGGCGCCAAGAGACGGGTGAAGCAAGAACTAGAGAAAGCCTGCCCAGAGTATCATTTCTTCCTGGAATCTTCGTCAGATAGAGCAAGCCCGGAAAGCGGAGTGAGCGCAGAGTACAGAAAACGCCATCCAGGGTGGCACAATGGTAAAAACCTGGCAGTCGCCACATGCTTGCACAAAGGTGTCTTCAAGTCAGCGCGCAGAGTTGAATGGGACACAGGGGCACCGAAGCGAAGGCTGAAACACATGGCACGCGGCAGAGTACTCTGGGTTGAAGCGGTCACCAGGGAGAACCAGGTGCTCCGTGTCATCAACATCCACCAGGCTACCTCAGGGCACTTGGACCTCCAGGAGTACGTCCAGCAAACACTTAAAAGCGGCATTACGAAAGAACACGGGCTGTCCAGAGCCACAATTATGGGAGGGGACCTCAACGCCGACCCGACAGGCCACAGGAAAGGATATGCAGTCTCCAATGCAGCCCACCTAGCGAAAGTCGACTCAGCATTAAACGACTTCATTGAAACGACGAAAGCAACACTCGTCTCGCCATCGACAGCATCGTGGAGAAACATGACATCCAAGAAGGAAGCGAAGCTCGACCACTTACTAATTTGGAACCTGCCGGTCGAGAGCTCAAGCATGGGAAGAGCCGACTGGGTCGGATCGGCTCGACACGATCATGCCAGGATTACTTTTCGGGTAGCAGAGCTCATGCTGCCACCGAGGAACACAGCAGTGATACACACCGCTGGAAAACGGAAGTTCAAGCTCGAAGAATGGAAGGCTGCTGCCCCGGTGATCCAAGCCGAAACAGAAGCAGCAGTGGCAGCGGTACATGAGGAAGTCAAGGCAGGGAGAATGGATGTCGGAGCAGCGATCGAGGGTACCATGAGTGAGCGAGACCGAGTGATGATGGACATCTGTAGCGACAAAAAAAGCCCAAGGGCGAATGGGAGGCACCCGAACCGATGCCACGAGCAGATCATAGCATTTCGAGAAATAGCTCAAGCAAAAGCGGCGTTGGCAGCCGCCCCAGCATCAAACCGTATCACAGTGGCGCAGGAGGAGTGTCTGCGCGCAGTTGACATCTCGGATGGAATAGAACTGTCCCAAGGGGAGAAAATGGTACTGGTAGCATCGCAGCCATGGAGAGACCTACTGCAAGCCCGCATCTCGACACGAGAAAACACGATTGCTCGCCTGACCGAACGCCAAGTGAAGGACAGCAGACGCGAAGCAGACAGGCAAGCACGACGCGAGTTCTTGGAGGAACATAAGGGCCCCAGCAAGTTTGCAGGGAAGCGCGGTGGAACTTGCCGACCGGAATGCCTACGCTGGGCAGTACCGCAGGGGCTTCAAATCATATGCGAGCGAGATAACGATAGCAGAGGCACATGGGAGAAGAGAACTGCGGAAATCAGACTCAAGTGTAAGGACACCACTGTATCCATCGAGCATGGCAGGGTGTGTGTGGCGATCCTCCCAATCCAACCCCACTGCGATCCACAGGCAGCGTCGTGCGTGCAGATGGCGGTGGCATCATGGCGAAGGAAAGCAGCAAGCCAAAACGAAGAGGAGTTCATCCGGAGGATAGCCCACGAGATGAAGCACCATAGCTTCGGTGAAAAAGACAATCACTTACCAGAGGATTTACTCAACAGGGTAGCGAATGAGATGTGGAGGGAGACCTCCAAAGACTGTCCAGAGGGTGGAATAGGGAGTGACGGGGTAAGAGGTAGGCACGAGTTTCGGTGGACAGCGACTGGGCCTGAGGCGAGGAGCAACATGGAAGCATGGATCCTCCACCTGAAGGATGAGACCAAAGAGAAGGATCAATCATACGGAGCCAAGGTCGAGCAAGAAAGCAGCAACATAAGGGTCAGGTCTAAGACACCGGGCCGCAGCTGGATCATCGACAGAGAGACAGGGGCGGTGGAACTCTCCGGAGTCTGGGATGCGACAGAGCAATTCGAAGATCGAGCGAACCATCGACAGCACGCAGACGGGGGAGAGCGCCCATTTGGAACAGAAACCTTCCTGGGGCAGACAGGAGCTGAGGACGGAGCGGGAGGAACCACTCCCACGACAGTAGTGACCATTACAACCCAATCACTCATGGAAATGCAAGACATTCTCAAAGAGAGTCAGAAGTGGAACGTCACCACGAGCAAGCGAGTGCTCACCCACGAAGGCCCATGGACGGGAATAAACATGACGATTGCATGGGAGCTATACTTTCAGGAGCAGGGCCTCTCCCCACACGCTAGGTGTACTGACGAGAAGTGTCTGAGCGGCGCGCCACTGGTCATATGCACCAGGCACGAAGAAGGATGCAACAAGACAGGCAAAGCAAAGCGACAACTGGAAGGATTCTGCGAGAGATGCTGGAAGATCACGGACCTTCGACAGGGAAGCGACGTAGTAGGAGACATGGGCTTCATGAATGATGAAGGGGTGTTCGATGAGGCGCTGAAAGAGGGCATGCACGCGAGATTGAGAGGTGAGCTCACGGACAATGAATTCAAAAAATATGTTGACAGCTGCCTGAAATGCAATAAGTCGACGGGACCAGACGGGCATTGCAACGAGTCAATACGGACCATGTCCGAGATGGAACTCAACCTTTTAAAAACATGGGCAAACAAGATCCTGACGACAGACAAGGGATCCTTTAGGATGATGACGATCACAGAGATGAGCGGCGTGATCAGCCTCCTGCATAAAGAGGGAGAGACGGCGGACCGGCCAAGTGATTGGAGACCGGTGGTTCTTTTGAATAGCACTAATCAACTAATCATGCACATCTTAAACTCACGCCTGAGAAGTATTGTTGAAAGAGCCGGCCTGATAGAACCAGGGCAAGCCGGCGGCAGGCAAGGGCGAAGCACCGACATTAACATGAGCAGATTGAGTTGGGTCACGAGGGAAGCACAAGCACAAGGCAAAAAAGTGTACCGGATTGATGTAGATTTCAAGAATGCCTTCAACGCCCTAAGTCAAGCAGCGCTGTGGAGCGTCATGAAAAGTCTGAACATCCCGGACGTCGACCTACTGCAATCAATCTACGAGAGATCCACGGTAAGAATGCCGAAACCAGATGCAAGAGGTGGGAACGCGTCGACGAGAGGTGCGTCGTTGTCAGAAGGTTCACACACAACACCACAAGTCGACCAAGATGAGGGGGCAACGATATCATTCGACACGGGGGTGGCACAAGGGAGTGCCCTATCTCCCCTCCTCTTCATCATCTTCATGAATGCCCTCTTACGACTACTAACTGCAAAAGGAAAGAAGCATGGCGTATGGCATGGGCTCGCGGGCGCAGACGCTTTCAACAATATGGGCTTCGTTGATGACCTGTCCTTATTTGCTGATTCAATTGAAGGAGCACAGATTCTGCTCGGGGCGATCGAGGAGTTTGAGGAATGGAGCGGGCTCAAGGTCAACAGGAAGAAAACGTGCATCATGGTAATTGACGGGACAAAGAAGACACCAGCGGAAGTACCACGAGTATACTACCAAAAGTCTCTCATCCGCGTGCTTCCGGAAGGGGAATCATGCCGGTACCTAGGCCTATGGGGCACAGCGAGAGGAGACATGGCAGAGACAAAGAGGAAAGTGGTGGCAAAAACAAAGGAAGCACTGGAACTGATGCGGCACCACCCGCTGACTGAGAGGCTCGCAGTCTCTCTCTTCACGAGCATCGGAGTGGGAGCATTCAGGTACTCCGCAGCGCTAGTCCCATGGACGCTGAGTGAGCTCAACCATCTGGAGTCCATATGGAGTCAGGCGTACAAGTTAGCAGCAACTCTCCCGGTGTCAGCAGCATCGGATTTCTTCGTGCTACCAAGCTCCCACGGTGGTCTGGGTAGGACGACGCCACTGGAGATTATGACACAGGAATTGTGTCGGCACCTGCAGAGATGCATGAAACACGATGATGTTGTACAGCAACTTACCCAACAGGAGCTCGAGCAGGCGAAACGACAATGGGCATGCAGCTCTTTGGATGATCTGCAGCAAGAGATGGAGGTATGGAGCTGGGATCAAACCTTACAGAACAAATGGGCACGAGTGTCCAAATGCCTCCAGCTGCTGGACATGAGAGTAGACTGGGGAGAGACAGCAAATGACGACGCAAGTGAATCAACAAGCTGGGCGGAAGCCACCCGCGAACTACGTCGTTTGAGATGTAGACTAGAGGCGGTAGGAGGTAAGCAATTTCATTGGGACACGGACACATGGCACATGGAGCGGGATCAATGGAACCTAGTATGGGAAGGCGAAAGGAGGTTCTGGGAAATCGTACCGAAATTACTTGCAAAAGGATTATGCTCGGTGCGGGACGCGCAGCAGGAAGCGTGCGGTGCAAGGGAGGGCATCAGCATCCCCCGCCTCATGCGCCAGAATGAAGACTCAGGTGAACATTACAAACAATTCTTTCGAGTTCTCTTACCACAGAGAATACGAGGAATAAGCGACAGAACGCTCGGCATCGTACAGAGGTGGTTGGACATGGTGGACTGGAGGATGTCCAAGGTTCGAAGTTGCTCATCCAAGCAGAGAAGCAGTATAACACACCATTTCGGAAAGGTAGCGAGTGCAGAAGTAAAAGATGGACATCCAGCAGGGCGCTGGGTGGAGGGGCAAGAAAGAGTAGAAGCACAAGGCACAGGGAACAAGGCGCCAGTCGAACCTCGAGCCGGGACAGCGAAATTGGAAGAAGCAGCAAATTTGGAAGCAGAAGACCAACGAACGGAGGCCATAGAACAAGTAGTCAACGAACTGAACCCAGGCCAACGACCAATCCAGTCTATCAGATGTTTGGCTCGAATGTTGTGGGGGGGAAGGGTGAGCGACGCGGCAAGCAATCAGGTTGCACGGGCCATCGGACATCGACTACCTCCCGGGTGGAGCAATGAAGGGAAGATAGGAGATCACGGCGAAGCGAGTGCGACGATGAGTGCGACGATGAGTGCGACGATGAGTGCTAAAAGAAGGGAGCAGGTCACGGCCTTTCTCAACAGGAAGGAAAACGAGTGCGGCGGATGCCAGGCTAGGAAAGAATCGAAGTGTGAGAAGTGTGGAGCTGCACGATGCCTACAATGCTCATGTAAAGACACCACATGCGAAATATGTGATGAGAAGTGGGAGGGAACCTCAAACATGACACAACGAGAAGAAAGAAGCAAGGGAAAGAGACGACAGGCGACCAAAGAAGCAGGGCGGAAGAAACTCATAAACATCCAGGAGTTAGGCAAGAAGTTTATCGAGCGGGTTCTCGCCGTCCGATGGAAACACGGGGTCGCAGAGGAGACAAATGATGGAGAGGCGCATCTCGAGTTCAAAGTAGGTGTGACAGGGTGGGAAGAAGACGAACGGAACAGCAGGAGGACTAGGCTCCTCGGCATGACGGATATTGGATTAAGAAGCGCTCTACGAAGTAAAGGTGACCTTATCTTCATACCAGCTAATATGTGGCGTGAGTTCACCCCGAAGTTTGGCATGAATGGATGGTGGTACACAGCGAAAGAAGAAGTTCTCCGTAGACAATGCAAAAGATGCGCGGAGTGGCGACCTTGGCAAGACTTCACGCCCACTGAATTTTCCAGGAAAGAGCCCGCGACCTGCAAGAGATGCGATACTCAAGCAAAGACTCTCGGGAAGAAAAACAAATTTAGACCACAAGGACCAAGTGCCGCACGAGAACTGCCCAAACGGAAGTGCAAGAAAATGGAAAAAGGAGAATATGCGGCACTCGAATCCCCAGACAGCCAGGAGGACGAAGAAACCGTCAGCGTCACAGCCCAGCATGACATAGTCTTCTCAGCAGCGGACCCCAGGTACATCGGGCAACCAGACAACGCCAATGGGGGAGACATCATCTTGACAGTGAACCAAGTGCGACAAATCCTCACATGTGAAGCGGGCAAACACAATCAGCCACAGTGTATGTGGCTCACATCACGGCAGATGGGCTGGTCGCTGACTCAAGAGGATGATGAGATCGTCGAAGTCAGAGAAAGGGAGGAGGACAGACCGACGCGTCGATGTTTGGCACCTGCTATTTCCGCGTTCATAAGACCCGCATATGCAAGCGAGACATGGGAGGAAGGAGTGCAAGGAGACACAGCATTAATAGCAGCATGGGAACTTGACCTGATTTGGGGTCAATGGGCGAATGACGAAGAACCAACGAGTGGAGGCATGCAAAGGCAACAGCAGGACGCTGAGATTGCCAGGCGACAAAAAGGAGGATTAACCACGAAGAGGCATGAAATAAAATGGGAATCTCGATCCACGCCCCTGGTAGCCAGTGACCCGGCACTGCTCCCGGACAATGGCATCCAGACCCGATTAGGCCAGGATTTTTTTCTAGATGAAGAGATACCAGTGCACGATTCAAAGACAGGATACGTTTCAGTCACAGCAAAATCCATTCGTTGGCAAACAAGGCGGAGCTCGAGCATCTTCACGTTTCAAGGCCTCACAACCTGCTCCGACGTGAACTATGGATGGACAATCATGAGTGGAACATGGAACCACTTACGACAAAGAAATTGTGGCACGGAAGAAGAAGTGATGAGGTTCATCAAAAAAGAAGTGGAGTATCAAGGTAAAATTGAAGCAGCAGGATACTGCTCACCAACGTGGAGGTTGCAGAGAGCGCTGCGAGACCTGCTTAATGCGACCTACCTACAAGGTGAATCGGCAGTCACCGCCCCTCCCTTTTTCGACGGAGCTGGCCGAGGAGTGTCACCTTTTTGGGGAACGACCAAAGGGCCCACGGTCATCCTGTGGGACAGCCTAGACGAAGAGGGAAGAGCAAAAAGTGAGACAATAATACGTGAACGCCGGGATTGGGTAGTATGGGCAAGAACACGACAAGATAAGAACGACAAAACAACACGAGCATTTGAGAAGAGAAGCAGAGTCCTCTTCGTGGGAAGTGTACGTGAGCAGAATCAAAACGATGAGGGTGAAGGGGCATCAGGAGAAGGAGCCGGCAAGCCCACAAGAAAGAAGGGGTGGTGGCGACGAGGCGACATCACAACAAGGGATGCTGTGAGAGGCATGTCGTGCTGGACGCACGAGGAAGCGAAAATAGGAGACGGAGCGGCAAGACAGGTAGCAGCAGCTTGGGAGCACGAAAGCAGCAAGGACGAGTGCGTTGCACAGCTGGAAGGGAACGAGGAGGCTTTTTGGTTGGGAAGCGAGATAGGCATGCTAGGTGGATACGGCTTCCATGGAGTGACATTTGGGGGAGACGGAGCGAATGAAAAAGGGAGCATGGGGGCGGGCTGTTGCTGCCATCAGGATCCTGGAGTAGAGCGACGCGCGAGAGTGGGCAGAGCAGAAGAGGGATGCAGCTCAGGCAGACCAGAAGGGGGGGCACTACTACTGGCACTTCGAGCAACGTGTGCAGAGGATGATCTGTTATACCTGGGGGACAACGAGTCAGTACTGACCGACGTCAACAAATGGGTGGGTGAGGGCAGCAAGGCAACGCTAGCAAATGCACCAAACGCGGACATCCTCGCAGAGATCATTGAGAAACTGAGAGAAAGAATTGAGAAGGGCAGCGCGACCTTCCTAGTCAAAGTCAAATCACACAGGGGGGACCCTCTAAACGAGAGAGCAGACACACTAGCCGATGAAGGACGACTCATCGAGGACAAGGAGGCAAAATGGACAAAAAGAACAAGACGACTGGTGTTCTCGAGTCGAGAAGAAGGCGACAGTCGAAGTTCGGCATGGACACAGGGAGTTCGAAAATGGATCCGTACTCAGGCAGGGAAAGCAGTATGCCGTCGAGTGTACGACCAAGCGGAAAGGAACTGGCGCAGGAGGATCTGGAAGCCGAGGAGGCAAGAGTGGATGCAACCCTCGAAGCTTGGTCGAGAGAGTGTCAGCGGAGGATCCTTCAAGGTCAAGGAAACCTGGGGACCGAAATGTCTAAAGGATTTGGAAGGGCTTGATGAACGAGACAGCCCAGCCACCAACACGTGGTGCGCAGACTTTGTCATGAGGAGTGGACAGAGCCAAGAGTATCGAGGAGAGTGGCTGAACAACCCCTCAAGACCGAGCTGGAGGAGGAGACTAATGCAAATGACCCTTGGAATCTTTCCGTGCGGCAAATGGCTGCACAAGACAAAACAAATTGCTTCTGGGAAGTGTAATATGTGTAGACAAGCCTTGGAAGAGCGAGCGACGAATAGCGGAAACATTAGCGAGGAAAATGTGCCAGACCAAACCATCGGCCACATTTCAAGCGCAGGGTGCCTGGGGCAACGGGCCGTAGTCACTGCCGCGCACCACAACTGTTTCGATGCTCTCATGGCGGATGTGATCAAACACGTTGGAAAGGAGAGCTCAAGGGTGTTCACAACCCTGGACACCGAAATGACCCTGTCGACACTGTGGGATCATGAGGGACTAGAAGCAGTGTGCAGCAAGGAGGATCTGTGGCGGGAGGCGTGTGAAGTGGAGAGAAGTATACCCCTCAAAGAAACAATCGAGAACGAGATGGACAGGGAGGAGGAGTATAAAAGACGTTTCTGGGCGCGACGACCGGACGGGATAGTAGTCGACGAGAAGAAGGAAACCTGTTACGTTCTAGAATTCAAGAGGAAAATGGACAGATGGATGGGGTACAGGGAGGAGGCGACGGACAAAGCGACGAATCAGTACGCGAGCTTAATGCATGGACTGCAAGGAGCTAGCAAGTGGACAGTGCATCTAGTAATTATAGTCGGAGGTATGTGTGGATCGGTACACACAGAGACCTTCAACAAGAATATGGAACTGCTGGGCGTAATAGAGAGTAAGTGGAATGAAGTAAGAAGACAACACGTGTTCAAACTCATGGAGGAGCAAGACAGAGTATTGAGGAGTTTCTTCGCTCAAAAGAAAGGAGAGGACACAAGTGCGAGACCAACAGGTCGCGGCGGAGGCGCGGAGCATCTCGGAAGAGATGTACACGCTTAAAATGGGAGGGGCGATAACCGCTAAAGGAATGGGACAGTGGAGATGCGCAAGGACCGAGGAGGAGGGGCGGTTGCCTCGGCTGCAGAACGGCAAGAGCTGTTGCAGTCGCAGACCTTGTAGATGTATATACCCATGTGGGCATACCCAGGTGTGCACACGTGTAACATAGGCGTAGACTAAGTAGAGAAGTAGGAAACAAAAGCTTCAGGTGTTCGCCTAGCGAAACCGGGAGAGGAGGGATGACCTTCAAACCAAACGAGTAGGAGCAGCAGCTCTTGCTCAACAACCTTATTGGGTGCCGAGCACCAAATGGAACCAGAACACCATGTCTAACTCCAGGATTGAAATAAGGTCTTGCTTCGGCAAATGGGCGCAGGCCTAGTAGACACTAAATGAGTGCTAATAAACAACACAAAAATCAAATCAAAACCCTCGGTGCCATGCTCAGGTGGGGTCGTCGG
>Ga0209555_10001088_pt1 | contig 21582 bp, 40 predicted proteins | sample SaaInl85LU_5_DNA_FD_184643 | JGI IMG/M metagenome (GOLD analysis project Ga0209555, IMG submission 184643) | Marine microbial communities from expanding oxygen minimum zones in the Saanich Inlet - ESP_85LU_5_DNA (SPAdes) (version 2) | ecosystem: Environmental > Aquatic > Marine > Intertidal... | reverse complement strand
TTCCTGGAAGTGTCTCTGACTGATCCTGATTTGAAGCGTTACGAGCCTGAGACTGTACCGAGCGGTAAGTGCCGAATCAATGATGATTACAGTTCGCGAATAGATCTAGGATGTGAGTGATACAACCTACTGTGTTAAGTTGAATAGCTATAAATATAGGCATCGCTATTCTTCTTCATTCCTATACTAGCCGGACCTTTAACTGACGTGAACTGAGTAAATCATCAACGGAGTAAACTATTATGGATATCATAATTGTGCGGTACGTTCGTGATGATAACTTTGCAGAGCCGATGGTGAGAAGTTTTGCTTCTCCTCACACAGCTTATGTATTTGCTCAAAGTCTAGAAAAGGATCCAAGCGTACTTTCAGTAGAGAGTCACTTCGATACTATCGATGATTTTGACATTTATGCTCAGTAGTGATGTTAGAGGGGACCCGCGGGTCCCCTCGTTTTAAACGTTGACAATTGTAGCGTTTAATAGTATGATACATACTACAACGAATATGAAGTGATGCACTTCAAGGATTAATATAATGGCTCCAAACAAAACAGGACGTGGCGATCCAATGGTAAGAGCGGACGGCCGTACTAAGCCGGATCGCAATTGGTATCCCGAGGATTTCGACTGGTACCTAAAATGGGTTGCGTCTTTCTTTGTATTGGCGTCATTGGCTATGAGATCAGCTGGTCCAGATTTTAGAATGTATGACCTAGTAATCGGGTTAGTTGGTATTGTATTGTGGACGTGGGTGTCTGTGATATGGAAAGACCGAGCGCTGATTATGTTGAATACGGTATCAGGATTTATGATACTATCTACTATATTGAGAGAGTGGTAATCTGTGAACTGGAGCTCCTTGCGCCTATATATTATTGAACCAATCAATAAGTGTAAACGTGGGGTAAGCACTTTGTGGCAGAAATTTTTAAGTTTGTTTGATACACCTGTTAGTAAGAACAAAGTAGATCGGGCAATAATGGATAGTCTTCCTACCATGGAATCCGAAATAGATCCGGATGACTTGTCTATGGAGAATGCATACAAGACGAGATGGATATGGTATCATACGATACTTGCGGTGCTAATATTTTTCACCAATCTGCTCTTGTTCGGAATTTTTATATTGCTAGCGATTAAGTTATAAATGGAGTGCGCACTCCACCCCTACATAGCCTTGGACCGTTATGTCGATGTTGGTCACCATCGCTAAAAAGTGACCACTAATTTGTCTCGAGATGACTTAAAACTCGCTCTGGTCGGGACGGCCGATATCTATCGGTAAAAGTGTTATAAGTAATGTATAGTATCGGGGATATAGCTCAGTTGGGAGAGCGTCTGCCTTGCACGCAGAAGGTCAACAGTTCGATCCTGTTTATCTCCACCAAACAATAGTATTCCCTACGTAGGAGTATGGAGAAACATTAGACCTAAAATGACGAGCGCTCAAATGTCAGGCGGTTCATAAATCGCGAATATAGCGCAATGTTTGCAAACTGCAACACAACAGACTACCGTTGTTCAGATCACACGCAGTTTGGATTAGCAGCATCCAGGTAAACATAATGTCACACTACAACATAATGTCAATCTCCATACTCCGTAGGGAACCCTTTTTATTCCTACCTTTTGTTGACCATCCTCCAAAACCAGTGTATAATGTTCCTATAAGTTTGGGAATTTTCGAAAACTGGTAATGACTCCTACGTGATTCCCTGCTTACTAATTTAATATGATGAGGTGAATTATGAGTGCGATGGGTAATATTATGTTTATCGTCGATGAAATTATAAACGATGCTATCGATAATCGGGGCTATGCGTATGGCTCTATTATGGATGAGGTAGATCTACGTACAGATCTAGATGAGGATCAACGCGCTTACATTGTTGATTACTTTAAGGAGCTGTTCAGTCATGACTCGCATTAATACAATCGACGTAGACACCCTAACCGATCAACACCTTATGGCCGAGTATCGTGAGCTTCCTATGATACATGCGTCTCTACGACGTTCTAAGGCTAGCAAGAAAGGATTGGCGATCGATAACATTCCCTCTAAGTATACACTCAACAAAGGACACGTCACCTTCTTCTACGACAAAGGTAAGTGGCTTCATCGCCGTTGGTTTCAGCTAATCGACGAACTTAAACTTCGTGGGTATGACGTCAAGCCTCATGAAAGAAAAGTTGACTGGGACGTGTTTGATGCTGTATTATATAAAGATTGGTCTCCAGTACACCGAGACCATGGAATCAATTTAGAACGTATTTTGTATCGTATTAACGAAAAGCGAGAATTCTACAAGTATCGTGGGAAACCGATAACCGATGCGTACTTCGAGATCTTAACGGAGAAATATTATGTCTAAACCTACTCGCTATAGCGAGATATTTAACTCTATTCAAGGTGAAGGGTTTTATACGGGCGTACCTACCTTGTGGCTGCGATACTTTCTATGTAACCTACAATGCGATGGCTTCGGTCAAGACGAACCGACTAAACCAGAAACGTACGACCTTCCATACAACGCGATCGATATCACTGATATTACTCGTGTGGAAGATTTGCCTGTATTCGAGAAAGGTTGCGATTCGTCGTACACTTGGTCTAAGAAGTTCAGACACCTGATGCAAGAAGGGACTCCTGCAGAGATCAAAGAACGTCTACAACAATGCCTCAAGACTGAATCTAACCCAGATGGGTTGTTCGTGCATCCTAGATCTAAACAGCATATGCATTTGTGTTTCACTGGAGGTGAGCCTCTGATGAAGCATGGTCAAGCTAGCTCTATCGATATCGTTCGGTTGTTCTTAGAAGAGGACAATGCTCCTGCTTCCGTTACCTACGAGACAAACGGTACTCAGAAGCTAACTGATGACTTCGTTGAGGCATGGACATACTTCCAGGATCAAGGTATTGAGTTGTTCTTCTCGGTATCACCTAAGCTATGGACTGTGGCTGGTGAGAAACGTAAGAAGGCTATTAAGCCAGAACACGTAGCTGACTATGCTAGACTATCTGATAAAGGTCAGCTCAAGTTCGTTGTAGGTGAGCCAGAAGATCAATGGGAAGAGATGGAAGAAGTCGTCGACTTGTTCCGCGAGCAGCTTGTAGACTATCCTGTATGGATTATGCCCACCGGAGCCAGAGAAGAAGAGCAGCTGGCGACTGCTGGCGATGTAGCGACTAAGGCGTTTGAGCGTGGGTATAATGTATCAGCGCGCGTACATACGTATTTATTTGGTAATGCTATAGGAACATAAGATGAAGTTAAAGAACCGCATAACCCTGGATTACGACGATGTATTGACGATGGCAAAGCATCTCGCGTACCATTTAGAGACGCGACATGTCGATCTGATTGTTGGCATTAAACGAGGTGGAGTTGTTCCTGCATTGCACCTATCCCATGAGCTGGAAAAGCCTATGGAAGTAATCACGTGGCAAACTCGTGATGGTGACAAACAGGAACACAACCAGGCGATTAAACAAGCTGTACTCGAAGGCAAGCATGTCGTGTTCGTTGATGATATTAATGACACTGGTACATCGGCCGATCAGATAATAGCAGCGTATGGGTATGACATATGTGAGAATCCTAACATTACATTTGCTACTCTAATCGAAAAGGTTACTAGCACACGTCGAGTAGATGTTTGTGCATTGCGTATAGATGATCCGCGTTGGGTGATTTTTCCTTGGGAAAAACAGTCATAGGTTATATGAATAAATCAGTTGACAAATCGATCCGGGTTATTGTATACTGCACTACTAAATGAAAATCTATAGGAAATATTATGGCACTAAAAGTAAAGAGTACTAAGAAGTACTTAAATCTACCTTGCGCTCATTCGCAATGGTTTGATACTAACCCAGATGGCACTCCTGGTCATTGCGCTAGCATTCATGGATACGATCGTTCGGTCGAGTTTACGTTTGCTGGTGAGCCTGATGAGCACGGTTGGATTGTAGCGTTCGGTCCTCCTCTGAAACCTGTTAAGCAATTCCTCGAGTATTACTTTGATCATGTTACTGTACTTCCAGCTGACGATCCTCGTATACCAAGTATCGAGGCTGCTTCACAACCAGGTGGTCCTTTGCAAGAACTTCGTATCCTTCCATCCGGCGTATCTATGGAGATGAGCTCAGTGTTCATTTGGGAACACGTTAATGCTTATGTTCAACAGCTGACTGACGGCCGGGTGTATGTGGAGAAGGTTCAGGTATGGGAGCATGAGCGTAACAGTGGATACGTTGAAGTGGATGAGCTTACTGCTCGTCATAATGCTAATCAATATAGTCAACAGATGTTAGTTGAGAAGCCTTGTTGGGATTGGGAAGCTCCTGCTGACCTAATTGAGAGGATCAACAAATGGTGGAAGTAGCTGCAAAAGATCCAGGTAGGTTTCACTTCTACGTCAGTCTAGCTAAGTCGGCCGTACGAATTGCGGCCGGAGTAGCGTTGTGCTTCGGTTCAATTTTTATTGGCGGAGCCCTGTTGATTGCTGCGGAAGTTTTGGGTATAATCGAAGAATTGTGAATATAAATAATTGTGGTTTTCCGGTATCACAGTACCGGCCAAGGAGTCGGTCCTTGCCCTTTTTGCCGACGTTAAACTAACTCGAAAGGATGACAATATGTCTAAAAGTAATGCCGAACTAGGTCGTCTAGTTAATAAGCACCTTGATACTTTAGGTATCAACACCCCTATCACGGCTCTCGTTAAACAAGATCGTGAGGACAAGATCCATAAGATTGCGTCGCTAACACAAGAGATGTTACAGGTCCTAGGACTTGATCTAACAGACGATTCGTTAGAAGAGACACCTATCCGTGTAGCTAAGATGTACGTCGATGAGATCTTCTCTGGTCTACGTTACGATACGTTCCCTAAGTGTACGACAGTAGAGAACAAGTTTTGTAGAGGCGATGAGTTTGTTCTTGAGAAGAACATTACTCTGTACTCTGATTGTGAACACCACCTACGTCCTATCATCGGTCATGCGCATATAGCGTATATCCCAGGTGAGAAGGTATTGGGTCTGTCTAAGCTCAATCGCATCACACAATACTTTGCTCAGCGTCCTCAGGTACAAGAGCGTTTGAACCAGCAGATCGCTCATGCTATCGCTTACATCACTGGAAGTCAGGATGTGATGGTTGTAATCGAAGCTGGTCACACATGCGTATCTCAACGTGGGATCAAAGATACTCAGTCGTCTACAGTAACTGCTTGCTGTCTAGGTAAGTTCGGTGAAGCTGACAACGACTTGCGTAAAGAAGTGATGGCTAACATCAATCGATAGTACCACTTATATTATCTCGCGCTGTTGACTTCACATCAATAGTGTGAGATAATATCCTTTGTAATTTGATGAGAGAGTTATATTATGATTGATTTTTCAGCTGTATACAATAACGTCGATGAATTCCTACAAACCCGTGAGGGATTATCTACTCCCAAGAATGCCCAGGACTATCCTATATTCGTTCGCGAACTAACAGGTATATTCTGTGGAGCTGCTCATGAGAACGGATTCACCACACAAGACATATCAATGTTCCTAACTGAAGTTCAGCGTCACGAAATCATTGGCGTGAATGATAATGGTCGACTCAACGATGTCAGCGATCTGATCTCTCCTCGAATTACATCTCATCCATTATATGATATCACTGAGTACGCATTAATGAATTACAAGCCAGGCAATGTGCAAGTTGGTCCTGGTGAGTTCTTCTTCTGCTTTTACGATCGTGGTAGCGTATTTGGTATTGACAATATGGCCGGGTTCGATATCGTTCTCGATCAACACCCAACCGAGTTGAAGAAGTTGGGATCTAACTTCACTGATCCTGAGTTGTTCGACAAGTACGCTGAGTCACCTAAGGTATCACGCCTGTTGGTGGTTAAGCCTGTTTCGAATGCTAAGAAGCCATTGTTCCGTTCTCAATATGCGTGTGTGACGTTCTCTAAAAATAATTGGAGAGAAGCGTTTACTCATATAGGAAAAGCTGGTACACTAGCACTTGTAGCTTAATTAGGAGTAATACAATATGAGAAATTTTGATAAGTTAGCCCAACAAGTTTGGCAGACCAAAGACGTTGAACGTAAGCGTGAAATAGTCAACCAAATGATTAGCCAGTTCCAGTACCAATCCCAAGCTAGAAAATTCCTAGCTAAAGTAATTTCAGCCAATGCCTACAAGTTGGATGTTCTGGCAAAAGATATCGCATTACGCGACACCGATAGAGTTATCGGCTAATGATCGGTCATTATGGCTGTTACTCGGAAGCCAACGAGTTAATGTACGTAGGATCGACAGGTTTAGAATTGAGTAAGTTGGAATGGAACCACCGTAATTACCACAAGTTCAAAGATGGTAAATGGTCGAAGTTCCGTGGTCAATTAGCTGATGTTGGTGCTAACTGGCAGTTTAAGTGGGTCCAAGAGCCCCGCGGAATATCACGGGAGCAGGGCGAGATTGAGGAGGGTGTTCTGATACGTATGATGCGCCCACAACTCAATGTTGACCGATATCCGTATGAAACATCGGTGCGAAAAGGTCGATTTAAGCCAAATTTAATTGTAACCTGTTGATTTCAAACGAATTGTTTTTGTTGACTTTCGTTGACATTCACGTATAATGTACCTGTAATCAATTGAGAGAGAGCTTATATTATGAATTCAGTCGTAGCATTTGGTGGTCGAGTCAAAGAACGTGAAATCGCTGAAGCAACTGTTCAGTGGTGTATACAGAAGATGATGCCCCGTATGAAGACGTTGGATATCACTATTAAGATCAGTGATCTTGATGCATACGGATACTGTATGCAGGAAGAGGCTCGTGAGTACACATTGTCTCTACGTCGTAACATGTCGCTGTTTGATTTCATCAGTACTATTTGTCACGAGATGATTCACGTCAAGCAGTATGCTCGTAGAGAGTTACGTCAGGTACAAGGTAAGACAATGTGGAAAGCTAAGAATCACTCTAACACTGAGTATGATGATGCTCCGTGGGAGAAGGAAGCGTTCAAGCGTGAAGCAGCGTTAGCTCTAGAGTGCTTTCAAGATTTACACGTATTAGTTTAAGGAAGTAATTATGCAAGTTGATAAAACAATCTGGGTACGTTTTCAGAAAGAAGGTATCCATAAGTATCCAGCTGCTTTGACAGATCCTAAGTTGGCTGAGGTATCGTTCTTGGGACATCCTCATCGTCATATGTTTCATTTCGAGGTGGAGATGCAGGTGTTCCATGATGATCGTGATGTAGAGTTCATCCTACTCAAGCGAGAGCTGGAGGGTCTGTACGATCAAGGCACTCTACAGCTCGACTACAAGTCATGTGAGATGTTGTGCGATGACCTGTCAGATTACATTTTAGATAAATACTCTGGTAGAAACCTTCGTATATCAATATCGGAAGATAATGAAAATGGAGCGACTGCAGTGTACACTGTTAACCACAACTAGGAATATTCACATGACTCCGAATGCTAAAAATGATCTTCAAGATCTGATTGCTTCTGTAGAGGCTGTGTTGGAAGGTAAAGGTAAAGAGCACGAGGAGCGTAAGTTCGTGTTCCACCAAATGGGTGAGACTGATATTGACCATACGGCACTTAAAAAGCTATACAAAAAGAAGTTTGGCAACACTAAAAACTTCGACATGCATGTAACCGACTTTATGGACGGTGCATAAAAAACAAAGAGGGGGTTGCAAAACCCCTTTTTTTGTGGTATAATATATAATGAATTCACGTGGAGAATATTATGATTCAATTCTGTCATATCAGCCCGACAGCCTACTTAGAACGCTATTGTTCTTATCGCCCATTCCATCTAACGCTAGCTCACTTGATAGAGCAGGATCAGTCATACACTGATTTCTACGTCAAGGAAAAGGCTAGATCCGACTGCAGTATCATTATGGATAACTCTGCCTTCGAGATGTACAAGCAAGGACGAGAGATGTACCCACCCGAAAATCTAATCGAGATGGGTAATAAGATCGGCGCTGATTATATTGTTATGTCTGACTATCCAGGCGAGCCAGCTCAGACAACTATCGATGCAGCAAAAGTATTAGCTCCTCAGCTCAAAGCAGCTGGGTTCGGTACTTTCTTTGTTCCTCAGTCACGCGAAGGTGATCTTCATGATTACATCGATGCGTTTGAGTGGGCAGCTCAAAATCCTGACATCATAGACTACATCGGCGTATCGATTCTAGGAGCTCCGTTAGCATTTGGTGTCGAGCGTGACAACAAGCTGCAGCGTTTCATGTCTCGTTGGAAGATCATGAGTATTCTTGACGACAATGGTATCCTAGACCTAATCAAATCCAATGGTCAGAAGATCCACTTCCTCGGTATGGTCGATGGTCCTAATGAGATTGATCTGGTTGCTGAATACCATCGATACATTGATACGTGGGATTCATCTGCAGCTGTATGGTTAGGTCTCAATGGCGGCGAGTTCGACAGCAGTCCTACTGGGTTGGTTGATGGCAAGTTTGAGAAAGAAGTTGACTTTGACCTCCCTCTGAGCGATAATGAAGAACTAGACGATTGTGTTTTTTATAATATCGAGTATATCGATACGCTATGTGAGGGATTTGTATATGGCTATTAACTATAAACGTAACGAAGCTAAGATTGTTCGCGAGTTTATGGAGTACATTAACTCAACCTATGATGCTCACTATGACAATGGTAGTGGTCGCGATGTGGTTGATGACTGGACAGACATGGGTATTGAGAAGGAAGCGTTCCTTAGCAATATCGTAAAGTATTACAAGCGATTCGGTAAGAAGGCTGGTTACAATCCTAAGGATGTTATCAAGATCATGCATTACTGTGTGTTCTTGTTAAACTCTCTAGGGTATCCAGAGAACAAGTCTACCGAAGATGTGGATGTAGATTAATGATGGAGTATGTGAGATGTATCAGAGGAATGCTAAAACTAAACCAGCTACTATGAGAGATGGTAGTGGGATGGGCACGGTACGCTTCTTAGCTCGTTGCAGTGAGGAACTGGAACGTGCGGGTAAAGAGGATGCCGCGTTCTATTTTGAGCAGCTAGTGGATCATTTACGTAACGGTGGTTCTTTAAGTGAAAATGAAAACGTAACAAGAGTATTGGGATTATAGTATGACAATGAAAAACATTGCGAGTAAACAAACTCGCTCTTCGCTATCTCATGTAGAGGTAGCGCAAGTACAACCTAACGCAGTCGACGTTAAGATTGATAAGCTATTTGCTATCAAGCACGATGAGCTATTTCATATCAACGAAGACATTAAACAACATCGCGGATCGATCGAAGTTCAGCCAGATGAGTTTGGTAATTTTGAGCTCGACCCTGGTACGTCGTACGAGTTCCTTGCTGAGGGGACAGTAGCTATTGGTGAAGGGGAAGCTGGATTCATCATCACGCGTTCAACTCTAAACCGCAACGGATTGTTCCTGACGTCTGGATTGTATGATACTGGATATGAAGGTGTTATGGCTGGCGTTATCCATAACAACTCTGGTAAGGCTATCATTCAAAAAGGTACACGCGTAGGCCAGATGTTGATCTGGGAAGCGGAAGCACTTCATTCATACGACGGTGATTATGGCACCGGTAAGATGGATGATAAGTTGTATGCTGGTAGTTAATCTATTTGGTGGACCTGGGGTGGGCAAGAGTACGTTGGCCGCCCAGGTCTACGGCGAATTGTCTAAGCTAGGTCATTCAGTAGAGCTTGTGTCCGAATACGCCAAGGATTGTATATGGTCAGACTGCCAGGGATTGTTACAAGATCAGTTGTTGGTAGCAGCTAACCAGAACCACAGAACGTTCAGACTCGAAGGCAAGGTCGATATCGTCGTCACAGACTCTCCATCATTGATGGGCATCGTGTATAGACGTATGTGGAATGACATGGGATATTCAGTGACTCTGGATCAGCTGATCTGGGAGATCCACCGTAAGTATCCCCGCCTAAACTTCGTTCTCCCGCGTTGTCACGAATTCAAGGCGCAAGGCCGGGTTCATGATGAACAACAGTCTGTACGCATCGATCAGATGATTGTAGACGCGCTTGAACTCGAGCATACTATCAACCTGCTTCCTGATGAAGACTGGGTTGATACGGTAATCCAGTACGTCTCAAATAAACTGTAAAAAGCTGTTGCCCTCACGTCACCAGTATAGTATAATACGCTATATTGAATGAATGAGGGCTTTTTTATGATGTTTTTACGATTCAACGATGGTGAGACCTGGACTATTCCAGCCGGCAGCTTCAGCTTGACTGAGTGTGGGTGGGATAACGTCGTCGATTACTGGCGGATTCCAAATACGTAATATTGCTGAAAAAAAGTCGATATATTTGTTGACTTTGTTCGAACAATCCCTTATAATTACCACAACACTTGAGAAATTAACCCTGAAAGGAAATATATTATGGCACACGCACTTGAAATGGTAAACGGACAGGCTCAGATGGCATACGCTGGTGAGACTCCTTGGCACGGTCTTGGTACAAAAGTATCTAACGATCTTTCACCTCGCCAGATGATGGAAAAAGCTGGTTGTGATTGGGAAGTTCAGAAAGTTCCTTCTTTCGTCGAACTTGGTGGTGAAAAGATCGCGACTGGTCAAGAGTCTCTGGTACGTACTTCAGACAACAAGATTCTGACTAACGTCGGTCCTAACTGGGAACCTCTACAGAACGCTGATGCGTTTGAGTTCTTCAACGAATACGTTATGGCTGGTGACATGGAGATGCACACTGCTGGGTCTCTTGACGAGGGTCGTGTGGTATGGTGTCTTGCTAAGGTCAAAGAGTCGTTTGACATCCTTGGTGGTGACCAGGTAGATTCGTACTTGTTGTTATCTAACCCACATAAGTACGGTCAGTCGATTGACGTGCGATTCTCTCCGATCCGTGTTGTATGTAACAATACGTTGTCTATGGCGATCGCTGGTCAAGCTAAGAACGGCGTTAAAGTTGGTCACCGTTCACAGTTCAATGCTGACATGGTTAAGGATCAGCTCGGTATCGCTCACGATAAGTTCGAGCAGTACAAAGAAGTAGCTCAGTTCTTGTCGAGCAAGCGCTTCACTGCTGAGTCGTTGATCCAGTACTACAACGAGATCTTCCCACGTACGTATCAGCCTAAGAACAAGCAAACTCAGGTTAAGACGTTCCAGGATCTTACTAAGAACGGACAAGCTGCTTATGCTGCTCTCGAAACTCAGCCAGGAGCTAAGTTCGGTGAGGGTTCTTGGTGGCAGGCATTCAACTCTGTTACGTACTTGACTGATCATCACATGGGTACAAGTGCTGACAAGCGTATGCAGTCTGCATGGTTTGGTGCTAACCAAACACGTAAGATCAAAGCGATCGAGAAGGCTGTACAGTTTGCGGAGGCAGCGTAATGCCGACGTACAGCTTCGAGTGCGATAAGTGTTCGACGGTCACTGATTTTCGTATGAGCATGAGTGAAACTAAACCGCAGATGAAGCTACCATGCGACATCTGCGACGAAGAAACCAACCAGGTTAAAGTCATCACTGCTAGTGGTGGCTTTCAACTGAAAGGTAAGGGTTGGTTCAAGTCCGGCGGGTATTAAAATTATTTTCCGTTTATTTGAAAATACCTGTTGCCCTGTTGGTGTGAATGTAGGATAATTACCCTGTAATCAATTGAAACAGAGAGAGAATACATTATGGAATTTATCGTTGAAATCGTTGATATTACTAAAGTTACTCAGATGCGTCCTGGCTTTGACCTGGTCGAATTCGAAGATGGAACTGACCCTTTAGATGGTTATGTTCTGTATGGGTTTGACGAAGTTGGTCAGTTTGCACGTGAACCTAAGTACGCGTTCATCGGAGCTAAGTAATGAGTATTCTCGATCTGCTAATTAACGTTTTGATGGGCGCTATGGCCATCATTACGTGTGTTGTGATTGGGGTAGCGTGCATTGCTGCTGGTATAGAAAACGATGAACGAAAGAAGAACATGCGCGCCGGTACGCACGATTATTATGGAAACAAATTAGATGATTAGTGAACTGCTTTTGGTTGCGCTAGTAATACTCTCTCCTATTGTATATGCAGTGTATATCCTATATAAGGTATGGAGAGAGCTTGATATTAGTGATATTACCTTTTTGGATGATGATGATGTTTAAACATGAACCAGTTGAACTGGTAGAACTTACAGCGACTACTACAGAAAGTGGTCGATTATATAATGCTCCAGATGGTCAAAAACTACCATCTATCACGACAGTCCTCTCTATATTATCCCGTGATGGGATTGCTGCTTGGCGCAAGAAAGTTGGCGATGAGCAAGCAGACAAGATTATGCATCGTGCATCGACACGCGGTACTGCGGTCCACGAACTGATCGAAAAGTATATTGACAATAAGGAGAACTACCGGGATGGATATACACCTGATATCATATCTAGCTTTCTTGACCTACAACCTATACTGGATTCGCGCATAGGTAAAGTGTACGCACAGGAAGCACCACTGTACTCAACTCATTTAGGAGTTGCTGGTCGTGTTGACTGTGTAGCTGAATTCGATGGCAAGTTGTCGATCATCGACTTTAAAACATCTAAGAAGCCTAAGTCGGCTAAATGGATTACCAACTACTACATGCAGGAAGCAGCATATGCTATCATGTGGGAAGAACGTACTGGTATACCAATCACTCAGCTGGTTACGCTGATAACCGTTGACAACAACCCACCCCAGGTGTTTATTGAGCACCGAGACAATTGGGTACGTCCACTCAAACAGACGATTGCCCAGCACAAAGCTGAACAAGCTCCCGCCCCACTATTTGACGTTTAACAAAAGTGTATAAATACTTGCATTAAACTGTAATGGTAGCAAGTAATGGAACTAGACAACGATTTTATTAAACGGGCAACGAGAGTAACAGCATTCAACTTAACGAGTAATGACTTTACCTCTGTCCGTCATAAAAGAGAGATACAGCATCTGTATTCTGCTCATATGTTTGGTTCGTTCGACCCTAATAAAGCTGTTGGCAAAATGGACAAACGCAAGTATAATGCCCTGGTCAAGCAACTTAAAAAGGACAGTGCTAGTCAATACGACAAGTTACACAATCTACCTCTAAAAGGTGTAGGTCCAGGTGAAGCAGTATTATATCTACTCACCGAAAAGGGTCATCTAGGTGGGGGATCATCAGCTGGGATTGACTTGGTTAATGGTAGTGAGAAGTTTGAGGTTAAAGCTGTGCGATGGAAGAGTAAGGCCACCAAAGACTATGTCAGCGATTTTAAGCTCGGTGGTAACATTCCAGGGATGAGTCAACTAGAAGTGGATATTCAGACAGCATGTTACGAGGCTGGGATTACAAGCTCTAAAGGAGCTCCAGAGATTTCCGGATCCAAGTTCGCTGAACTTAAAAAGTCGTCACCTGGAGTATACGAAAGTCTCAGCAATCGCTACAAAGAGCTGGCGTACAAACACTACTTCAGAGGACATAACGTAATATTCATTCTCAACGACTCTAAAGATCCACAGTACGGAGAGATTATAGCAATTAAAGAGGTGAAGCGCGATGATATAGAGATGGAGCGTTTCACTAGTAAAAGTATAAAACCATTGATAAGGGTATAAGATGAATTCTTTCAAGCAATTTATAAGTGAGCAAAAAAACACCCACATGACTCACATTGAGGATAAGGTAATTTACGGTGGGGTCAATGGTACACGACAAGCTATCTTTGCTCTACGTTCACTACGTGATATGTTAGCAGGAAAGCATAAAGGTAAGGTATCGGTTAAGTGGGATGGTGCTCCAGCAATCTTCTGTGGCACCGATCCATCAGACGGAAAGTTCTTCGTTGCGAAGAAAGGTATCTTCAATAAGAATCCTAAGGTATATAAGAGCGATGCGGACATCGATGCTGACACCTCTGGCGATCTAGCCGAAAAGCTCAAAGCTGCACTCAAGCATCTACCAGCGTTGGGTATCAAAGGCGTTATCCAGGGCGACTTCTTGTTCGGACCTGGTGACTTAACTAAGAAGAAGATCGACGGTCAAGACTACGTTGTATTCCATCCTAACACTATCGTGTATGCAGTACCAACAGATCAGGCTAGCGATATCCTCAAAGCTAGCATCGGGATTGTATGGCACACAACATACAAAGGCGATTCATTTGAGTCTATGAAAGCTGACTACGGCGTTAACGTAAAAGCTCTTAAACGCAGCGCTAATGTATGGTCGCAGGATGCTATGTTAACAGATCTATCTAAGGCTACAATGTCTCAGCGCGACACTGACGAAGTTAACAAGCTGCTAACTCAAGCTGGTAAGCTGTTCAACAAAATATCAGGTACCACTCTACGTCAATTAGAATCTCATGATGAGCTCCCTCGATTAATTGAAATATTTAACAACCAGCTGGTACGCAACCAGAGCGTTATAAAGGATTCGCGTAAGCACGTGGATCAATTGATCAAGTTCATCGAAGACCGTTACGCTAAAGAGATTGATAAGCTGAAAACTGAGAAAGGTAAGAGCGGTAAGCGCGATAAACGCGACAAGGTTCTCGAGTTTTTCTCGGCTGATAACAAGGTATCGCTAGTCAATATGTTCGAATTACAGAAGACTATTGTGCTTGCTAAAATAAAACTTATAAATAAACTTAATGAACTGAAATCAATCGATACTTTCGTAAAAACTTCAAAAGGTTACAAAGTGACTGGTGAAGAGGGTTACGTGGCGATTGATACACTTGGTGGTGATGCGGTGAAACTGGTTGATCGTATGGAGTTTTCATACAACAACTTTTCACCAGACATATTAAAAGGGTGGGACTCTGCGAGTCGCAGCTAATGGGTTAACCAAATAGAAGGAAGTAACAATGGACAAGCCATTGTCATTTAAACAATTTGTAGCTACGGATTACACCGGTACCGGTGATCCTGATTTAGCTAAAGCAGCTAAAGACAGAAAAGTTCAAGACGAATCCCTAGATATGCAGCAGCGTAGAAAGAAGGCTATTTCTATGAAGCGCAACAAAGCTAAGATTGCTATGGGTCGACGTCGTGCTGAACGTAAAGTAGCTAACTTAGACAAGCTCAAGAAACGTGCTCGTAAACAAGCGCGTAACATGCTTGCTAAAAAATTCACTAAAAATATTCCAAAAGCCGATCTGTCAAACGCACGTAAAAAAGAAATCGAGAAGCGTTTAGAGAAGCCGGCTATGCAGCAGAAGATATCTCGTTCTGCTCGTAAGCTATTGCCTCAAGTTCGTAAGGCAGAGTTAGCTAAAAAACGTGGTGGCGGTAATAAAGATGATTAAGAATTTCAGTCAATACTTAGTTGAAGAGCAGCGTGAAGTATTCTTCACGTTCGGCCGAATGAACCCTCCGACGATTGGGCACGGTAAAGTAATGGATGTATTGGCTGCTAAGTCTGGCAAAGCTGATTACAAAGTATTTATTTCACAGACTCAAGATAAGAAAAAGAACCCGCTATCGTACAACGATAAAGTCAAGCATGCGCGCAAGATGTTTCCTAAGCATGCACGTAGCATCATCATAGACAAGAAAGTCAAGACCCCGATTGACGCATTGGTAGCGTTGTATGACCAGGGATATAAGAATGTCACTATGGTTGTTGGGGACGATCGCGTTAATCAATTCGATGTGTTATTCAACCAATACAATGGAAAGGAAGCTCGCCATGGGTTTTACAACTTCCAGTCCATCAAAGTAATTTCTGCTGGCCAACGTGACCCAGATGCTGACGGTATCGAGGGAATGTCAGCTTCCAAACAGCGCCAGAATGCTATTGATAACGACTTCGTAGCATTTTCCCAAGGCGTACCTAAAGCCGTATCCAATGCTGATGCTCGTAAGCTGTTCAATGATGTGCGCGCAGGGATGGGTCTCAAAGAAGAAAAAGAATTCAAAAATCACATCTCGCTTGCGCCTGTATCCGAAATGCGTGAGAAGTTCGTTCAAGGCGAATTGTTCTCGGTAGGTGACCAGGTTGTAATCAAAGAGACTGATGAGGTTGGTACTGTTAGTGTACTGGGAGCTAACTATGTTATCGTCGAAACTGTTGGCGGTAAGAAGCTACGCAAATGGCTTGACGCTGTTGAGCTGGTCGAGAACACTACAACCATCGCCGAACAACAAGAACCAGCCAAGCCTAATGATACTAAAAAGACATTTAAAGATATGTTTAATGAAGATTGTTGGGATGGGTACAAGCAGGTCGGCATGAAGAAGAAGGGCGGTAAAGACGTCCCTAATTGTGTTCCTGAAGAAAACGGTGCTGGCGATGAAGGTACCGACAAACTTAAAAAGAAATACGTTAAAGATACCCCCCAAATGAAGATCGATGAGCGCTCGTGGGAGCACGACATCGGTAGACTCGCATCTAAAACTGTCCTTAAAAAACACTACAACTCCCTAGCTAAGTACGCAATCGATAAGATGAAGAATTACAAAGAAGGTGAGCGCAGACATAGTATTGATTATTGGGCAGCAGAAACCGTCAAGCACTTTAATATTAAAGGCATATCGGCAAGAGCTCTTGCTGATGTTATACGGAGTATGACCAAATGAAACGTTTTCACCAACATATAGCATCCCTCGATGAAGCAAAGGCTACTCCATGTGGCCGTTGTGGTACAACCCACGTAGCTCCTAAAGATGGTGGGAAGTGTCCTGCTGTTAAAAATGAAGCTATGACGCAAGCTGAGCGGGATAAGTTTGCTCAGAGCGTCGGAGATCGTTATAGAGCGAAGCTACGTTCTGATAAAGTTAGTTCTATGAGTAGAAAGCGTGCTAACGCTAAAGAATCTGTTGAACTTGATGAAGCAAAAGGTACTGATGTAAAGAAATTCGTCAGAGGTATGCGTGTCGCCAAAACTCACAACCCCGATATGAAAGGAACCGTTATAAAAGGCGGTGACAATCTGAAGAAAGGTGTTGAAGTTGAATGGGACAGCGGTAAGACAACAGTTGCTAGTGGACAGTATCTGATGTCAATCAAGAAATCATCATGATTAGTTTTAAGGCATACCTCAAAGAGTGCACCTGCGAAGAGTTAATCGTAGAACAGTCGGAATATCAAGGTAAGAAAGTCAACTTGAACGACCCGTTCCGTACGCCTAGTGGACCTAAGAAGTTTTCTGTGTACGTCAAGAACGACAAAGGAAATGTGGTCAAGGTCAACTTCGGTGATCCGGATATGAGCATCAAGCGCGACGATCCTGAACGCCGTAAAAGTTTTAGAGCAAGACACGATTGTGGCAATCCTGGCCCTAAGTGGAAAGCTAGATATTGGTCATGCTATCAATGGCGCGCTGGTGCCAAAGTTGATAGTTAAATACATTATAAATACAGGTAAATATTTTTAACCCAACAACAAAAGGTTTATACTAATGTCTCAACAGCATTTTGACTTAGTTGATCATGTAAAACGCGAAGAATCACGCCTAGAGCGGATCGAACAGAAAATCGACAAACTATCTGACGCTATGATTGACTTGGCTCGTGCCGAGGAGAAATTGATAAACATCGAGAAGCAAAATAATCAGCATTTTGAACGGATGAACCGCTTTTCAGCTCGTATGGATGAGCTAGAAGATGAAGTCGCCGAACAAGGTAAGACTGTCAAGGTGATGCAGTTTGTTTTAAGCATAGCTACTACAGTAGTAGTTGGTGCTGCTCTAAAACTCTTTTTTGGTAACTAATTAACGTCTTAACGGAGACACATAATGTCAAACAACATTTTAAAAATTATGGAGGCATATAAGTCAATGAAAGTCTCCGAAGCAGAACAAGTTACTGAAGGCAAATTGCCTTCAAAAGCACAGATTCATAAGGTCCTTGGCCCAACCAAGAACAGCGATGAAGGCATCAAAGCTCTGATGAAGGCGTTCGGATGCGACAAAGCGCAGGCTCAGAAATGTCTGGATTCGGTAATGGAAGATGCTGATCAGGTTGACGAGAAGTTGTCATCTAAAGAGAAAATGGCTCGTGGTATGTACAACGAGAAGAAACTCGATCCAGTTAATGACAAAGAGAACGACAAGAATTTCAAAGATCGTGAAGACAAGGACATTGATAACGACGGCGACGTTGATTCATCTGATGAGTTCTTACATAAGAAACGTGCGGCTACTGACGATGCTATTGATGGCGGTAAAAAACCAGCTGACAAGGCAGTGAAGGAAGAAGCAGACGATGAAGAAGAAGAACCCGCCAAGTCTCCTAAGAAGCCAAAGGGAGCTTCACGTTCTACCGCAACCAAAGACATCAAGCATAACGACCACCAATCCGACATGAAAGCTGAGATCTCTAAAATTGAATCAGTAAACACTCGTGAAGCATTTGTAGCTCTATGGTCACAAATTGAAGAAGCAGCCAATCCTAAAAAAGACGCTGTAGCTCCAGAAGAGATTGATTCTAAGGAATCTCCTAAGTCAAAAGAATTCATCGCTAAACACAAACAATCTGATAAGAAGATTGAGGATGGCGAAGAAGAAGGTCACGATATGGCGACTAAAGCTGGTCAAGTTACCAAGCAAGCTCCAAACCGTGGCAACGATAACTTGTCAAATGGCGACAAGAAACCAGTAAAAGGAAACTAAGATGATTAAATCTCCAAAGTGGTGTGGCGGTGCAGAGCCAACTGTTAAAGGTTGGATCAACCCAAAAACTGGCGAATTGCTGAAGTCACAAAAATTCAGCAAGAAGCAAGTGTCAGAGTGGCATGATGCCCATAATGGTATTGGTGATAAACATAAAGTTGCTGCAGCAGCTGCAGAACCTGAGGTTATTGAAGACGATATCGAATTCGATTTAGACGAGGAGTAAGTTATGGAATTGTTATGGACTTTTATTAATTCTATTTTCAAATGCAATGACAAAGATGCTGAGCCATCAGTTTTAAAAGAAGCTCCTAGCAACCATGTTAGTTTGGAAGAGATGACCAAAGAAGAGCTCGATGCTTTAGGCGCTGAGCATGGTATCAGTCTCGATCGTCGCAAGAGAAAAGCTACGTTGATTCAACAACTGAACGACAATAACATTTTCTATAAGTGATAAATGATCAAATATTATGTTCTTGTGAACAAGAGTATGAACTGTCTTGTGAGGCAGTTCAATACCTTTAACTTCAATGAAGTCGTCGTAGTAATAAACACACTGGATGAAGAGTTCAAAGCTCAGGCTGTAGACTTTTGTACCAGGCACGATATCGAACACCACGTAACTCAATCTGACGGTACTCCAGGTACTGGAAAGAATTCTGTGCTCAAGTTATTTCTTGAGTCTGATAATGAGTATATGGTTCACATCGATGGCGACGACTTCGTTACGCCTTACGGTAGAAATCTTTATCGTACAATAGCTATACAGCCTAACTCACCTGATCTGATAGCATTGTATAATCAGCCTTCTATGTATCGATACGACTTCAACCAGTTTAAAGATAAACGGGACTCTACCTGTGCAGTTGGTGAAATTAATGACGCGTTCTTTCCTCACGACTATGAGGTAATACACGACAACGTTTTAAACGATCAACAGCTAGAGAACCAAATAAACTGGTACCATAAAACGTATTGTATGACATTTGAGAAAGCTAGGCGCTTGGCTTATGTCAGACTGCATCTTGAGCAGTTATACATTGACTATGGTGATGGTAACGAAGCGTTTAACCGCATGGTATTCTTTTCCAGGAAAGCAGCATCCTTAATCAACTATACTAACGAACTGGCTGTCGGCGAAGACACAGTAGAGTATTACAAGATGAAGAAGCTCGCCCTAGAAGGTAAGTTAAATATGCGCGTACGTGATGAGCGTCAAGGATACACATACATCTATATGGAAGATTATGATGGTATTGTATCCCTGTCACAACGAAAAACGACGCCCGAGGAACTTGAGTGCAGATGGGATTGGTTAGTACCACTACTAAATACCCTAAACACATTTATACGCGAATTGCCAATACGCGTTAGACTCAAGGAAATATTTGACCCATATTATGAAGTTAACAAAAGCTAACATCGTCCTTTACGCTGCTAAACATTACTACAACCCAACATGCATTGATGGCGATGAGTTTTTTAGTGACCTGAAGCGTATCAAATATGTAAAACGTTTACTTAATAAATACCGTACCGGTGGTGAGATATCCGAGCGCCTAATACTCAATCACTTGATTGTACTCAATAATGTGTTTGGGGCAGAAGCTACAGTAGAGATGCTAGCGGTCAAGGTAGAGTTAGAATCTTGGCCGGCTCTGAAGCCATTTCTGATCTTTCTCCGCATTATCAGGAACGATGAAATTACTGGCATCAATATGGATAGCCACGTTATAACAAAATTGAGAGAAATAAAATGGGATTACTAAAATCTGCTGCGGATCTCGTATACACAATTCGCTTTTTAAAGTTACTAGCAACACCCATCGAAGAGACAGACGCTTTTAAAGCGGGTATAATCGATGATAAGGCTCAGCGCATAAAGAGCTTTGATAGAGAGATTCTAGCTAATAGACAGGCGTATGAACAGCATTACACCACGTTCCATCGTCTGGTGTATAACCTCAAAAAGATTCTTGCAAAAGCTCCTGGTGGTAACTCAATGCTCGCACGTTATGGTGCAGCATTAGCGCTGATTAAGGAACATGGTCAGCTGAGCAACGCTAACGTCGAAAAGATCCACTTCTGCACTAATGTCGAAATGGTTGATCTACTGGCCGAGCAATCTCAGTGGTATGTGTTGGATGATCAATCCCTCAGCCCTGGTGTGTATCGTATTCAGAATGATACAATGACTGCATCGTTCGCTGATGTCGTTCGCAAAGGTGACCAGATTAGAATCCACGAGGGTAATTCACATCCTGTACACAAGGTGATGGGAATTTGTATATACGAAGGTGTACATATGAAGTCTAACCAGCGCATATTAATATCTTCTGCAGAATTAGGCAAATAATGAACTCTAGTTTTTTAACCCACGATATCAAAACTAAGATCGAAGGACATATGGTCACGTCCGATAGGACGGTAGCTGCTCTACGTAAGGTGCTGTCTGATACTCAGGCTGAGCGTATGTTCGAAATTGGATTCAACGCTGGCCATAGTTCGTTTATGTGGCTCGAGTTAAATCCAGATTTATACCTCAATTCAGTTGACATTTGTCAACATTCGTATACAATACCTAATGCGGCTAAGATCAAAGAAAGGTATGGTGACCGATTCGACTTCTATGAAGCTAACAGTCAACAACTTGACTCAGAGTCAGTTTCTGGCTTCGACACATACTTCATAGATGGCGATCATTCTGTTAAAGGTGTTTCGAGTGATCTAGTATTGTGCTGGAAGGCTGGAGCTAAATACATTATAGTGGATGATTATCATGCTAAGTGGTTTCAGTGCGTTATAGATCTAGTAGACCACTTCTTAAAAAAAGACGAGTTTCCATACGAAAAAATGTATACGTTTGACTACGACAGCAGAGATGGTAACAACACAGCGATATTACTTAAAAGGGTT
>Ga0209555_10001087_pt1 | contig 21591 bp, 31 predicted proteins | sample SaaInl85LU_5_DNA_FD_184643 | JGI IMG/M metagenome (GOLD analysis project Ga0209555, IMG submission 184643) | Marine microbial communities from expanding oxygen minimum zones in the Saanich Inlet - ESP_85LU_5_DNA (SPAdes) (version 2) | ecosystem: Environmental > Aquatic > Marine > Intertidal... | reverse complement strand
CAACCGAAACCGAAGAGTGGTGCACGACAAGCGCAACAGCGCGTACAGCAAACCGGCCGCGTGCGTGACGCAGCGGCTGCCATCAAAGCCTTATTGTAGTAGGAGAATACACAATGGCAATCGTAGGTAACACCTTCACATCGTTCGACGCGAAAGGTATTCGCGAAGAATTATCCAACATAATCAGCAACATAAGCCCAGAGGACGTGCCTCTGCAATCCAACATCGGCTCCGAAAATGTGTCCAACACATATTTTGAGTGGCAAACTGATGAGCTCGCAAGTGCTCAAAACGTGCCAGTCATTGACGGCGACGACGTTTCTTCGTTTGACTCAACCGCGGCCACCTCTCGCGTCGGCAACTACACGCAAATCGCGCGCCGCACAATGATCGTGGCGGACAACTTGAGCAACCAAGATTTGGCCGGCCGCAACGACGAAGTGAGCTACCAGCTCGCAAAGCGTGGCTCCGAGCTGAAGCGCGACGTCGAGTTGGTTTTGACTGCTAACTCAGCCAAAGTTGCCGGAAACTCCAGCACAGCGCGCGTCACTGCCGGTCTCGGCGCATGGATCGCGACCAACACCAACAAAGCTGGTGACGGAACAGACCCAACCGCAGTAGACGGTTCCGACGCCCGCGGCGACGGCACACAGCGCGACTTGACTGAAGCAATGGTCAAAGACGTGATGCAGAAGGCGTTCACCGAAGGCGGTCAGCCATCTGTGCTGATGGTCGGCCCTTACAACAAGACTGTTGTGTCTGGCTTCGCCGGTATCGCCGCACAGCGTTACCAAGCACCGTCAGATGGCCCAACAACCATCATCGGCGCAGCTGACGTGTATCTATCTGATTTTGGTACACTTTCTGTGGTTCCAAACCGCTTCCAGCGTGAGCGTGACGCATTCTTGCTCGATCCAGAGTACGCGTCCGTCTGCTACCTGCGTCCGATCCAAGCGGTAGATCTTGCTCGCACCGGGGACGCCGAGAAAAAAATGCTAATTTGCGAATTCGGCGCAAAAATATCCCAACAAAAGGCTCATGGCGGTATTTTCGATCTCAACGTAAGCTAACATTTGTGGGGCGGCTTCGGTCGCCCCAACTACTTCGGAGTGGGCAATGAAAAGACTTTTTAGCGAAGACAAACTGACCGGGATCAAGAAGTTCTGGCATGTGACCGACAAGGGCGAATATGTTCTCGAGACAGTCCAGCAGATGGACGCTATTCTGGATCAGAACAAGCGCGAATTTAACAGCGCGGACGAGCGGTGGGGCGAGAAATTAAACAAGGTGGCAACTCTCCCCCTTTCGGTGTATTATCAGCTCAAACGTGAGGGCATCGCAGATGATCCTAAGCGATTGGCGAAATGGATGAACGACCCAGACAATCGGGCGTTTAGGACGAGAGGCGGTAGACTGTGAGCATCACAAATTATGCTGAGTTGAAGTCAGCAATTAGCGACTTCCTAAACCGCGATGACCTGACCGCAGTTATCCCGACTTTTGTTTCTTTGGCCGAGGCGCGCATTGCTCGCGACTTACGCCACTGGAAACAGGACCGACGCGTAACTACAGACGTCGACGAGCGCTATGAAAATTTGCCGTTTGACTGGATTAGCATCCACATGGTCGAGCACACTGACGGGGGAGAAATTTCGTCGGTGTCTAACACTGAAATGGCCGCCCTGCGTGCCAATAGCACAACTCCCGGCAAGCCTCGCTTCTTCAAGAACAACGCAAACGACATGGAATTTTATCCGGCGCCCGACGCGACGTATAACATTACTATGGTTTACCAAGCCCGTATTCCGTCACTAAGTGAAGACACTGACACAAATTGGCTCCTATTACAGGCGCCAGATGTTATGCTATATGCGGCCCTGATGCAGTCTGCGCCATATCTTGCAGACGACAACCGCACTCAAGTCTGGGCGCAGTTATACCAGAGCGCAGTTCAAGCGCTTAACACCGAAAACGAGACATCACGAATGTCTGGTCCGCTGAAAATGAGGATACCGCGCTAATGGCAACCACAACTTGGGAAAACCGTGCTGGCATGACCGGCGTCGTAGACACTACTAACATCGACGACTTTGCTGAGCAGGCAGAGGCATCGAAGAACGCCGCCGCTGCGTCAGCCACGTCGGCCGCCCAGAGCGCCACAAACTCTGCAAACTCTGCGTCCTTGTCGCAAAGTCAAGTTGCTCTGGCCACTACCCAAGTCGGGCTGGCGACTACCCAAGCCACCGCCTCCGCTTCATCTGCAAGCGAAAGCGCCGCTTCTGCGGTTACATCCGGCAACGCTGAAACAGCGGCAGTTGCCGCTAAAAACTCTGCCGAGACTGCGCAGGCGGCCGCTGAAACTGCTCAGACAGCCTCTGAGACGGCAAAAGACACCTCCGTCGCCTCAGCAGCCACAAGCACAAGCAAAGCCGCTGAGAGCACTGCGTCAGCGGCTGCCGCGGCTATTTCTGAGACCAACGCAAACACCAGCGCAAACACATCCTCCACTCAGGCGTCAAATTCCGCCACTAGCGCAACCGCGAGCGAAACTTCTCGCGCGGCATCCGTGGTGGCACAAGCCGCGTCCGAAGCAGCTCAGACAGCGGCCGAAGCGGCGCAAACCGCTGCTGAAACTGCAAAGACCGGCAGCGAGACCGCCGAAACAAACGCCGCGGCAAGCGCAGCAACCGCGGCAACTCAGGCCGGCATATCCACGACAAAGTCCGGCGAGGCCGCCGCCTCGGCCACCGCCGCCTCGGGCTCAGCCACCGCAGCCGCGGGATCGGCCAGCGCCGCGTCGACATCTGCATCCGACGCCGCAACTGCTCTCGACGAGTTTACAGACTTGTACCTTGGCACCAAGGGCAGCGACCCCACTCTGGACAATGACGGTAACGCGCTTCAAACTGGCGCGCTCTATCATAACAACTCGGATGACTTAATAAAATTTTACAATGGCAGCTCGTGGGTCGCGGCATATGCGACGCTATCGGGCGCCCTGATCAGCACCAACAACTTGGCCGACGTGGCCAGCGTTTCCGCCGCTCGCACGAACCTTGGCCTCGGCGCCGCGCAGAGCCCGTCGTTCAACAACGTGACCGTGCAGCAAGACCCGACGACTAGCCTGCAATTGGCGACGAAGCAATACGTCGACACAATTGCAGCGGCCGGTTTGCACTATCACGCCCCAGTCCGCGTTGAGGCGCCCTCAGCGATCACTGTGACGTACAGCAACGGATCGAGCGGCGTGGGTGCCACTCTGACCAATGCGGGCACACAGGCCGCCTTGGCGATAGACGGCATCACACTGCAAGCCGCTGACCGCGTGCTGATCTACGCGCAAGCCGACGCCACACAGAACGGCGTATATACCGTGTCCAATGTGGGGTCGGGCAGCACCAACTGGGTGATGACGCGATCCACTGACACCGACAGCTATGCACCGAGTGATCCCGACAGTTTTGGAGAGGGCGACGCGTTTTTCGTTTTAGAGGGCAACACTGGGGCCGGTGAGCTTTATGTGATGAATACCTCGGGCGCGATCACATTCGGCACGACCAACATCACGTTCACTCAGGTGGCGTCGACCGCAGTTTACACCGCAGACGGCGGCCTCGACCTGACTGGCACCGTGTTCAGCCACGCTGACACGTCTTCTCAGGCCACGGTCAACAACTCCGGCGGCACAGTGATCCAAGACGTGACTTTGGACACATACGGCCACGTCACCGGCCTGACGTCACACGCGCTGACCGCATCTGACGTGGGTGCCGCGACTTCGGCTCAAGGCGCTCTGGCGGACAGCGCCGTGCAACTCAACGACACCCCGACATTCGGCACCACGACGGTCAACGGCAACGTCGTCGTCAGCGGCACAGTCGACGGCCGCGACGTGGCGGCGGACGGCTCCAAGTTGGACGGCATCGAGGCTGGCGCCAAAGACGACCAGACGATCACCGCGGGCTCCGGCCTGTCGGGCGGCGGCACCGGCGACGTTACGATCAGCCACGCTGACACGAGCAGCGTCTCGAGCAGCGACAACAGCGGCAACACGTTTATCCAAGATTTGACGTTTGACACATATGGCCACGTCACTGCGGTGGGCACCGGATCGGTGTCGGTTGGTAATGGCACACTGACTGTGCAGGGCACCGGCGCATTGGGTGGCTCTGGCACGTTCACAGCTAACCAAAGCTCCAATGCCACGATCAGCATTAGCCACGACGACACGTCGTCTCAGGGCAGCGTGAATAACTCCGGCGCAACAGTCATCCAAGACGTCACACTGGACGGATATGGACACGTCACGGCGCTGGGCTCGCACACGCTGACACTGGCAAATTTGGGATACACAGGGGCGACCAACGCCAACTATATCACGAACAACAACCAGCTCACGAATGGGGCGGGTTACACCACGTTTACGGCAAACCAGTCGCTGAACACCAGCAACAGCGTCACATTTTCCTCTGTGACCGCAACCACGTTCAACACCACGTCCGACCGCAACACTAAGACGGACATCGAGCCGATCTCGGGTGCGCTGGGTAAGGTGCAGCAGCTTGGCGGCTACAGCTTCACGTTCAAAGATAGTGGAGAAAAGTCGTCAGGTGTGATAGCACAGGAAGTGCAGGCGGTGTTGCCGGAGCTGGTTCAAGAGGGTGGCGAAGGTCACTTGACCGTGCAGTATGGCAATATGGTGGGCCTCTTGATCGAGGCCATCAAAGAACAACAAGTGCAGATTGACGCGCTGACGGCAAAACTTAACGGCTAATAGTGGAAGGACACGAAGATGGCTATTCAAGTAAACGGCACAGAGGTTATCAGTAACTCTCGTGCGCTAAACAACATTGCGTCTGCGGATGCGACTACAGTGGCAACTCTAAACTCAGCGGGTGTTGGTGGCTCTGTCACTTTAACAGCAGACGGGGCTATAACCGCAGGCGACCCTTTGAATGTTACATCTGCCGGGAAAGCTGAGGTTCTTAATGCTTCCGTAATTGGCCCTGTGAATACTTCTCATGGCAATACGCAATCTGTCGCATCTGCCGGGAACGGGAGTGGTCAGTATGTTTTGTTGGAGCTAGTAGATAGCGTGGGTTTGAGAGCAACCGTTTTTAGCGACACTACTGGCGCACTTGTTGCAGGCACTGTTACTACTATTGTAAGCGGCGCGACCACTTCTCGAAGCGTAGAAATTATGTACCATCCAAACAGCGGTAAGTATATAATCGGGTATTGCCAGGGCGATGACGCAGAGGCGAGAGTTCTTAGCGTTTCTGGAACAACCCCCTCAGTAGGTTCGGCTACTAAAATAGTAGGTGATAACGGTGGTGAGTTTACGATCAAGTATGCCTATAGCACCTCAGACTATAAAGTTGGGTGCATTGTTTCTTCTGGGTATTTTAGCGAGACGAGCTACTATGTTTCATGTTGTGTTGGTACAGTAAGTGGCACTAGCATCAGTTTCGGGAGCAAGTCATCTTTAGAAACAGCCTATTCTACCTGCGAAGGAGATATTGCTTACAGTCCAGACGATAACAAATTTGCTCTGCTGTGGAGGGCTAATAGCGGTGCTGCCCAACTTAGAATTGGTACAATAAGTGGTACTTCATTTTCTCTGGGTTCACAGTATAATACAGGTGAAAACACCCGCCAGGCACCTATGAATCTAGAGTACAGCACTTCGGAAGGCCGCTTCTTTTACAATTTCATGGATAATGATAATGTTAAAACTGGCAGCTTCGATATTTCGGGAACGTCTATTTCTGGGCATAATGTATCCACTACATTCATAGACACCGGTCATGGTTCCGATCCTTATAGCGCGGCATACATGACTATGGATGCAACAGGAACACCATATACCATTGCGGCAAAACGCATAGACCCAACTCCCTATGATTGGGTTGCTGATTTTTATCCTTTAAGTTTCTCTAGCACTACACAAGTCGGCAGTAGTATATTGCAGCTAAGTTACTCAAGTACCTCTTCTTTTATTTACTCCAGAGACAGGACTTTTAATTTCGATTCGGCAGGGAAAACATTTGTTGGTATGTACAGTGCGCCCTCTAGTGTTGAGATAATCAACTATACGGTTAACCCATCAAATGTGGGAAAACCTTTTGTTGGCTTTGCAGACAACACAGTCTCTGACGGGGGTTCAGTCTCTATAAACTTAGCGGGTAAAGTAGCCACAGGTGTAGGCACAGGGCTCACACCGGGTCAAGAATATTTCATGGACGGTGGCGCATCACCCACTTTGTCAGAAGCGGGGTATGATCCCAAAAGTATCGGTGTAGCAGTAAGCTCAACAGACATCTTGATGACATAGCCTTTATGGAAACCAGCCGAAAAATAACAAGGAGTTCGTGATGGACGATGTCGTATATAGTCCCGACGGAGCCTGAGTAAAAACGCCACCTGCGCAACTCGACTGCGCAGGTGGCATCACACTCAAAATGAGTGTATAATCGCCCAAGCGGCGGAGTTAAAGAGGACTGACAGCATGGCAACCACCACAAACTACAGCTTCACGCTCCCGACCGTCGGGGGCAGTCAGGACCAGTGGGGGACGGACCTCAACAATAACTGGACCAGCCTCGACGCCACGTTGTTCGGCCTTGCTCCAAAATCCAGCCCAACATTCACCGGCACTGCGACGATACCCACCGCGACGATCACCGACGCGACGATCACCACCGCAAACGCCACCACCGCGACGATCACCACCGCAAATGTCACCACCGCAAATGTCACCACCATCGACTTCGGTGATTGGACGATCTTTGAGGACGCTGGGGTTCTAAAATTTGCCACCGGCGGCGCCAACAAGATGTCGCTGGACGCGAGCGGCAACCTCACAGTTACCGGGAACGTCAACACATCTGGGACGATCTAAATGCCGCTCATTCCCCTAAAGATCCCCGCGGGGATGTATCGAAACGGCACAGAATACGAGGCCGCTGGCCGCTGGCGTGACGGAAACCTCGTCCGCTGGCTTGGAGCATCTCTCCGCCCAGTAGGGGGCTGGCGCGAGCGTATCACTGACGCCATCGCCGAAACCGCCCGCAGCATGCACGCGTGGCAAGACAGTAGCAACTCCAGATGGGCCGCCTTGGCGACATATAACAAGCTCTACGTCACAAGCGCCGCCGGCACCGTCTACGACATCACGCCCGCCGGCTTTCAGACTGGCGACGATCTCGCAACAATCAAAACCGGCTACGGCTACAGCACATATGGCACGTCGTTTTACGGCACTGAGCGCCCGGATACTGGAAACTATAGCGAAGTGACCACATGGTCGCTCGATAACTTTGGAAACTTCCTAGTCGGGTGCAGCGTATATGACGGTAAGGTGTACCAGTGGGACGGCGTCACGTCGAACCCGGCCACTGTGGTCACAAATGCGCCAACCGACAATCTGGGCCTCATTGTAACAGAAGAGCGCTTCCTATTCTGCCTCGGAGGCGGCGGAGATCCGCGCACAGTGCAGTGGAGTGACCAAGAGGACATCACCACATGGACACCGGCCAGCACAAATCAGGCTGGCGCCCAGATCTTGCAGACGTCGGGCCAGATCATGGCGGCTCAGCGCGGACGTGGCCAGACGCTGATATTCACTGACTTGGACATGCACCGCATGACCTACGTCGGCGCGCCATTCGTGTACTCGACTGAGAAGGTCTCAGAAGCATGTGGTCTCGCATCGCGCAAGGCGGTGACGACTGTCGACGCCGGGACGTTCTGGATGGGGCACAAGTCGTTCTTCTTCTACGACGGCTCAAACGTGCGGGAGCTTCAGTGTGACGTCGAGGACTACGTCTTCGGTGACATCAATAGCGCGCAAATCAGTAAGGCTTGGAGCATGGCGCTCGGGCAACAGGGCGAGATATGGTGGTTTTACTGTAGCTCAGCGTCCAATGAGATCGATCGATATGTGAGCTACGACTACAAGCAAAACTACTGGGCGACTGGCACGCTGTCACGCACTTGCGGCATCGACCGCGGCGTATTCAGCCACCCTCTGATGATGTCAGTCGGCGGCACTATGTACGACCACGAGAGCGGTCTCAACTATGAGGGCGCCACAGTGTTTGCGGAGACTGGGCCGTTCTCAATTGGATCCGGCGACAACTTAGTCAAAGTCACCAAGTTGATCCCAGATGAGCTGACGCAGGGCGACGTTTCAGCCACGTTCAAGACACGTCTATATCCCAACGGCTCAGAGACTGCCCACGGACCATTCAACATGGCTAATCCAACCAGTGTTCGCTTCAGTGGGCGTCAGGCCCGGATGCGCGTCGAGGGCGCACGCCTCGCTGACTGGCGAGTGGGTGTCATGCGTGTTGAGGCAGTCGCGGGCGGCAAGAGATGACGTCTCCAACTCCACCCACAGTCGGCCCCGACATATTCGAGTGGGCGCGGACATTCACCACTTGGACAAGGCGGGCTCTAACACAGCTCGTCTTTAAGCCGTCCGGCGCAGCGGCGGTTGAGAACGGCACTCTACTATGGGACGAGGCAGCTGGCTATCCTGTCGTGTCGAAGGGCGGAGAGTGGGTGCAAATTGTGCTCGAGGACGGCAAATACTCTGGGGCAGTCACGGCGGACCAGACGGCAGCCACTGTCAACACACCTTACGCCCTGACCTACACGACCAGCGTCTCTGACGGCATCGCCAACGGCACACCAGCGTCGCGCATCGTCTTTGACGAGGCAGGCCAGTACATGGTCAGCTTTTCAGCACAGATCGCGTCCACGTCTTCGTCAACTGTCAACTTCTGGTTCTGGCCCCGCATCAACGGCACTGACGTCGCCGGATCATCGATGGAGAACGCGCTGCACCAAAACGGGGCGGTGCTAGTTGTGTCTCGATCTGCAATATTCGAGATCAGCGCCGGAGACTATCTGGAGGCCATGTGGGCCGTGGATAACACCAGCGGGTTTTTGAGTGCAAACGCGGCGACGGCCTTTGCACCGGCCGCTCCGGCGTCGACAATTGCGATCACGAGGTTACATGGGTGAGGCTGGCGCGATGATGGATAACGTGGTAAAGTTGCATCAAGACAATGTCGAAGTCATTCCCGCCGTTGCGGAAGACATCGACCACGGAATTGAGATCGGCATGCCGTTTCTGGCCGCCAGTATAGAGAGAGACGAGCGAAATGTTCCTTTGGAGCGCGTTTTGGCGAACATTCGAGAAAGACGGTCCGTTATGTGGATCGTTTATATTGCGGGTGAGCCTGTGGCTGCGTTCACTACTGCGGTCATGCAGCACCCCATGCGTCAAACTCTATTTATTGAGCACTTGGGTGGCTCTCGAATTACTGAGTGGATGCAAGAGGCTCTGGAGGCGATTGTGGAGTTAGCGCGAAAAGCCGAGCTGAGCGGGATTGAGGCGGACGGCCGCCTTGGGTTTGAGAAATACTTGGACAAGTGTGGCTTCTTCAAGAAGACCTACGTCCACTTCGAGATGGAGATATAAGATGGGCAGCACAACCAAGACCACGGAAGTCATCGACAACACCACCGAGGCGACGATGCCTAAGTTCCAAGAGGACTTCCTCCGGAACGTAGTGATCCCGAAGGGCACCGAGATCGGAACCGCCGAGTTCACGCCTTATGAGGGCGAGCGCGTGGCCGGCATGACCGACTTGGAGCGTGGAGCAATCGAGGGCTACGGCGGGCTCGACACCGGAGCCGCCGCTTACGGCGCCGCCGGAGACGTTTACTCTGGCCTCGCTGGTCGCACGCCGCAAGATCAGGCGGCGCAGATCGCGCAGTATCAGAACCAGTACACTCAGGGCGTAATTGACCCGACGCTGGCGCTTATGGATCGGCAGCGCGGCAAGGACGTCGTCGGAGAGCAGGGCCAGATCACTGGCGCCCGTGCATTCGGTAACACCCGCCGCGACGTGTTCCAAGGCGAGCGCGCAGGCGAATACGACGCCCGCAAGCTCCAGGCCTTAGCTGGCTTACAGCAGCAGGGTATGCAGTACGGCACGCAGCGTGCGGCGGCTGAAGACGCTCTTCGCATGCAGGCGGCTGGCCAGATGGCGTCGACCGCCGGTTCGGGCTTGCAGTCTCAGCTCGCTGGCCTCGGGGCGCAGCTCACAGCAGGATCCGCAGCAAGGGCGCCAGAGCAGGCGAAGTTGGACGCGGCATACGAGCAATATTTGGCGGGCTTGCAGTTCCCGCTATCGCAATTTGGCGCCCTCACCGGCACCGCCGCGGCCATACCGGGCGGCTTCGGGACGACCAACGTGTCCGGCACGACTATGGGCACTAAAAGTGAAGGGGGCGCAGGGTATGCGCTATCGGCACTTGGCTCGTTTGGTCAGGGGCTCGGCGCTATGGGCTACAAGCCATTTTGATGGATATGAAGGGCGAATGAGATGGAATTAACACAATTCGGCATTGATGAGCTTGCCCGTCAGGGCGTGGATGTCACAGGATTGACGGTGGGCTACCCAGCAACCGACGACATGCGCCGGAGGCTTGGCATCCAAGACGACGTCGACCCCGGAGCGCTTCCAGATCCAGTCGCACCCGCCGCAGCGCAGCCCGCCGCATCGCAGCCGGTGATGGACCCAACATCCGTGGCGGGAGCCATGAACGCTGCCCCACCGGCGGCGCCGGTAACTCAGGAGCAGTTGACCACTCCAAAGTCAGGCGGGTTCATCAGCAGCTTTGGTGACATGCTCTTCGGGCCGCAAGAAAACCAAGAGGGCGACCAATTCAGCAATTTGAACCGTCAGCAGCGCATGATGCTGGCATTCGGCGCCATTAAGGACGCCGGGTTTGCGTTGCAGGGTAAGGAGGGCACCTCGTTCGCCAGCACCCTCAAGGCGATCAACGACCAGATAGATATAAGCCGCAAGGCGAAGGCGGCCGCACAGAAGCAGCAATTGCTTGGCGGACTAGGTCTTGGCGGAGGCGGCGGAGACATCGAGGCGCGCCGCCAAGCCATTCTGGGCGCGGCGGCACAGGGTCTAATCGACGGCCAGACAGCTAAGCTAATGATTGATGACTTGCAGCGGCAGTCCGACGACAAAACTCAGATCTCCAGCAAGATGAACACTGTCTACTTGATAGACAGCTTGATGAATAACCCGGACTTGCCTCAAATTTTGGGCGTTGAGGGGACATTGCGAGGGGTTGCGGACAAGTTGGTCCCCGGCTTGCAAGAAACATATGCGGACCTAATGGCGCGCGTGGATCAGCTTAAAGGCGGCATATTCAAAGAGGCATTCACAGGCTTGAGAGGCGGCGGCCAGATCACCGAGCTTGAGGGTCAAAAGGCATCGGATGCACTTGCCCGACTTAATACAGCTCAGGGTGTTGACGCATTTAAAGAGGCTCTGAGAGAATACCGCTTCTATATCAATCAGGGCATAGCTCGACTGAAAGGTGAGAATATTCCTCTAGACACATTTTATAGCACATCGCAGTCGGGAGAGACTTCGGATCCTCTTGGAGTTAGGAATTAATCATGGCGACCTTAGCAGAAATTCGTAGCAAGTATCCCCAATATGAAGACATGAGCGATGATGAGCTTGCTAAGGCGCTTCATGGCAAGTTCTATTCTGACATGGATTTTGGAGACTTCTCTAAGCGAATCGGCCTGACGTCTGCCCCCGTTCCAGCGGGTCTCGAGGTGATTGAGGAATACGAGGGCGGCGGTCGCGTAACCAGAGACGCCGAGGGCAACTTGTCATATCGCGATAGCGGCGTGGTGATTAGCGGCAATAACGCAAAAGTCAGAGAGATCATGAAGCGCAAGGGCGACGCCGGCGCAGTGATCAAGCGCGAGTATGCACAAGACATTGCAGATCAAACGGGCGCGGCTGGACGCGCCGCCAGCGTGATTAAAGGCGCGCCATTTGTCGGATCTTACGCCGACGAAGCTGTTGGCATGTTTAGCCCAAAGGCCGCCCAGGCAATGCGAATGTCTCAAGAGGCGCAAGAGATTTTAAACCCAACACGCACGGCCATTGAGCGCGGTGCCTTTGGTATCGCCACCACTTTGCCACTTGCTATGGCAGCGGCTCCAATAGCCCTTGCGCCACTAGGCACATCTATCGGATCTCGGGTCGTGGCGGGCGGACTGGCTGGCGCTGGAGGAGGAGCGCTAGAGGGCGCCATATATGGATCCGGAGAGGGCAAAACCGCTGAACAGAGAAAGCAGTCAGCAATTTCTGGCGCTCAAACCGGCGCAGCATTTGGCGCCGCTTTGGGCACCGGGGGTCCGGCTTTAGGCGGGCTTATAGGGAGCGTCAGGGGCCGTCAAATTGCAGCTCCCGCGCAGGAAGCGGCTCGTGAGATAGGTGTCAAAGGTCAGGCGCTCGACTTACTTAGCCGGGCGGCACAAATGGACGCGCCCGTGGCTGGACCTTCGATGGAGCGTGCAGGACAATATGCGTCACTCGGGCAAATGGGGCCAGCAACTCGAAATTTGCTAGACTTGGCCGCGTCATCCACAAGCGAAGGCGCCGCAATTGCTCGAGCAAACATCGACGAGGTCGCCGGCGAGGCCAGCGAGCAAATGTCTCGACTTCTGGACACTTCATTTGGCGGCGCGCAGGCTGCGCAGCAAGTCGAAGACGTGCTGATGGAGACAACAGCACCGCTCCGCAAAGAGGTCTACGACAAGGCATATGCGAGCGTCATCGACTACTCCGACCCGGCGGCAAGAAAGCTGGAAGAGTTGATGGGTCGCGTTGATCGATCAGTCATCGAGAGCGCTGAGAGGATTATGCGCAGAGAGGGCCAGCCATCGTCTCAAATCTTTGCTGAGTTCGATGCTGCCGGGAACGTCATTGGCTACAATACTTTGCCAGACGTCCGCCAGATAGACTACATCACGCGCGCGCTTCACAGCGTGAGCCCGACAGCGGCGCCAGAAGACAAGAACACGTCTCGCGCTCTGGCCTCGCAAATTCGCAAGGCACTGGATGAGCTGGTTTCGGACTACAAGGTGGCCCGCGAAACCGCTGGAGATGTTATCAGCGTGCGAGACGCTCTGGCGATTGGCTCTGATGCGTTGACCAACAAGATGACACGCTATGACGTTAAAAAGGCGCTGGCAGGCATGACAGGGCCAGAGCTAAGCGCGGTCAAGCAGGGCGTGCGCAGCCATATAGATGAAATCATGGCAAATGCAAAAGCGTCTCTAACGGATCCAAATCAAGACGCGCGTGAGATGGTGCGACCACTCAAAGACATGCTGTCTCGGGCAGGGCGTGAGAAGATTGAGACCATACTCGGAGATCAATCCAAAGACTTCTTGCGGCAGATGGATGAGATTTATTCAGTGATCTCGATGCGGGCTGGGGTTGCTCAAAACTCTAAAACTGCAATCCGCAGCATGGCGCAGGAGGCTGCGGAAGACGTCATCCAGCCGACATTTGGCCAACTGGCCGCAGATCGCGGTCCTATAGCTGGCACGATAGAAGCCCTGCGGCGTCAGGCGACTGATACGCCATCCAAGCAGCAGGCGTTTCAGAGCCTGATGGGCGAAATTGCACAGCCACTAACGCGTCAGAAAGACTTGACCACGCTCTTGCGTGAAATGTCTGGCTTACAGCAAGCGGCCCCGCAACTTGCGCGAGGCCGTCAGGCTTTTGAGACCGGCAAAGCCGCCGGCACGTTTGGTGCAGTTACTCTGACGCCAGCAATGCAGGCGCTTCTGGGTCAGCGCTAACCACTACTTCTTCGCAGCTTTCTTGGGCGCAGTCTTCTTAGGCTGCGCCTCAAGCGCGTCTGCGGCTGCGCGGTGCAGCTCGGCCGCTTGGTCTTGGATGATGGTCGCCGCCTGCTCGCAAAATTTGAACAGCGCCATGATGTTTACGACCCGGTGCGGGTTATTGAGATTGCGCACCAGCTCTTTGGTTTGATCGTCCAGCATGTGATCCTCCATAAATGTCACTCTGGCACCCTATAACATTTTTTTGCTTATGTGAACAATTAGCGCTTGCAAGGGTGTGCTGTTACCCCTATGTTAACAATATACAGAGAAACAAAGGAACACGGAAATGACAATCGCATCAGCAATCGAAAAAATCGACGCATCAAAGCTCAATATGTCTCAAAAGCGAGCAGCGCTTCGCTTGATGTCTGCAATGAAGAAAAACACGCAGAGTTCAATCGAAGGGGATACTCCAGAATACATTTTGCACGTCGGCACATCTGATTACTGCTCACACGTCAGCTTCTCTTGCTTCGGGAAGGGCACTCTTTACGCCGCCGACTTGCACGTTGTTATTGGCCCACGCGGCGGCAAAAAAGTTTTGCGCGCTGATAGGCGCTTCTCAGGTCTACCCGGCAACGCTGGCAAATTTTACATTTAACTCAACCGGGGGCCACGCGCCCCCATCACTCAGAAGGAGAGCATTATGCTCAAAGAAATCACAATAACCCGCACCGGCGACTACCACGCATTCGCCGTTTTGACTGACACATTCGAGCAGGCATATGTGCCAAACTCGGTCGTGTCTGCGGCCAAGCTCGAGGTCGGCCGCAAGTATCGCGCCGGCGTCGTCGAAAATCGCCACGACAGAACAGGTCATACGCCGTGGTTTATCACTTTTGCTGAGGCCGTCGATCTGGACGCCAGCAGCGCCTCCGAAGATGAAAGTGTATTTTCTCCACTCCGCGACCTGTTTGAGCAGGAAGTCGAGGAGGACGAGGTGGAAAATGACGCCCTGCCCGAGCTGACGATGTCTGAGATCGTCCGCGCCGCCGTGCCGGCGATGAATGGTGAACCGTTCCTCGCGTCCGAGCTGGCCATTGTTGCTGGCATCGGAAACAGCGACGCCGGCACTGTGCTCAACAATATGTTCACCGCCGGCGAAATTTCCTGCGCAAAAGTCTACAAGGCAGGCGGCCAGTCTAAGGCGTCGCAAACGATTTGGTGCAAAGACGTGCGGCGGCTGCTCAAGTGATGCCGACGAAACAAGACTGGGCGATCCTGATCGCTTGGACATCACTGTGCGGGTTGTTGATCGCCTGCACAGTGACCGATAATACTGAAGAGCCAATGCGCCCCAAGGCGCGTCCAACACACTGGGAGACCACACATGGCTAAACTAACTCGCGCGGAAGTCTTGGACACCGCCAAGGAATACGTCACTAAAGATCGCGCAGCCGACCACGGTGACATGGAGGACAACTTCATGACCATCGCCGCATTCTGGGGCGAATTTCTTGGCCGTGAAATATCCCCGTCTCAAGTGGGCATCATGATGGTGCTACTCAAGGCCGCTAGAGCCAAGTCGAACCCGAGCCACGCCGACAACTACATCGACGCCGCCGGATACGCCGCCTGCGCCGCGGAGTGCGCCACATGATGGACGAATGGATCTGGACAGACCCGAAGCGGCTGGCGTGCCCGGAGTGCCACGGGGAGGGCACTCAGGAGGAAACCAGCTTCCTAATGCAGTCGTCGACCCGAGACATCGGGGAGCCAGTTATCGAAACCGTGCCGTGCGAACACTGCGGCGGGCTGGGTGAAGTTGACCCGCCGGAAGACGAGGAGGACGACGATGCCGAGCCCATATGATCGACGTGAGATGGTGCGGCGCATTCGCGAGTGCGCGGAGTTTGGCCTGTGCAACATCGAGATCGCCCGATACCTGAGCATCTCGCCATCGACTGTGCATAATGCAGTTAGAGAATTTAACATTGATGTAGTAAAAAGGAACGGCGGACGTGGACGAAAAAGTAGACAAATTATTGAGCCGGATCGAGCGGGTGACGTCGGTCCTGATGGAGCGCAGCAAGTTGCGCGGCCAGCCATACGTCCAGCAGACGGCGGAGGAGCTATCGTCATTGCTCGAGGCGCTGAGGCGAGCTTTAAAGGATCCAGAGCTTTGACGCCGCACCAGAAGCTGCTCCAAAAGCTAAAAGGCGTGACGGACATCAAAGTGGCGCGTGAGATCAAGCTGGGGCACGACATGCTCGAGTTTGAGAAGCGCATGTATATGGAGCAGCCGGATAAGCGTGGGCCACTCCCAGCGGCGGAACGTCGGTCGTATAAGGAGACGCACCGCAAGGCCGGTGTTGAGGCTGAGGAGCGCGCTGAGCGCGTCGTGCGAGACATAGATCGCCTCATGGATATGTTGGACGATGAGCTAGTATTTAGCGCCACTGAGGCCGCCGCCATGCTCGATGAGAGCGTGCCGCGGGCCGCGTGCTACCTCAAGCGCATGTGGGAGCAGGGCAAGTTGCACCGCCGTCGCGAGTATATACATATCGAGGGGCGCGTAAAAAAGCAGTGGCGCTGGATGTTTTCTAAAACGCCGTTCACGTTTGACGACAGCTTCGAGGAGGTGTGGGGATGAGCGACCGAAAAACGGAGGTCAAGATCCACATCGCTGGCTTAATTGGCGCCGGCATCGGCTTCGCCGGGGGCGCTCTGCTTATTGCAGCAATGGCTGGATTTATGTGTTGAAGTCGTGCGGGTGGCCGTTGATTTTTTTATGTTGGCACATTTGTAGCAACGTCATCCGAGGCTAAACAACTTTCCATTCCCGTGGTTAGTCGATTTTACTTGTGATGATAGCCACCCGCTCAGACCTTCTATTCAAGCCCGCGATGGGGCGCAAGATACTATTTGAAGCTGTCGAATGTTTTTTGCATTGATTGCTTTTCATCCATAAATTCTTCTGGCGAAATGTATGTTGCCACAGAAGTCAGCTCATCACCTCGGCGGAAGATCACAGCGCCCAAGTCAATGGATACAAACGCAAAAACGTCTGACACATCGACGTTTTTCTTGGGTGTGTGGAATGCGTATCTATTGCTGGTTTTATGCGTCTTGCTTGCGGTCTTCACCTGCAAGGTCAACGTCTGTGTATCCGTTTGTATATACGCATCGTGATCTTTAATCTGGCAGAGCGTGCAGATGTAGCCAGCCAGCGATAGGTAGGCGAGGGCTAAATGCTCCCCCGCTCGGCCCACCGCAGCGCTGGCCTTCTGATCTTGGACAGGCACTGGCTCAGGTCAAAAGCCAAGTGTGGATCTTGCGGGTCTGGTTGATGCGATCCTCGAGACCGTGAAAGCCTCCGTTCACTCGGCGGCTGATCCGCTTGATGGCATCATCGCTCACGCCATCGTCGGCAATCGCGAACAAACCATTCTTCTGGAAGAACCACAGGGCCGTCTCAAACGCATATTCGTCAGCCAGCTTCGATGGATACTCAAGCACCTCTGGCAGCTTCATGTCAGCCGCGAATGCTTTGACGTTCGATTTCCCCGTGAGCTGTAGAAAACCCTTGCCAGCAAATGCAAAGCCGTCACCGCTTGCCTCGTCGCCATTTCCCATGCGGCTTGAGTAAACCTTGTTTGCGAGACCTTGCGGGTTTTTGGCATACGGCTCGGCGCTTTCAACGGTCGGAAACCGTGACGGCCACACGGCTTGGATGCGCTCGGGCGTTGAGTAGTATAGACCCTCAGTTGTGCGCTTGAAGCCGCCGCTCTCGTGGTGTGACTGACCAAGCAAATGCGCGCCACGATTAGGCGACAGCTCGTAATGCTTGGCGATGGCTCGGGCCGTGTTCGGGCCGAAACTTCCGTCGGCCGTTACTCCAATTTTCATCTGGAGCAGTTTCATTGCTTCACTCATTTTTTAGCCTTTTTCTTAACAGGCTTCTTAGCTGTCTTGGAAGCCGCTTTAAATGCACCGGCCGTTGGCGCTCCTTTGGTGCCGGGCTTGCGCATCTTTTCGCCACTTCCGGCTTTGATACGCGCGCGCTTTTTCGCGATGTTTTTATAAAGTGACATCCCACTAACCCCTCTTAGATTTGGTGCCGCTGCATTTCCACCGCTTGCGCGACAGATTGAGCGGACTGTTTGGATCTTTGGCGGCGCTTGGAAACTTTTTCTTCTGCGCCGCAGAGCGCGCGCAATAGGCGTCGCCCTTTTTCGTGCCGGGCTTGACCCGAGGGCCACCGCTCTTCGCCTTGCCGGCTTGACCGTAGCTGACCTTGCGGCCGCTGGCCGTGACTTTTACGCGGGCCTTGCCTTTCGCTGGTGTGGCCATTACTTTTTGCCTCCAAAGAATTTAGTCGCCGACCTTGTTGCAAATGAGGCACTCACGATGACGCCAAGCGTATATTGATAGTAGCTTGGCATCGTCTCGAGCGAAGCAAATCCATCGGCTACAACTTGGCGCCCCCACTCACCGCAAAAAGCCAAGATCAGTGGGATCGAGAATAGTATTGTAAGCCACTCATCTTTAAGGGAATTTTGAGTGCCTTGCGCCATGATGCGCTCCCAATCCGCCTCAGAATTGGCGGCAGACTTCATGATCGACGCCTTTGCTTCGGCCTCGACCATCTTTAAGTTTGCAGACGCAGCCTGTGCGCTGGCCTTACCTTTAAGCCACCCGCCAGCCAGCTCGGCCACTGGCCCTATAAGTGCCTGTATCATTTTTTAGCTCCCATCGCGCTAAATCCAAAGAACGCAGCAACCAGACCTGAAATTGCTATAAAGTATGTAGGGGCTATGTCCGCCAGTAATTGACCTGTGGTGTCATAACCCCAGACGTCGGCGGCAACTATGCCGACCGGGTAAACCAACAATCCAAACAGAGCAAACCACGTCATTCTAAGCTGAGCATCGCGCTTGTGGTCGGCATCTTGAATGCGCAAACGGCGGTCTTCAAGCATCAGCTCTCGCTCATCTTTGTCGATCTTGCCATTGCTGTTTAAGTCATATTCATTCATCGCGTGTCTCCTGCTATCTTGAAGCATTGCAAGTATTCATTATTTTTCGTCACCAAAACCGACGCGCGCCTCAGTTCGTCGAGGCATTCTTTTTCACTTCCATACTGACCCACCTCGAAGTGCATCACTTGAGACGTTAGTTGGAACCAAATTAATAGCCACATCACCTCACCTCATCTGCAAGTAACGCCGCAACCCATATCAAGCCACCGCTCCCAGCCGCGAACACAATGCAGGCAATAGCAATCGTAATAAAGTAGAATATGCGGTCGCGCTTGGCAGCCTCTTCCTCAAGAGCCTTCTTCTGCCGCGCTCTGGCTGCGCCCATTTCGCGCTGGACTGTTTCCCACATGCCCGGCGGGCCATACAAACGGCAGTGAGAGCGAAGAGTGTCCATCGCCTCTTTGTGTTTCATCTTCGCGTTCCCAATTGCGAAGCCCTCTTCTTCGGTAGAAGTGAGCCTGCCCAGCGGGCCTTTGTGTCGGCCTTGTTCTGCGAGGTGTATGTCAGCCTCGAGCTTGGCCAGCTTCCCAAATTGCGGAAGCACTGAGCCGACGTCCTTGCCGGCCTGTACGGCAGAGCTGATGCCGCCGGCAATGGTGCTAACGGCACTTGCGAGCGCTAAGACTTCGATCATGTTTCTGCAAATGCCATTGGACATTCCCCCTCGGCGCTGGCGACGTACCTGCGACTTCCGCCGGCGCCGCAGTCGTAATAGCACGCCCTGACTATAACCACGCCCCTCTCCGGCACCCAGACGTAGCCGAGCCCCACTAAGATGAGCGTGCACAGCACCTTACTTCCGCTCCAGAATGCGGTCGATCTTCGCGTCGAGCCCGTCGAGCCGGTGCATCACGCGGTCCATCTGGGCGCTGCTCTCACTCTTTGTGACATACTCTTCGCGTGTGCGGTTGAGCAATATCTGCAAGCGCGTCACTTCACTGACCCAGCTCTTAACCCAGAACCCGACCCCAGCAATAATTATGGACAGCAGTCCATTCCACATAACATCCATTTCCATTCGGGCGCCCGTCTTCTATTCTCACCCCACTTTACCACACCGAAAACAATTTTAAAACATTTTGACCGGGGGCTTGTGCTATGCGGCCTCTGCTGTTAACACTGCGTTACAAATGGAGGGCATCATGTCTAGAGACTTAAAGCAAATCGGGCCTCGTATCCGCGAGGACATCGCCTTGGCACTCAAAGAGCACAGCCGTAATACCCGCATGAGCGTGTCGCTGCTCGTCGAGCGGGCGGTCGCCGCAATGTTGGATGAGGCGGGGGTGGATCTTGATTACGATTGGAATTGATCCCGGCTACCGCACCGGCGGAGTTGCGCTGATTGGCGAAGACTGGGCCGAGGTGCACGACCTGCCGGTCTACACCGAAGGCGGCGTCGACGTGATCGCGCTGCTCGACATCATCAACAGCGCCGGCCCTGTGCAGCATATTTGGCTGGAAAAACAACAGGCTATGCCAAAGCAGGGCGTCGTGTCAGTGTTTAAGCTGGGGTTCGCCTACGGCCAAATCATCACGACTGCCGCCCTGTCTGGCCACCCGTACAGCGAAGTGCGGCCCGCCAAGTGGAAGTCGAGCATGAATTTGCCGAAGGACAAGGACGCTGCACGCCGTCAGGCTCAGCAATGGTTCCCAGATTTAGCTCTGCGACTGAAGCGAAAGCGCGACGAGCATCGCGCCGAGAGCTTACTCATAGCGACGTATGGGAGGGGAGAGAGATGACTGTAAAACTTGACATGACGAACGAGGAATACCACCTCGACCCGTCGCTCAGCGCCAGTGGGACCAAGACAATCGCCATGCACGATCTGGCGACGTTCAAGTATGCCGAGCGCAAAGAGAGCACCGCATTCGACGTCGGGACGGCGACGCACACGTTTGTGCTGCAACCCGAGCTGTCGGGTGAGGTGTGGTGCGGGCCGGAGACGCGGCGCGGCCTCGAGTGGAAGCAGAAGAAGCACGACGCCGACGAGGCGGGCGCGCTGCTACTGACCGAGAGCGATTATAAGCTGGCCGTGGATATGGCGGAGGCTGTGCGCGCAAACAAGGCGGCGGCTGAGCTACTCAGCGGCGACCTTGTCTGCGAGGCCAGCGTGTTTGCAAGGCACGAGGGCACTGGGGTCGACATCCGCTGCCGCCCAGACGGATGGCGCCGGGACATTGGCGCGCTGGTGGATCTCAAGACGACCATCACAAGTGACCCGTATGGCTTCGCAAAGCAGTGTGCCAATCTGGGGTATCACATACAAGATCAGCACTACCGCATGACAATGGAGGCGGCGGGCTTCGAGATTGACCGCTTCGTATTCATTGCGGTGGAAAAGACAAAACCACACCGTGTCGGTGTGTACGAATTGGACCATGACAGCCTCGTCGAAGGACGTCATGCGTGCCAATACGCCTTCGAGAAATTTGCGAGGGCGTCATCAACGAATGAGTGGGGCTACGATTTTGGGGACTTGAAAACGATCCAAATTCCGCGCTACTCATTTACATTCAGCCAAATCGGCTAGGCAAACATCGTCAAGGAGACACATTATGCCAATTTCATTCGGAAGTTCAGAGGGTTCCGGGAGTTCACTATTTATTCGGGCTAACTTGCCGCAAAATCGCTGGTGGGTGAAGACTGAAGCGGGAGACGAAACCATTGACATGTCGCGCGGGTTCGCGATGGACATCAAGAACGTCACATTCGGCTGGCTGCACATCGACATCGGCGTGCGTGACTGGCAGCCGTGGCCGTCGCCATCCGAGCAGATTGCTCGCCCATCTGAAAACCATAAGCAGGGTTTCGAGGTGGATTGCTGGCTCAGTGACGGCCGTCAGGCGTCGTTCAGCG
>Ga0209555_10001080_pt1 | contig 21688 bp, 10 predicted proteins | sample SaaInl85LU_5_DNA_FD_184643 | JGI IMG/M metagenome (GOLD analysis project Ga0209555, IMG submission 184643) | Marine microbial communities from expanding oxygen minimum zones in the Saanich Inlet - ESP_85LU_5_DNA (SPAdes) (version 2) | ecosystem: Environmental > Aquatic > Marine > Intertidal... | reverse complement strand
CCTCTGTTGCGAATAAAAAATGTTGCTGACGATTTATTCAATGAATAATCATACTCAACACAATAAGTTTTACGCCTCAGGATTAAAATTTGCAATAGAGAAACAGAACAAAATATTCATTTCTTGATCCATTTCATCTAAGTGAATGAATTATATAGAAATAGCTGTTTACAATAATTGGAAATAAAAAAAGGACCTTTAAGGTCCTTTAGTTATATAGCTATGTTTTGTTAAATACGCTGACGTCGACGCCAAAAGACCAATTTACTTAACAATACACTTATTAATAAACCGCCACTGAATAAAGAGATGGAAGCACCTTGACGCTCATTATTGATACTATCGTTATTTTCGCTACTGCAATCTTCAATTACACCATTGGGAATTGGATTTAAACGTACGGCAATCACACGATCGATCATAATCGGCTCGCCATCGCTGTCGACCACTAAATCTCCGTTGGGATTACGTGCTTGTTCATTTACTAACGCATTGGCAAGAATAATATTATCGTCATTAATACTATTTGCACCCACAATGCTATATGGTGAATCACAAGCAACTAAATCATTTAGGTCGGTGAATGTTTGTGTGTTCATATCATATAAAAATGCATTTTTACGACGAGTACCTTGATTGGCAAACTCGACTTCACCTTCACCAACGACCATATTGTTATTATTGATATCACGCGCCACACTCGCAGAGCCTGGGAAAAAATCTTCAGGGAAGATTAACTCTTCAGTATCAACATTATAAGTGTAAAATTTTGTTCGATTAGTGCCGTTTACCTGCGTTGTCCCAGTACCAATAACTATATTGTTATTGTTAATATCCAGTGCTGTACTTGGGAAATAATCTTCTTTATCGATAAACTCAATCGTCTCGTTATTTTGATAAAGGGCAGCGCTGCTAACTTTTAATTCTCTATCAAAAAAGAACGTATGAGTTTCCCCTACCGCAATCCCTGCATCATTTATCGCATAAGCGGAATTAAAAAATGCAGTATCAGGATTAGTTTCAGATACTGCTTCAGGTGTGAAAGGTAATGGGAAAGTAGTTGTTGAGATGATTTGACCTTGGGCATCAAGTTGCCAAATTGTGGCACGACGATCCATAGCCGCGGTAACTAACCCACCATTTTTTAAAATTTGATAACAAGTATCAAGCGCTTGATCGCCACGTTCTTCATCATCATCACAACTTTCAACTGCTTCTAAAAAACCAGCAGACGCTCTAACTGAAGAGGAACCGGCCACTTGTAAGTTTTGATTCACCGAGTAAGCTTGACTAACGCCACCTAAATTTGTGGCCTGTGGTGGCAATTCAACAGTGTTTCCATTAAGTGAAATAAATCCTCTACGGACAAATTCGTTAGTTACATAATTAAGTACATCACCCGCTTCATTTGTATATTGACGGGTGATATAAGGTGCCTCAGCAGAGCCTACTAAGGTGTTAGCATTTAAAATGTCATTCACAATGATGTCATTGCTAAAAGACAACCCATTGGTTTCAAGGTTCTCAATATCAAATGCCGTCACTCGTGTATTATTTAAACCATCATTAACAAATGATTGATATAGCGATATTTGTTGACTTGAAGAGACATTTTCAGTTGAAGTTAAACGCACTAGATTAACCAAATAATTATAATCATCAGCGTTTGGGTTGCCCGCTTCTGCTGCTGTTGCATCCGTTAAATTACTAAGTAAAGTGGTATTGGTAAAATCAATCAAACTGTAATCAAGTGGTGGATTATAAGCATCTTGAGCTAACACTACTGCGTTATTTTGATTATCTAGGGCACGAGCAAATACATTAATCGCTAAGTCATTGGTAGATACAGGAACGACTTCATAAGTGGCTGCTGTGGCTAGACCTGAACAGTAAACCCCAGCCATTAGTAATGAACTAAAAGCAAGACGTGATAATTTGAAATGTGGCTGAGTCTTTTGCTTAGACTGTGCGATAACTTCAACTTGTTTCATAAAATTCCTGTAGTAAATCTTTGTTAAGATTGTTGTAATTCTTCTAATTCATCCCAACGTGTGTAAGCAAGCTCTAGTTGTGCTTCACAGTCAGCAAATTTATCTATAATCGGTTGTGTAAACTCAAACGATTGTGCATAAAACTCACTATCATTCATCTGAGTCTGTAATGCTTCGAGCTCATTTTCGAGTTGCTCGATTTTTTGTGGTAACTCAGCCAACTCTTTATTATCTTTATATGATAACTTTTTCGTTTTCTTTGTAACAGTGTTTGTTTGTGTATTTGGTGCTGAATTGACCGTGTTAGGAGTCTGTTCTTCCGCTTTAGTTCCCGTTGATTGATTTTTATTGAGGTTTTGTGCATACCATTCGGCACTATCACTATATCCCCCAACAAATTCTGTTACGACGCCCTCTCCTTCAAACACAACACATGAAGACACAACATTATCAACAAATTCTCTATCGTGACTTACTAATATAACCGTTCCTTGATAATCAACAAGCAGTGATTCTAATAATTCTAGCGTCTCTACATCTAAGTCATTAGTTGGTTCATCGAGAATGAGTAAATTACTGGGTCTTAACATGAGCTTAGCCAGCATTAATCTATTCTTCTCACCACCAGATAAAGAACTGACTGGGGCTTGAATACGATCTGGCTCGAATAGATAATCTTGAAGATATGAAATGACATGTCGTGGACGACCATTTATAGTGACTTCTTGTTTCCCATCAGCCACACAATCTACCACCTTTTGTGTTAAATCTAGTGCATCACGGTGCTGATCAAAATAAGCTACTTCTAAATTGACGCCTTGAATCACTTCGCCTGAATCAGGTGTCAAATCACCTAGAAGCAATTTTATCAAGGTAGATTTACCACAACCGTTATTACCGATAAAAGCGATTTTATCACCGCGTACAATATGTAAATCTAAGTCTTTTACAATTTGTTGACCACCAATAGCATACGATAATCCCGTCGCTTCAAATACGCGTTTACCTGATGCTTGTGATACATGTCCACTGATTTTAGCAGTACCTTGAACCTTACGTCTGGCTTGATGTGTTTCACGCAACGCTTTTAGGGCGCGAACTCGCCCTTCATTACGCGTTCTCCGCGCCTTAATCCCCTGCCGGATCCACACTTCTTCTTGTGCAAGTTTTTTATCAAATAAGGCATTCTGATTCGCTTGTACTTCTAAGTCATGCGCTTTTTTCTCTAAATACAGTTCATAATTACCTGGGTAGGATGTTAGTGTTCCTCTATCTAAATCTACAATTCGAGTAGCCAAAGAACGAATAAACGCACGGTCGTGAGAAATAAACACAATCGAGCCTTTAAACTGTTTTAGGGCGGCTTCCAACCACGCAATCATATCAATATCTAAATGGTTGGTCGGCTCATCAAGCAGTAAAATATCTGGTTGCGAGACAATCGCACGTGCTAGGGCTGCTTTTCTTCGCCAGCCACCCGACAATGAAGACAACATCGCGTCAGCATCTAAATTAAGCATCGTTAGGGTTTGATTAATCGACTGTTCAAAGCCCCATGCTTCTTTACTATCAAGCTCATTTTGTAGCGTCATTAATGTATCAAGATTTTTTTCAGAAGGGTCATTTGTCACTAATATAGTTTGTTCATGATAGGCTTTTATTAGCTCCCCAACACCATCTAACCCCTGCGCGACATAATCAAATAAAGTAGATTCAACACTTTCCGGAGGATCTTGGGGAAGACGAGAAATGCTATAATTATTATCCACGACACGGACACCATCGTCGAGGATGATCAATCCTTCAATCACTTGTAAAAAGGTCGATTTTCCACAACCATTACGACCAACAATACAGACGCGTTCATTGGGTTCCAAGATGAAATCAACACCATCTAAAATGGGGGGATGGCCAAAAATGACGGAACCATCTTTTATTTGTAACACACTCATGCGCGCAAAAACTCCTGCACTTGGGGTAACTCGAAAGGCCAATATAACGCCATATCAGTATCTCGATTAAGAAGTACCGGGATACGTGCGCCGTAGTTGTGGTATAACAACGTGGTTGATTTGACATTGATATAGCTAATTTCAATAGGGAATTGAGGTTCATTAGCCATTGCAATATCTAATAAATTACTTGCTACATCACATAGTGAACAATCTTCTCCACCAATTAACCAAATTTTTTTCTTCAATTTTGTCATGTTATTTTTCTAAAGTTAAAATCCAGCAATGGTGAATTTTAGGATTACGGATATAATCTTCAGGTATTGTAGCAGCGGTGATATCTTCTACAGCAAATCCCATATCCTGTAATGCTTCAGTATCTAATTTAAAACTGCGTAAGTTATTAGAAAAATAAATTTTGCCACCACGAGTCAAGCAACCTAATGCATCACGTATTAAACTCACATGATCACGCTGTACATCCCATGTTTTAGACATACGTTTGGAGTTTGAAAAACTGGGTGGATCAATGAATATGCGTTCATATTGTTTCGAATGATGTTTGATCCAAGATAAACAGTCGCCTTGTTGAAAATCATACCCGCCACGTAATTGGTTCAAACGGAAGTTATCCTTAGCCCAATCGAGATAAGTATTCGACATATCTACAGTGGTAACACTTGCGGCTTTCCCTAATGCAGCATGAACTGACACACTACCGGTATAAGAAAAGAGGTTCAATACGCGCATCCCTTGAACATCTTGAGCAAAACGCTGTCGAGTGATGCGGTGATCTAAGAATAGACCGGTATCTAAATAATCATGCAAATTGACATAAAACTGCGCACCATGTTCTTGTACAATAATACGTTCATGTTGAGAGTTAAATTTATCATATTGCGCCTTACCTTTTTGCTGCTCACGCACTTTCAGCACGATCTTGTCAGTTGATACACCGGTGAGCATGGGTAATTGCAACAACACATCATGTAAACGACGACGAGCTTTTTCAGCTGGAATATCCTTTGGTGGCGCATACTCTTGAACAACTAACCAGTCGGCATACCTATCAATAGCACAATTATATTCCGGTAAATCGGCATCATAAATACGGTAGCAATCTGTCACATTGGATTGAATAAACCCTTTTAAACGTTTTAGGTTTTTCTTTAGGCGATTCGCAAAATCCTGTTGCCCAGAGTGTTGTTCAACGGCAGTACAATTACTTTCATTAAGTTGATAATTCACACACTTACATTCAAGCTTACCATTCATCATGGCATATTCTTTATTGGAACGAAGGCGTAATTGTCTTAATAGCTCTCGATTAGACGTCAACATGGACACATGCCAATTCGCAAAATGCGCCTTGAGTTGCTCTCCCCATTGAACAAACATGGGTAATAATGTCGCTAACTCTCCTAAACGTTCACCATATGGGGGATTCGTGACAATAAAGTGCGTGAGCTCTCCTGTTTCAATAGCCTGCTGCGGCTGAGTATCCACAGACCATTTAAGGGCATCAGTTTGACTAAATAAAATATCACCAAACACCCCAGCTTCATCGGCATTGGCCTTCGCACTACGAACCAGTTTTCGGTCCAAATCATTTGCATAAATAGTAACATGAGTGTCAGATGCTGGAATTTGTGCTTGCAAGGCCGCATCTCTTATTTGTTGCCATTGCTGTGCACTATGATATTTCCAATGATTAAATCCCCATTGTTCACGGGCAATGGCTGGTGCAATATTTTGGGCTATTAAAGCGGCTTCAATAGCAATGGTACCTGAACCACACATAGGATCAGCAAGTACCAAAGATTGTGGTATTTCAGACGCTTGATTCTGTTTTACGCGTTCAACAAATCCACTGCGATATAACATTGCACTCGCGACATGCTCTTTTAATGGCGCATCCCCTGTAGTCTGACGATAATGGCGTTGATGTAAACTTTTACCTGATAAATCAATACAAATCGTCACTTCGTCTCGATGTAAGCGCGCATGAACCACAAATTTAGGAGCGAGTTTACTCACATTGGGACGCATTAAACCATCTTCAACAAATCTATCGACAATCGCATCTTTAATACGCAATGCGCCAAATTGTGTGTTATTGATGGATTTTGTCGTCCCGTTAAACTGAACCATAAAGTCATCTTCGTGAGAAAAATGATTAGGCCAATCAATATTATTGGCTGCCGAGTAAAGCGCTTGTTCATTGGCACATGGCGCATGGACGAGCACCCAAAGAACTCGGTTTGCTAACCGTGAGTGTAAGCAAATACGATAAGCATCGCTCAGCTCACCACTGACTTTGACCATACCTGGGGCAAGTTTGGTGCTGACACCAGGACATAGTTGTTGAATTTCGTCTTGAAGAAGTGCGTCTAATCCACGTGAAGTGGTGACTAAAATTTGGTGCATTAAGAAAGCCCGTTAACAATAGTAGGAATCAGTTTTGGTCCTTGATAAATCAAGGCCGAATAGACTTGAACTAGGCTTGCGCCAGCATTCAAGCGTGCTTGTGCCGCTGCGGCGGAATCAATACCACCGACGCTAATAATCGGCAACGCGCCTTGTAAATGTTCAGATAATTGTTGAGTGACTTCTAAACTACGTTCGGTTAAGACTGAACCACTCAAACCGCCCATTTCATCCGCATTGGGTAAACCGGCAACAGCATCGCGTGATAACGTAGTATTCGTCGCAATAACACCATCAAGTTGAGCATCAACTAGAGCATCAGCAATGCCAAGAAGCTCGTCATGAGTTAAGTCCGGTGCAATTTTCAAAGCGATAGGCGTATATTTATCGTGTTGCTCGCTCAGTTCAAGCTGTGCTGATTTCAAGCCTGATAAAAGCTGGTTCAATGTTTCACCATATTGTAGGTTTCGTAAACCAGGAGTATTAGGTGAAGAAATATTCACCGTGATGTAATCAGCAGCAGTATATACTTTTCGGAGACAAATGAGATAATCTGATAGCGCATTAGCCTCTTCAGTATGTTTATTCTTACCAATATTGATCCCCAAAACACCTTTATTATTTGCTTTAGCGACATTATTCAGTAAGTTATCAACACCCAGATTATTAAACCCCATACGATTGATAATGGCATTTTTCTCGGGTAAACGAAATAAACGGGGTTTAGGATTACCTGGTTGGCCAACGGGGGTAACCGTCCCAATTTCAACGAAGCCAAACCCCATCGCATTAAATGCATCAATACATTGGCCTTCTTTATCTAGCCCTGCAGCTAGACCAACAGGATTTGGAAATTCAAGTCCCCATAATGAAACAGGTTTATCCTGAATCGTTTGTTGATAAGTATGTTTAAGAAAAGAACGCTGTGTTTTAGCTAACCAGCCAATTGTCATGTCGTGAGCAAATTCAGCATCACATTGTAAAAGGGCTTTATGCGCCAACGAAAACATACTACTAATTCTCCAAAAATAAAAAACGCTATATGGTGTAAATTATGCCATATAGCGCCTATTTATGCTGTGTTTTTTATCTTATGAAATCAATATCAAGACTGACCACAAATAAAATTATGTATTCACTTTATTTCCCATTAATAATAATTCGCGTAATGCAACGGAAAACTTAGCAAACTCATGTGTATTACTCGTTTTGAACTCATTCATCATACTTGACCAACGCGTAATTAAATGCGCGTTGGCATCCATCCATGTGGTTAATAATTCATCAACATCGGCAACGGATGATAATCCTTCTGAACGACCCAATAAAGAAATGGTGATTAAACGTTGCTGGTGATCTAACTCTTCCCGATAAGAAGCACGAGCTAGTGCCTGCCAATGATTGGACACTGTTTGTTGATTTATCTGTTCCAAGAACCAATGTAATTGTAATTGAGAGCCTAACTGAAAATATAAACGCGAGACCAGCGAAGAATTACATTGCGATTTTTGCACGATATGTGCAATATCCAGCGCACTAAAAGCATTACTTTGTATTGCCACGCCATAAGCGATATCTTCTGGAACACCTTTTTCGGTGTAATATACCACTTTCTGTTCTAACGCTTTCACTTCTGAGGGAACTAAGTAATCCTTTATGTTTTCTAACAAATCCGTATAAACCGGTTTATAAAAATCGACTGCAGCTTCAATGGTAGCAAAATTAGAGGTTTCCCTTAACATCCAACGGGTTGCTCGACGAACCGAACGACGCAGTGCTTCAAGCATAGTTAATTGCAAAGCAGAATCAATTTGATTATCTAATTGCTCTACCTTTCGCCATAGAGCACTCGTTGAATAAATGGCTTTGATTGTCGAATAAGCCCTGGCGATATCGGTAAAACTCGCCCCCGTTTCATCATTTAAGCGATGGGCAAAATTGATACCCATATCGTTGATCATAAAATTAGTCAGTTTTGTGGCAATGATTTCTGCTTTTAATGGATGCTGTTGCATTTGAGACTGATAAGCATTTTGTAATAACGCAGGAAACGAATCGACTAAAAACTGTTGATAATATTTACTTTCCGTAATTTCAGGTTGGTTTAACTCTTCTTTCAACACCATTTTTGCATACGATATGAGTACTGATAACTCTGGACGCATCAAGCCAACACCATTGGCGATCCGTTCAGAAAACTCTTCATCATTGGGTATATATTCAAGCTCTCGATTTAATTCACCATTCTTTTCAAGAGTATGTATAAACCGCAATTGTTCTTTTATCTGGTTGACACCTGCTTGCTCGGTAATTGAAATTGATTGCGTTTGACGGTAGCAATCTTCCAGTACAATAGAAGCAACATCATCGGTCATGTCATAAAGCAATTGGTTGCGCTGTTTCACAGTCAAATCACCATTACTGACTAACGTATTCAACAATATCTTGATGTTGACTTCATTATCTGAACAGTCAACCCCGCCGACATTATCAATAAAATCAGTATTTACTTTACCACCATGTTTAGCAAACTCTACTCGGCCTAATTGAGTACAACCTAAGTTACCGCCCTCTCCGATTATTTTAGCTTTTATTTGCGCCCCATTAACACGGACAGCATCATTGGCTCGGTCACCAACATCGGCATGATTTTCTTGAGAAGATTTGACATATGTGCCAATACCGCCATTCCATAACAAATCAACTTCCATCTGTAAAATGTGGTGGATTAGTTCGTTAGGAGTCATGCTAGCGACTTGAGTATTGAGACAACGTTTCATTTCCTTAGATAAGGCTATCGATTTATCTTGACGCGAAAACACTCCGCCACCGGATGAAATAATACTCCTATCATAATCGCTCCAATTTAAAGACGGATCAGCAAATAGGCGCTCTCTTTCAATATAACTTTTAGCTGCATCCGGCGTTGGGTCAAAAAATATGTGCATATGGTTAAAGGCTGCAACCAACTGAGTTTGTTGAGATAACAACATACCATTACCAAATACATCACCAGCCATATCGCCAACAGCAATACAGGTAAATTCAGTTGTTTGACAATCTACCCCGAGTTCACGGAAATGACGTTTAACCGATTCCCATGCACCACGAGCAGTTATTCCCATCTTCTTATGGTCATAACCAACACTACCACCCGAAGCAAACGCATCACCTAACCAAAAATTAAACTCATGAGCAATTTCATTGGCGATATCTGAGAACGTAGCTGTGCCTTTATCTGCGGCAACGACAAGATAAGCATCATCATCATCATGGCGCACAACATGTTGAGGGTGGACAACCTCACCATCAATGATGTTATCTGTAATATCTAATAAACTACGAATAAATGTTCGATAGCATGCTTGTCCTTCTGCAATAAAGGCATCACGACCGCCCGTTTTAGGTAATTGCTTACAGACAAACCCACCTTTTGCTCCCACTGGCACAATAACGGTATTTTTTACCTGTTGTGCTTTCACTAATCCTAGCACTTCGGTTCTAAAATCTTCAAACCGATCAGACCAACGTAAACCACCACGGGCAACTTTTCCACCACGAAGATGAACACCCTCAACCTTTGGAGAATACACAAATATTTCAAACTTAGGTAAAGGTAATGGCATATCTCCAATCAGGTCAGGTAAGAGCTTAAACGAAACATATGATTTCTGTTCACCATTTAACTTTGCTTGATAAAAATTAGTACGAACCGTTGCCACGATCATATCAAGATACTTACGAATTATTCTGTCATCATCTAAATTATTAACACGGTCAAGAGATTGAGTAATGTGCGTCACTAATTCGTCTTGTTCTTGCTGATTAAATGAATGATCAGGATTAAAACGATAGGCAAATAGCTCTACTAATGATGCTGAAATATCAGGGTATTCAGCCATCGTATTTGCAATATATTCAATCGAAAATGATAAACCAATTTGACGCATGTATTTGGCATAAGCGCGAAGAATCGTGACGTTTCTACCCGTGATATTTGCACTTAGAATAAGTCGATTAAATGCATCATCTTCTAAATGATTTTGCCACACCAATCCAAAAGCTTCTTGAAATAATGCCTGAGAAGATGACATATTGTCTGTGGGGAACGAAGGATGCAACATACTAAAATCCATGATCCAATTACAACCACCCTCTGATGATGCAATTTTATATGGTGTTTCATCAATGACTCTTAAACCAAAGTTTTCTAACATTGGTAGTACATCTGATAAATGAATAGGCGCATGTCGATGATATAGTTTTAATCGCACGGCTTGGCTTGTACTTGATTCTTCTTGTGGGCGATAAAATAACATTTCTAATGGATTATCATTGCTTAACCGCTCAAGATTTTTTAAATCTGCTAACGCTGCGCTAGGCAAATATTCATTCATGTATGACTGAGAAAAACTATCAGCATAACGCTCAATCATGGGCACACTTTGCCCTTCTCCAAATGCCGTCTTAATAACAGAAGCGAAACGATCTGGCCAAGTTTTGGTTAGCTCAATAATATTTTGTTCAATCTCTTTCACTGGATAATCCATATTGTTATCTTTTACTCGTACAATGTAATGAGTACGAGCATATACTGACTCTGAAAAGTAAGTCGTAAATTCGACAGCTTGCTCACTGCCAAACGCTTGACGGAGATACGCTTGTGTTTGTTTACGCAGAGCGGTGTTGTATTTTTCTCTTGGTACATAAGTCATACAAGAGATAAAGCGACCAAACGCATCTTTCCGAATAAACATTCTGGAAATACCGCGTTCTTGCATCTGAAATATACCACTGACAATATTAGCTAATTCTCGAGTAGGTGAATGCAATAATTCTTCGCGAGGATAAGTTTCCAATATATTTATAATGGCCTTATATGCATGAGTGCCCTCTTCTACATCAGCAGCCTCACACACATCAATAATTTTTTGTGATAATACCGGTATGTCAGTAACACTTGAATTATACAAGGACGCAGAATACAGACCTAAAAACCGATGTTCGCCAATAACATCGCCTGTTTCATTTAATACTTTTACACCAATATAATCGATATGAGCTGGACGATGTACTCGTGCTAAAGATGACGTTTTAGTTAAAATTAATGGTTTAGACGATAATGTTTCTTTCCTTGCTGAGCTAGGTAAATTAGACATACGACGATCACGATTTCGTATTGAATTTTTCATAATGCCAAGACTAGTATCATTTTTTGGATGCCAAAAGTGATCACCATCTAGCGCAGATACTTCATAATAACGATAGCCCATCAATGTAAAGTGATGATCTGCTAACCAATCAATAAATTGAATCGTTGAATCTCGGGTGGTGTCAGCAAACGAAAAATCAGAATCTGTAATGACTGATTTCATATCAAGCAAACGTGATTGCATCGGAGCCCAGTCCTGAACAACTAAAGCCACTTCTGATAAGACAGAACTAAGTTCGTCAGTTAATGAATCAAGTTGTATTTGCTCTACTTGACGATCGATTTCAATATGAAAAACCGTTTCTTTGTTACATGTGACACATTGCGATTTATTTTCTGAAACAAAGTGACATAATTCGTGGTCATCTGCACGTACAAGTGTAATTGGACTATGTAATAAGAGATGAGCAGTTATACCGAGTCGATTAAGAGCGATCCGCACTGAATCAACTAAAAATGGCATGTCGGGTGTGATAATTTCAACGATGGTATGTTCGGACTGCCATCCATGATGTGTGATTTGTGGATTAAACACCTGAATATAAGGTGAACTTGCGTCATAATCGCAAAAGTTATGCCATAAACTTAATGTAGCACCATACAGATCACTATCATTTCGACCTTCCAAATCCGATGGAGCAATATTTTTAAATAGTAACCTACTAAATTCTTGAATAAGAGGTGCTTTATCTTTTTTCGCTTTGCGACCTATTAGTGAGTGTACATTATCTAATAAAACCGAATGGTGACGAGCCGTTTTCATAAAATATCCTTAATCATTGAAATAAGCTATTTCAAGTATTTATATATCGACTTAATGGTTCAATTAAAACTATTCTGACTGAGATAGATTAGTAGATAAAGGCTTTTTTTACAAAATAATAACAGTTTTAATAAGTATGCAAATATATACAAAAAAAAGGGCATGATGCCCTTTTTTAATAAATGATTATGCAGAAATATATTTCTACTTTATAACAATCATGGCTATTTTTTGTTCCACCATAATAATTTCGCTATCGCAGGTAAAACAATAATAGCCCCCAGCATGTTAACAATAAACATAAAGGTCAATAATATTCCCATATCCATTTGGAATTTAAGCGATGAAAATACCCATGTACTCACACCAATAGCTAATGTAATACCGGTAAATAATACTGCACTACCTCGTTCTTTTAATGCCTCTAAATAAGCTGACTGAACGCTATCGCCAGAACGTAGACGGACAACCATAGTCGATAGAATATAAATACCATAATCAACCCCGATGCCAACACCTAATGCAATAACCGGTAAAGTAGACACCGTTAAACCAATCTGTAAAAACGTCATGAGAGCTTGAGCTAATACTGACACTACATACAAAGGGATGACGACAGATAACGTTGCTCGTAAAGAACGGAAACTTAACAAACATAGTAATATTACAGCACCGAAAACATATAACAGCATTGGGTTTTGTGAGCTAGCTACTGCTTCATTGGTTGCTGCCATAACACCAACAGGACCAGAAGCAAGTGCAAACGTTAAGTTTTCATCTTGGTATTCATCACGAAACGATTTCACCGCTTCAACGACTCGAGTGATGGTTTCAGCTTTATGATCTTCCATGAATAAAATCACTGGCATGACTGAACAATCAGCATTTAATAAGCCTGAAGACGTAGGCACTCGAGACAATGCTTGTACTAGTGTTTGTTCATTTCGAGGTAACACATGCCACTTAGGGTTTCCTTCGTTATACCCCGCATTAATACGCTTTGCTACCGAAGGTAAGGAAACTGCTGATTGGATCCCCTCAACATTTTGCATTCGCCACTGAAACTCGTCTATGCGAGTCATAATATCGTGAGAAGTACATGCAGCTGGACCTGCCTCAACTAATATTGAGATGTAATCGACAGTTATTTCATATTTATCGGTGATTAAAAATGTATCTTGGTTATAACGAGAATCTTCATGCAAGGCAGGTGCACCTGCATGTAAATCGCCTATTTTCAAGTTCTGTGCCTGCATTAAACCCAATATAAATAATAACGAGGTCAGTAATACAATGCCTACCGCGACTGGTTTTTCACAACACTGTGTAAACCACGCCCATACTTTTTCTGAATTACCCTGCTGATTAAATTTTGCTTTGTAAGAATCATCAAGTGTAATGAATGACATTAATACAGGTAATAATATTAAATTAGTCAAAATAATCACAGCAACACCCATGGATGCAGTAATCGCAAGTTCTTTGATAATACCAATATCAATTACCAGTAAGGTCATAAAACCAACTGTATCTGATAACAAGGCTATTCCACCAGGCACTAGTAAAGAAGTAAATGCTAGTTTAGAAGCTGAAAGTACACTCATGCCTGCTACTGCATGCTTACTTACCGCATTAATCATTTGCACACCATGGCTTACACCAATGGCAAAGACTAGAAATGGCACTAATATCGACATAGGATCTAAACCAAAACCAAACAAGGTTAATAATCCTAATTGCCAAACTACTGCAACAATAGAGCACAATAGAGGTAATATGGTAAGCATGATTGATTTTGAAAAAAGAAAAACCATCACGGCAGTAATTGCTATAGCAATTGCAAAAAACATGACGACATCTTTAGCTCCATTGGCTACGTCAGCAATCATTTTGGAAAAACCAATAATATGAATCGTTATATCATCTGACTCATATTTTTCTCTCAATTCTGTTTCTAATTGGTTACCGATTTTCAGCATATCCAGTGGTTCACCGGTCTCTGGATTCGTTGAAAGTAATTGTGCGGTAACCATGGCACAGGAAAAATCGTTAGATACTTGACGACCAACAATACCTGCTTTTTCAATGTTTTGTTCTACAACTTTAAGAGCGCTAGTATCTGAAGAGTTAAAGTTAGCAGGGATAACTGGACCGCCAGCAAAGCCACCTTCAACGATTTCAGTAAAACGAGTTGATGGCGCAAACAATGACACTACCAGTGAACGTTCTACGCCGTTAATAAAGAACACATCATCATGTACATTTTTATAAGTATCAAAGAATTGTGTATTAAATATATTACCCGACGTATCACACACGGAGACTAATATACTATTTGCACCGTCAAAATCAGCACGATGCTTCATATAATTAAGCATGTACTCATGTTCAAGAGGTATGTTTTTTTCAAAACCGGCATCTAATTTTAATTGAGATGCCATAAACAACAACACGACTGTTATTAAAGCGAAAATCGAAACAACAAGTTTACGATGACCAAATACGGCCGCTTCTGAAGATTTGATTATTTTATCCATGAGAGATATCTAATTCTTATTCTGTTAGTTGAGCTAAACCATTGCTGGTTACCGCAATCAAATTATTGTTAATCGATAATGCATTTAGTAATGTTACTTTATTACTATTTTGCTTTACTGATACTTGAGGATCATCACAATCAGGTGATTCATCTAATGATAAATAGTCAATAGTCGCTACATAACCGTTATTACTTAATACTAATAATTCTTCATCAACCACCAATAACGAATTAACTGAACCTGTGTGGCATAAATCAATACGTACCCAATCTTCATTAGTGTGCCTCATGAATAAATTCCCACGAAGACCACCTGCAAACAATATGTCTTTAGATAACGTAATATCAAAAAAGGAGCCATCATACTCAATATCAATTCTTTCCCAAGATCTACCTTCATTAATACTTTTCGCTAACATACCTGATTCACCAGCCATATACACAGTGTTATCAAATACATATAAACGATTAAAATGAGGTAATATAGATTCTAATTCTTGTTTGTAGAATTCCTCACCATCAAATTCACGTACTTCTTCTAAATATTCAATATCATCTGGGTGTAATAATGTCGAATGAAGTTCTGTTGTCCATGTCTTGCCGCCATCACTTGTTCGCATAAAACTGCCATAAGCGCCAGCTACAATACCATTTTGAGCATCAAAAAAATGAACATCCATCAGTGGATGCTCTTTTTCAATATCTTGATATTGAACTTCCCACGTGGCACCAGAATCACTTGAATGAACAATGGTAAAATCATGTCCCACAGCCCATAGCAAATTATCAATACGAGTGACAGCGGTTAAAGTAGCTCTGGTTGGAACAAGTATTTGTTTGGCGTCAACAGCTGATGTACCAATTAAAATATGACCTCGCTCACCTACGGCAATATATTGATTTGATGAGAGAGATGTAATATCAAGTAAAATAGAGTCGCTAGACAAAGATGCATCAATAGAATCGTTAGCAAAACTGGTTGCTGAAAAGATTAAAGACAACGCGAATAAATGCTTAAACATAGTAGCCCTAAAAGAAAAAACAGTTGGCCTAAAAGTAAAACGGTTGGCCTAAGCCAACCGTTATGAGTGTTGCTTATCGTTTACCTTCTCTACGCAGCGCCTGCGGAGTAAACATACGATCGTTAAGTTCTGAGTTAAAATCATACATATCTTCTTCGTTATCTAAGCCAGTGGCTAAGTAACGACGAGAATTTAAGTCATGATAAATCTCAAGTGTAGACCAAGGCGATGGTACTTCGTAATAGTTTAAGCCATAAGCTAAGGCTACACGATACAAACCACCACGATCATCATATGAATCTGCTACTAAAATTTGCCAGCTATCTTCATCAATATAGAAAACACGTTTGCCATAAACATGACGAAACTCTTCTTTTAATGTCGCTTCAACCACCCACACACGATGTTTTTCAAAACGTGTTAGTTCAGGATTGACGTGATGCTGTTTTAACACATCATCATAAGATAACTGGTCACTATGAATTTTATAACTATTATAAGCAACATACATCTCTTGCTTACCTTTGAGTTCCCAATTGTATCGATTAGGGGAACCGTTATACATATCGTAATCATCAGTAGTACGTAATCCATCAGTAGACGATCCTGGTGTATCATATGCTACATTTGGTGCACGGCGAACTCGACGTTGACCGGTATTATACGTCCACGCTTGGCGAGGGGTTTTTACCTGATCAACCGTTTCGTGAACAAGTAATGCTGTACCGGCTAATCGAGAAGGCTTAGTAACCTTTTGTTTAAACTTAAACAAAATATTATCTTCCATCAGCTGCTCTGCGGTAAAACCTGCATCAGAATACTTAATCATCAACTGTTCTTCAAAACCGATAACAGTATAATCACCACTTTCTGTAACAGCAGCTTGACCACCAAATCGAGTGATGTTTTCACCACGGAAACGCAAAGTATGATTCCAAACCGCTTCTAAACCATTCTCAGGAATTGGGAACGGGATCCCCATGATCGCATTCTTAACACCATTGCCACCAGGAATTAATTCAGCATTAACAGCGTTTTGTTTAGTTGCTTCATAGACAAAGTCTGGGTAAGAAGCACTACGGCGTGTAGGATAAACCGGCATCTTATATGTATCAGGATAGGCTTCAAATAATGCCATCTGACCTGGTGATAAGAAATCAGCATACTCTTTATAGTTAGCTGCTGTAATAGTATAAAGCACTTGGTCATCAGCAAACGGATCTAAATGATGGTCTCCCACTTTGTAACCAGCAGGTGCAGACGTGATACCGCCTGTCCATGCTGGAATAGAACCATCAGCATTACCTGCTTTGATTGCACCAACAGGTGTTAATTCATTACCTAATTTTGCAGCTTCTGCTGACGTAACTTTTGCAGAAACAGCGCCGCCATAAAGAGCAAAGGTAAGGGCTGTCGCTATTATGCTTATTTTTTTTATCATGTTAATACCCAATTAGTAAGAATACTTGAAGTTAAGAGAGACTAAATCACGATCCGCTAACGCATTAGTCGTGCCAATCCCACCCCAGAATGCATTATATGATACTGAAACTGAATACTTGCTTAAGTAATCAAATGTCCCTGTAAAACTAGCTGATTGACGATCTTCTGTAAATAAGAATAACGGATCAGGTGTGGTGCCACTGACATCATGTGCATATGTAGCACGTGTACGCAAATTCACTCCACCAAAAATGTTATTGTAATCAGCTACAGCTAATAAACGATAACCCCATGCTGTTTGTGTCGCAAACGGATTTGTCTCTGGACCATTAGATAATCCGGTATGTAAACCTTCACCAACTGAACCTGTAAATGTGTTAGGTTCTAGAGATGGTGTTCTAGCAGTACCTGGTGCATTTAAACGAATCACTTCAGGATCTGGGAAATCTAGCACATCAACATAAGCAAACTCGCCAAGTAATACCAGATTATCAGCTCCTAACATAGGGCCAAATATATGTGATACAGTAAATTGGGCTTGGAAAGTATCCGACAATAAATACCCTGCGGCATATTCACCTAAACCAGTAGTTCCTGGTTGACCATTAGGAAGAACAATATTATTTAACTGAGATATACCCGCTAAATCAGGACGAAGACCAGCATTTGCAAGCTGCTCTGGCATCGCCATGTATAACAGTTCAACATCATCAATTTGTAAAGGTTCATCTTGACGGTAAGAAAACTCACCAGATAAGCCAGTTTCGCCAATATTAGTATTAAAAGATGCACCAAATAACGAGATATCTTCTGGATAAATGAATTCAGCTTTGGTGAAAGCACGTAGCTGTGTAATATTGTCTTTAGTAACTTCGTTACCCGCTAAGAAACCTAAATCTGCACCGATACCCGCAGCGCTGAAATCTGATGTTATACCAGACACTAAAGGTCGTGTGCTGTGGTAATTAATGTGGTAAAAACCAAACTCAGTTTGATTTAACTCGGGTACATACCAAGACAATTTCAAACCGTATTGCCCGCTATCTGATGCATCCCTATGGGCATCTTCAGAGTAAGCACGGACAGCAACCTTAGTTGGATAAGCTAAATAAGCAGCAGATAATGCTGAGCCAGGTGTCCCCGCTCGAAGTGCATCACCTAAACCATTTAACTCAGATAATAAGAAATCTAAGTGAATGTCAGGATTACCAGAAAAACCTAACTGAATGTTAGAGGCTTGACCACCCTCGCCTGCAAAATCATTTGTGGCAAAGTAAGAACCCGCAACAGGTAAACGAGAAGCTTCCCAATCATATTGGTAATAACCCGCGATAGAGACGTTGTCAGTCACACCTAATGAGGCATATACCATTCCCACTGGAATAAATACTTCTTTAAGTTCTGCACCTGGTGTACGAGCACGAGTAACATCAACTGGATTAGTCGTGTTAATACCATGCTGTATGAAAGTTGATTCACCCCAGCTAATTACTTGGTCACCGACGCGAACGGTTAGAGGCATTTCACCCACATCCATATCAGCATAAAAGAAGAAATCTAATAATCGTAAATCTTCACAAAGTTGTTCACGGGATTTTTTAGTCGCACATAAGTCGATTGAATCTCCACCAATAGGACGATCCCAGTGATTATTATCACTAGAAGTGACAAAGTCCTTAAAGTATAAGCCACGCATGAATAAGCCCATATTTTCATACTGGAAATCGATTTCATGAGAGCTGGAAACTTGAAAAGAGAACATATCACCTGGGTCGTTCATCAAGTTACCTAAGTCACCATTGGTAGAATAACTACCACGACCATCGGCAATGCCCCATACATCGGCGTTAATGTATATATTGTTGCCTAATGCCGAGTAACCAGACCAATTAAAGTCTGGTAAATTAGAATTACCAATTAAGCTTAAATCACGATCCTCGACTCGATATGCAGTACCAACTGTAAATGTTGAGTCTATCGTAACGGTCACATCGCCAAATTCAAAATCCGCAGCATTAACCGTTACCGCACTACTCGCAAGTAGCGCTGCAACACCGAGTGCTATAGGGGATTTTCTGAACAGGTTGGGTCTATGTGTCATATTTTTATTCTCCTAAATTGTCTTTATATCAGTAAAAACAATATATTAAAGACCGGAACTTATTGTTATTAACAAAATAATTACATTAATTTAATCGTTGTGCAAGGACTAATCCTACCAGTATGAGTGTTTAGCCCCTATTTTTTTATTATTTGTATAAATAGATTACATTTATTCTTCAAACTGTAAGATACTTTTTGACACTTTCTCAAATAAATCTTTACTTAATCCACGATGATCTAATAAGCGTCGCAACTGCTTAACCATGAGGGCCTGTCTTTCTGGAATATGAAGCTGCCATTGAGTTAACGGTGTAATAATACGAGCAGCGACCTGTGCATTCACACTATCTAACTTCATCAAATAATTAGTTAGATATTCATATCCTGAACCATCTGTCGCATGAAAACCGCACACGTTAAAAAAGGCAAAACTACCAATTAATGCCCTCACCTTATTTGGGTTTTCAATGCTAAACATAGGGTGAGCTTGTAATAGTGTTAATTGAGATAAAATATCATCTCGCTCAACGGTTGCGTGAAGTGAAAACCACTTATCCATTACTACAGTATCATGTCCCCAGTCTTGCGAAAATTTATCCATCATCAAATTGAAGTTATCATTATTCGCTAATTGTCCAGACTTAAGGCTCGATAACGTATCAGTCATATTATTACTATGCGTAAAATGTGATTGCGTAAGATGTTGATGTTTTGGCAGGTGCGCCAGTAACTGTAATAACACCCCCGTTAAGCGTCTATTATTGACTTGGTGCTGTTCATAAGCATAAACGGGTGTAGAGTCTATTAATGCTAGGTAATTATCTAGAAATAATGTTTCAAACTCATGCAATAAGTACAGGGTAATTGCTCTTTTAGCTTGATGCAGCTGTAAAATATCTCGTTGTGGTAGTGCTTGAAGTAGCGATTCAGTACTTGGCAATGATAACAGCTCAGCCAGTAATTCTGGCTTTGACATGTTTTCATCCATCCATGCATGAAGTGTATGTAACTGTAAAAAATCATGCAAAGTATGATTCACCAGAGATTGGTCCGATAACGTTATATGATGATCCGTTAAGTGCTGAGCTGCTTGTATAAATAACCCTTGCATCGCTTCCCACTTTACAAAATCATCTTGACTCAATTTGATAATTTGTAAACGCTGCGCGGGTGTAAAATGCTGGCTTACTTTAACGGGTGCTGAAAAACCATTAAATAACGTTACGATGGTGGCCTCATTTACATTGGAAAAAGTAATTAAGGCAGACTCTGTAGACATTACCACCACTCCGTTTCCTTGGTCTTCATTAGCCAATATAAGAGAACCATCCACATCCAGGCATTCATATTTTATGGGTAACACTAGTGGGTGTTTTTCTGGTTGGGCAGACGTAGTTGGTGTGTTTTGCACTAATTGTAACGTTAATAAACGCTTTTCATTATCATATGATTGTTCAACAGTGACCACAGGAGTACCAGATTGACTATACCATCTTGAAAATAATGATAAGTCATAATTATTTGCATCTTGCATAGCTGCAACAAAATCATCACAGGTGACTGCTTGGCCATCGTGACGATTAAAATACAATGTAATACCCGCTTTAAATCCTTTATCACCTAATAAAGTATGCATCATTCGAATTACCTCAGCACCCTTGTCATAAACAGTAACGGTGTAAAAGTTATTCATTTCAATGACTTCATCTGGACGAATAGGATGTGACATAGCTGAAGCGTCTTCTGCAAACTGATGAGACCGCATCACATTAACTTGTTTAATTCGGTTACTTAACGCAGATGTCATGTCATCACTAAAACATTGATCGCGGTAAACGGTTAAGCCTTCTTTTAAACTCAATTGAAACCAGTCGCGACACGTGACACGATTGCCTGTCCAATTGTGAAAATATTCATGCGCGATAATCGACTCAATATTAAAGAAATCTTCGTCGGTCGCTGACTCAGGCTGAGCTAAAACAAACTTACTATTAAAAACATTGAGCCCTTTATTTTCCATAGCTCCCATATTGAAAAAATCAACAGCGACGATCATATAAATATCTAAGTCATACTCTAAATTAAATGTTTGCTCATCCCATTTCATCGATTTTTTTAATGAGTCCATGGCATGATTAGCTTGGGCTAATCGACCTTTTTCAACAAATACCTGTAAGCTAACTTCGCGTTGAGAGCGAGTCACATAAACATCTTCAAGGACATCAAAATCACCGGC
>Ga0209555_10001077_pt1 | contig 21701 bp, 28 predicted proteins | sample SaaInl85LU_5_DNA_FD_184643 | JGI IMG/M metagenome (GOLD analysis project Ga0209555, IMG submission 184643) | Marine microbial communities from expanding oxygen minimum zones in the Saanich Inlet - ESP_85LU_5_DNA (SPAdes) (version 2) | ecosystem: Environmental > Aquatic > Marine > Intertidal... | reverse complement strand
AGGTGGTTGTCCAATCTGTTTCAAAAGGCGGTCGGATACGTATTCGATGTACTCAGACATCTTGTCAGAGTTCATACCGATGAGGTTGCATGGGAGAGCATCGAGGATGAACCCCTTCTCAATCTCGACGGCTTCTTTGATGATAGTGTGTAGCGTCTCAGTCGAGGGTTTGTTGCGAAACAACTTGAATAACTCAACCGCAAACTCTTGGTGAAGTCCCTCATCTCGGGAGATGAGTTCATTACTGAAACAGAGACCAGGCATGAGTCCTCTCTTCTTAAGCCAATAGATGGCACAAAAACTTCCAGAAAAGAAGATACCCTCCACACAAGCGAAAGCGAAGAGGCGTTCCGCAAACGGACGGGATTTGTCGAACCATTTCATGGCCCAATTTGCCTTGTTCTCTATGCATGGCACGGTTTGAATCGCCTCGAAGAGCTGCTTCTTTTCCGCACCATCTTTAATGTATTTGTCAATCAACTTGGAGTAGGTCTCACCGTGAACCATCTCATTGTGAGACTGGTAGGCGTAGAATGAACGAGCCTCCGAGATTTGCACCTCATCAGCAAAATTGTTGTTGATATTTTCAAATACAATTCCATCGGATCCAGCGAAAAACGCCAGGATGTACTTTATGAATTTCTGTTCGTTATCATTTAGGGTTTTCCAGTCATCCATATCTTTGGAGAGGTCAACCTCTTCAGCAGTCCAGTTGGACATCTGAGCTTTCTTGTAGAGTTCCCAAAGTTCTGGATATTTCAGGGGAAACACGGTGAACCTGTTTAGGGTTGGTGCGAGTATAGGTTCGTATTCGTCTTCGATGTATTCTTGAAATTCAAAATAGTCTCCGATGTGACGTCCGTCAATAGATATTTGAGGGTAGGTTGCCGCTCCTGGACCACAAGCTTTCTTGAGTTCCTCTTTGTCAACCATACATTTTTCATATTCAAGTCCTTCAGACTCGCATAGGTTTACTGCGTGGTCGCAATACTGACACCCTTCCTTCGAATAAATTATAACCTTCATCTGTGATATTATCCCTGAATATTTTTTGTGGAAAAACTCTAAGCATGATTGCGCCCTCCGAAATAATTCAAGACGATATAGTCAAACTACTCGTAAACGAAGACGGTATGGAAGACCAAATGTACGGGGTTGTTGGGATGAACACTGGCCTGACTCTCGGCATTCGCTACCTCAACCCCACCGAACTCATATACAAGTCTGCTTGTGTCTACAAATTAGACCAAGATGAACTTTCTCCCGCTCCATTCGAGAGTGTGATGGAACATTACCCAAGTGGAACAACTTTTATGGATTTGGAGATGAAATCCTTGGGAGACAACATGTTTGCCTACTACTCTGAGATTGATGTCGAGGACAGTGACAGTGAAATCTATGATGATAACGAGACTGACTCTGAGATGGCCGACTTTGTGGTGTCCGACACCGAGATTGAGGGGTCTCCACCCCCCGACCACAAGTCCATCGATAAGGCTTGGAATGAGTGGAAACCTTCTTCGGTGGGTGCCCGTAGTTTCAAGGACACGATTGACGCTATAGAAAACCGTGTCAGGCGCCTAAGTGAGTGACGCGTTTTTTGAAAATCTAAAAAAAAGTTGCACATTTCACAAATGGAACTGGCAACTATATGGTCCGAATTGGACACCCTCTTATCAAAACAAAACGACGAAAAGCCAGTGAACAGACATATATGTCAAGAATGCTCTGGAATCAAAGTTATTTCCCCAGAGGGGCTTCCCACATGTTCGGATTGTGGTCTCGTGGAGTCTTACTTTGTGGATGACACAGCTGAATGGACAAGCGGTGTTACAGATGATGGGAAGGTGAATGACCCATCGAGATGTGGTAACCCTAATGCCAACCCCGAACTCTTCTCTCAGAATTGGGGGAAGGGTACTATTATTTCGACACAGCATTCTTCAACGTATGAAAACAAGAGAATGGCTAAAATCAATTTTCACATGTCTATGAATCATAAGGATAGGTCACTCTTTCATGCATACAAGGATATCGATGAAGCATGTCACACTCTCCCCGAGGTGGTTCTCAAGGATGCGAAGATGCTGTACCGCAAATTCAACGAGGAGAAGTTGACCCGTGGTGCGGTGCGTCTGGGTATCAAGGCGAATTGTGTGTTGTATGCGTGTAGGTTGGCTCAATTTCCTCGGACGACGAAAGAGATTGCGGATATGTTTGGAATTCAGTCCAAGGATATAAGTCGTACGACACAAATGTTTCAAGAAAACATCTCGGGTGCGACAAAGAAGAATTACGTGACGAAAGCGTTCGATGTGATGCAGCGACTTCTAAACTCCTTTGAGGTGACACGAGATGAGCGTCTCCGATGTAACAAGATGTGTGGCGCCACCGAGGACTGTGCGGACTTGATGAGTAAAACTCCAAATAGTGTGGCGTCTGCAATCATCTATATCGTTCTCGGAAGTAAAGTCACGAAGAGTGAAATGTGTGAAAAATGTTCAGTGTCTGTACCAACACTGAATAAGATTGAGTCGATTATTAAAAAACACTTAGAGCGAACAATGTAATAGTATTTAAAATGACGAAACTGTTTCTCGCGACACCATGCTACGGCGGTTTGTGTCTCGAGAAGTACATGTCCAGTATCATCAAACTTCAGATTCTTCTCATCAAGGAGGGTATTCAAATGTATCTGGATACCACCGAGAATGAATCTCTCGTCCATCGCGCTCGTAACGTTTCCGTAGGTCGTTTCATGCAGAAGACTGACTGTGACTACTTCATGTTCATAGATGCAGACATTCACTTCGACCCTGAAGCTGTCGTACGTCTTGTCAAATCTGGTCATGACCTCTCTGTCGCGTGCTACCCCAAGAAGGTTGTCATGTGGGATCAGGCTGCAGATGCTGTCAAGAAGGGAGATGAACGTGACATGTCCATGCTTTCCTCGAGTCTCGTCATCAACTTTGGAGCGAACAACCGTCCCGTTCATAATGGCTTCATTGAGATTCTCGATGGACCCACGGGTTTCATGGTGATTAAACGCTCCGTCTTCAAGACCCTCGAGGAGAAGTTTCCCGAATTGTGGTGTAAGAATGACCACCAGAACCGAGACTTTGACGACTACCACGCGGCCTTTGATTGTATGATTGACCCAGGTAACCGTCGATACCTTTCCGAGGATTATGCGTTCTGCCGTCGTTGGCAACAAGCGGGTGGTAAGATTTACGCAGATGTGAACACAACCCTAGGTCATGTTGGAAATCTTCCATTTAGTGGATGCCTCAACGACAGGCTTAAGGTATAGATGCGTAGTTCCCATATGAAACTTGTTACTATTATTGTTACTCGTTCGAAGTCGTGCCACGTCAAGACACTTCATGCGGTGCTACGCCTCAACATTCGATGTCTTCAAAAGAATGTTGATAATCAAATCGCATATGTTGACGACGACCCATATGAAAAGTCTGAAATGGTCGAGAGATATATGAAGACGCATGACCGCATCTTTTTCATTGACTTTGGAATTGGTATGGATGACGCTTCCCTTGACCAGGTTCTTGAGACGCATGAGGGTATTGGTTGTCTTGTATTTCCAGGTGTGAAGGAGGGTGTCGATTGGGGGATGTTCAAGGAGAAGATTCGAAATAGGGTTGATGAACCTGTTTCACAAATGGGTCTTCACTTTGACACTACTGTGGGTAAAACTGTTTCCAAGGATATCCGCAAAGTTGATTCCACCAATGCGAAGGTTTGGATTATGAATACCAAGAATGTCGTAAAGGCTCTTCAGAAAAGTAAAGACTCTAAGATTAGTCCGAAGATGTTTGAAAAATTCCTTCGACAAAATGTACGAGTTTATGCATTTACAGCAGCTAAGTTGACGATGACATATACACATGAATGTGTGAGTAACATCTTGAACGCTGCGGGCGTCAAAGTCAATTAAAGTTTTTGTGGGTATCTAAAACATGTCCAACCCGCTTCACAAATATGTCATAGAGTTTATACATTCCGTGTGGGGGAGTAAAGAATATTTCCCTGGTCCACAGCCAATCTCTATCGAGTACAAACACTTCCCTATCTTGAAGGGTGGTGACTATCTCGTGTGTGAGAAGACTGATGGTGAACGTCACATGATGGTGGCGCTCACCTATGACGGAAAGAAGAAATGTCTATTTGTCAATCGGGCTTTCCAAATGTTTGAGGTGTCCATAAATCTCAAGAAGAGTGCCTATGAGGGAACAATTCTCGATGGTGAACTCTACGATGGAACCCTAATGGTCTACGATGCCGTACTCGTCGCTGGTCAATCCGTATGGAATAAGAATCTCAGTGAACGTCTCGATACTGCACGGGGTCTCATGAAGTCTATCATCTACATGAAGTCGGACAAGTATCGCCTCAAGTGTAAGACGTTTCACCACATGAGAGACTTTGCAAAGTTTATGGATGAGTACCTCCCCACCGTTGAACAGAAGATTGATGGCCTCGTCTTCACACCCGTGAATGAACCTGTGCGCATCGGGACGCATGAGACCATGTTCAAATGGAAGCCACAGGAGAAGAATACCGTGGACTTTCTCATGAAGAGGGAACCTTCGAGAGAAACTCCAGGATTTGCACCAGGTATACCTGCCTGGCGCTTGTATGTACAGGAAAAGGGGAAGTTGTACTTCGAGAGTGAGATTCCACACAACCGCATCGAGGACAAACCCTGGTTTGAGGATGGTGCCATCGTTGAATGTGCATATGTGACATGGGAGTCTCCGATGTGGTGGAAACCCCTGAAGAGGAGGACGGATAAGACGTACCCAAATAACCGTCGCACCTTCTACCGAACCATTGTGAACATCAAGGAGAATATTCAGATGAAGGAGTTTTTAGATTGTAGACCATGAAATAATATCCAGCTTCATCGGGTAAAGGGTGTTCCTTAATCGTATCATCATCTATGAGAAACCATTTGTTCCTACGCTTCACGAAGCTCACGTAGTGTCCATCATCTTGATGACCCACGTGAACGGCCGATGCGATGAGGTTGTATTCGTACTTGTCGATGATGATATTTTCAATAATTTGTATGTGACTCTTGCGGTCGAAAGAAATCATCAGGACTTGTGGTAACTTGGAGAAGAGCATCCGAGTCGTTGCGACGTGATGAGTCTTCCCCTCAGTGTCCTCGAAGTTTTCTATAGTATTCCAATCAGTACTCTCTGAGAGCATCTTAGCCATATCCTTCCCATCTGAGGTTATCAAGTGAACGCTAAAGTCCTCTTGACTTGATGACTTCCCACCTGGCCAGATGGTCTCCTGTACCTTTTTCCCGTAGAACCAGTGCTTAATTTCAGGTCTCGCAGTCTCGAGGATGTCGATAATACATAACACAGCTTCCTGGACATCATGTTGTTCCCTTGAGCCAAAGCGAGGAAACTTTTTACGAAATTCTGAGAGGAGGTCACCGACACTTAAAGTTTCCTGCCCTTTCGTCCAGTAGGTTTTGACAAGTTCAGAGTACTTGGTCGTAAAGGTACATTCACCCGTGTAAGGTTCACGAATAAAATAGTTTGTCAGGGCTGGGATATACAGAAGGCATTGCACCGCTGTGTTGAAGTAGCAAGTATTTCCTTGATTTTCGAGACCCTTCATTGCATTTTGTGTACAAAAAAGGCTTAAGAGAATGACGCAAATGTAAAAAGATAAGAAAAACAAAATGGACCTTACCGAGAAAGTACTCCCCATCTTTGAAGCGCACAAGAATGAGGGCGACATTGAAGTCGAGATTCGTTTCGGCAAACACAATGGCTCTCTATTCGACACGAATGTAGGGAAAGATGTATGGAAGCAGGTTCTCAAAGGCTTGAAGAAGTATGATGGTTGGGAAAGTACCAAGACGAGTACCGTCGACGTGTACTATAATGACAACAATAACATCCGCATCAGTGTTGACGAAGACTCTGGTGAACAGACGATGATTCAAAAAATTTCTGTGGTCAAGGAGAATTTCAAACGTGAACCCCTCGATGTACGCTTCTGTGTTGCACGTGAGATTCCTATGAGTGGGGAGTATGAGATGGATAGGAAGAGAACCAAGACGAGGCACTCCTTCGTACGCAAGAACCTGAGTATCGATATGACCATCTCCTCGGGGGACAACGCCGACATGGACTCCGAGGAGGAGGCGAGTTACCAAATCGAGATGGAGTTTGTGAAGCCCTCGGATGTGGACTCCATCTACAAGTTCAAGAATATTCTCCAGAAGATTGACGATTTGACAAAACTTATTTCGCAGTAAATATAAATGGTAGTCTACGCCATTCTCATACTCCTCGTATTGGCACTCATGCGTGAAAATCGCAAGAAATCCGAGGAGGTTGAGGGTTCAAAGTACTTCTACATGACTGAGGGTGCGTCAAAGGAGACCTATCTCGAGATGCATGCGAATGGTGAGAGTCAAGAGAGATTGAAGACATTTGTACAGATGGAAGACCAGCTTCTTGGGTCACCTCACATAGTTCAGGCAACCATAATTTCTAATAAAATTAAAGAGACGTTCCCCAAGTACGACTTTTCCTATCACACGACCCAACTCAAAAGAATTTCTCGCACTATATAAATGTACAACACCGTGAAGAACGCCGTCAAGCGCACCCGTAACAGTGCGATGTCCGTCGCCAAGAATGCCCGTAAGGCTTTCGATAAGATGAGCCAAGGCGCTTCTGCTCCCGCGGTCGCCCCCACCCCCTATGTTGATGCCAATGGTCGTCGCATCAACAAGACCAACAATGGTGCCGTCTTCACGAAGAATGCTGATGGTAACCGTAACTACAAGCCTGTTGCCAACGGTATCAAGCCCGTCGCGAACAACGCCCCCATCACTAATATCAACGCGAACACCGCGAACACTGTTCCCAAGAACATTCGCCCCACCAACAACCTCAAGAACTAATAGAGTTCAACATATTGAAGAGTTGCCATAGGAGCATTTTGTGCTTGGGACTCTCAATTTCTGTATACCGCCCAATAACACGCATGATGAGTTTGTTATCATCCTCTTCACCCTCATCACGCTTTACATCACTTTTACGAATGTAATCGGCAGCGACATAAATCATAGCGTCCAAGAATTCTTCCCTCGCCATGTAGAGCCATGAATTCACTGGCGTTCCCCAATCCCTCGTGTCATCATCGGTGCGAACACCGTGATTATATTTTCTCAACCCGAGCTCGAGCCGTCCTGTTAACTCTTCTCGAATTCCCATTTGTATTCATGTTGGCTCTAAACTTTAACCAATAGTTGCGGTACTCCACCATCTTCTTGTTCGAAGGAGGTGTCTTCTTGCTCATGATGTAGTTGGCAGCCGCGCGACGGTAATCGTTCCTAATGTTAAACGCGACACCAGTCACGTTCACCTTGTTCATCAGATACTTCCTCTCCAGTTCTCTACGTCGTTCCATCTTCCACCTACTGACGACATTCTTTTTGACCTGGTCGACATCCTTCTTGAATGGAACACCCGACTTGTTACCCTTATTGATGGCGTTGAGAGCCGACTTCATGTTACGCACATCTTGGTTGAGGTTGGGGTTGTACCTTTTCATCCACTTGTCACCATAGAGCTTTTTCAAATCCTTGCGGATAGAGTTCTCGTCGAGACCCCTCTTCTTCATCACCTCAGCCTTCTTAACGTTGCGTTTGGCAGCCACAACGTTCTTTTTGGTGGGCTTGGGTGTGGGTGGTGGAGGTGGGGGCTTGGGCTTCGAAAGATTGTTTCTGACCTTTTCAATCTTGTTACACAGAGACGTCTTAGTCTCCTTGGCATTGGGTTTAATCTTGAGAATCGTGGCAATCCTGACAAGCTCCTTCTTCGACAGGTTTTCACATTTAACCTTTCCAACGCGGAATGTCTTTCCAGTACCATTGAGGGAGACGTTTTTATTTTTGTTGGTGTTTTTGAAAGACACAGTCTTGTTGCCAGACTTGTTCTGGATACGCTTGTAAAGTTCTTCCTTGGTGAGAGCTTTTGTAGCACCGTTTCTGACTGCCCTGAAGTTGACGACACCCATCTTACGCGCAATGTTCACGAGTTCCGACTTTTTCAAACGCGTGGAAGGTTTAGCTGTGGGTTTAGCCTTGGCCTTGGTTTTAGGTTTGGCCTTGGCCTTCGCCTTCACGCCCTCCTCGAACACCCCAGTGACACGAATTTGTCCATCAGCGTTCAAGTCCTGAATAAACTTTTTACCAAATTCGTAAGCGTTTACCATGTCTTCGGGGTTTTTGGCACCCGAAATCTGAACATTCCCAGTCTTGGAGAGAATGAAAGTTGCGTTGTCAAAGTACGCATAGATAAAGGGGGAGAGTTCTGGTTCGTAGGAGACGCGGGTCATACCGTACTTCCTGAACCTGGATGCGAGAACTTCCAGGTTTTCGAAGAACCCATTGATTCTAAACTGACCACTGAGATTGTTGTACGAGAAGGGGTTGTACAAGAAGGAGTCTTTGTTCGTGTACGAATCGACAACGAAGCGTCGAATACGTTCGGGTTGGTTGACGATATTAGAACCAACAAATCCACCTGAGAAACGAATCTTACCATTCCTATATATGTTCACAGTGGCACCCTTGGTCTCCTCCCCATTAGAGACTTCAAGGGTAATCTGAACACTGAAAAAGTTCTTGTTCAGGTTTCCCTGCATACCGTAGTTGCGTGTATGGGAAAATCCAGTCTTAAACTGTCCAAACCACCCCTTAATCTCCTTGGTGTCTACATAAAGACCGTTTCCAATGGAGGTTCGAGCGAGGGGTCTCTTCTTCAGAATTTCTGTGAGGTCGATGCGATTCTCTTTACCAAACTCACGGTTTACGGTGGCGTTAAACATACCAGGGTTTAACGCACCAATTTGAAGTCCATTTGTGGGAGCGAGCAACTCTCTCATGTTGTTATTGGAAAGAGGTAGTGGTGGCGCTGGCTCATCAATTTCTTTCAAGATATTTTCAATCATTTTTTCATTCACGTCAGCAAACTCATTCACCAGTGGGTCTGGGCGCGGACGTGGACGTGGACGTGGACGAAATTGGGGGCGTGGGGGTGTACGGAACCCAGCCCTGCGTGTGGCACGCTCACGGTCTGCTCGGAGAAGGTCTTCTTCGAGTTCCCGAGCAAAGTTATTATTTTCATTCGAGTTCGAGTTGGTTACCTCGACACCAGATTGCCTGACAAATTCTTTAATTTTCTGGCTCATACTATAGACGACGATTTTTTTTAGTGGTTGTTCATGGTCATGAGGTCTTCTTCGACGATGTCTACACCATAGATGACTGGTTGAACAGGGTACGCACGACCCTTGTATGTCACTGCCTCATTCCTGACTTCGATGTCGTAGGTACTGAATGGACCCACGTAAAAGTCTGGATTGAAACGTGGCGCACCGAGGTTGTTGCTCTTGCAGTGGGCATTGAAGCTTTGGACGAAGAGTTTCTGTGGGACGAACATGTCTTTGCCCATCACTGCATTCGTCGAGTCCAGGAAGTGGTGCAGTGTGTTCGCCACCATCGCCACCTGCTTCTGAATCTTCTTGAAGTACGGTGGAACAACATTCCAGATGTCTCGGTCTCTGTACTTGTTCGAGTACTCGATGTACGCTCTGACACATTTCAGGAGAATCACTGGAAGTTCCTTACCCAACTTCTTATCGAGAAGGGGGTCAGCTTCACGCACTTGCTTCGTAAAGTTCCATGGAAGAATACGACGAAGAACTGAACCAGAGTTATCCTTCCAGTTAGGAACCTCGTTACCACCCAGTACACCTGGGGTTTTCCATTCCAGGGAAACGGCAGACTTGTTCTTCACTGCTATGGATACACTCTCTCCAGAAACGATAGACTGGAACTCCGCCTGTTCGAGTGCGAGGTCACCCTTCACCTCTGGAGCGACAAACATAAACTTCCCCATCAAGGACGAGAGACCGAACTTTTTCTCGATGTTGTTCGAGAGGGTTCCAACATCCTCTGGTTCATAAAACCTTTGGAACACCTTCTCAATCAGGGTAGACTTACCAGACCTCGCGATACCCTTGAAGAAGGGGATAATCTGCCAGCTATCAAGGTCTCCAATGTCGTAGCAGAGGCGACCACCCATAACATACGCCCAGTCGCACACCCCCTGTTCAAACTGTTGGAAGTGAAGAACTCGGTCGAAGTTGGGTGTTGGGATATCCTGCCAGCGCTCCACATGTGAATAGTCATCAAACTGCTGGTCGAAATACTTGCAAGAGATGATGGTTGGATCCAGACATGCAAACTCCTTGCTCTCATATGGGTAAAAGCGACACGTGTATTCACCTAGTTCAGGTATCCACTCTTTCCCTACAAAGAGGCCATTCCTGAAAGACCATACGTACCGACGCTTCTCGATTTCAGGAAACTGAACGTCGTTGCACGTCGAAAGGTTTTCCGTCACGTCACGGAAAATGGAACCCCGACTCGTAAAGTTCTTCCACATGGAAAACTCATCCTCCTTTGGAGCCAGTGAACGAACAAACTTACCAATCTCAAACTTGGGAATCCAGGCACGGGTTCGGTAACCCTCAATGGTCTTAATCTCTTCGTAGCAGTGATTGTTATACTTGCGATAGCCCCGCTTGTACGCTTCTTCCAGGCAAAAGATGAGACACTTTTGATAAGGTGCGCAACTCTCAACCTCGTCGTCATCCATAGTGGCAGAGTCATAGATTGAGGTAATCTGTGGCACAGCTGTAGGGTTCACGACACGTTCATACGCCATGTAGTGTCTCCTGATGTTCTCGTAGCCATCCTTAATCTGTTTGAAGACGTTGTTCAGGCGCTTTCCCAAAGTTGCACCACTTTCGTCAGCTTCCTTCTTGTCAACACCCAGGTCACTCAAGCGTTGCTTAAGTTCTGAGAGGAAACGACGCTGCTTCTCTCGCATACCCTTGACTGCCAGGATATCAATCTTCTCGGGGATAGGATTGTTATGTTCATCCCAGTTGTCCTTATGAACAAATTGACGATAACCCAGTTCACGAGCATTCCTGTAGTCACCAGTTCGGAGATCCCATGCATTTTCAAACCTTTCAATTAGGTTGATAACCTGTTCCTCATTCATCGATTGGATTTGCTGTTTCTGCAACTCTGCGAGTGCTTCATACCTGTTGGGTTCCTTATCGATGAAGTGGGTATCTTCCATTTACAATACATATGATTCTTTTCCTTAAATCAGTTTTTGAGTTGAGCCAAAATTTTTATAAGTATCTTATTTTGGACTTGAAGCTGCTGACCGATCCCAATCAGGGCAGTACAGACCGTGTCCCCCTCCTCTGTGGCGAGTAGGGAGGTCATTAGGGTTGGGACATCCACCCCATCGTCGATATCCTCGTCGAAGTCCTCGAGTTCATCATCCTCATCTTCATCCTCAGTGACGATTTCCCCCTCCTCAATCTCATCCTCAGTCACATATTCCTCCTCCTCGATTTCATTGATAATTTCCTCAGGCTGTGTCGACATTTATATTGGACTGAGAAAAACGGGGGTCGGGAAATGCGCGTTTGACCAAAATTATTTTCTCCGTATATAGTACAAAACTCTCACAATGGCCGGTGGTCTCATGCAACTCGTAGCTTACGGTGCCCAGGATGTCTACCTGACTGGCAACCCCGAAGTAACCTTCTACCAGGCGAAATACAAGCGCCACACCAACTTCGCGATGGAGAACATCGAGCAGACCGTCAACGGTACTGCCGCCAACTCTGGCCGCGTGTCCGTCACCGTCGCCCGTAACGGTGATCTCGTCGGTGACATGTACCTCGAACTCGAGTCCGACGCCGCCTCCTCCGCGGATGCGTGCTGGGTCGCCGAGCGTGCCATCAACAACGTTGAGCTGTCCATCGGTGGTCAGCGCATCGACAAGCACTACCAGAAGTGGTGGCGCCTGTACTCCGAGCTTTACCTGGACGAGTCCAAGAAGGCTAACTGGGGTAAGATGACCACTGCCATGAACGGCAAGACTGTCTACCTCCCCCTCATCTTCTTCTTCAACCGCAACCCTGGTCTCTACCTGCCCCTCATCGCTCTCCAGTACCACGAGGTGCGCATCGACATTGACCTCGCGTCCGACATGGACTCCTACCTCAACAAGAACGTCTTCAAGGTGTGGGCTAACTACATCTACCTGGACACCGAGGAGCGCCGCCGCTTCGCCCAGAAGGGTCACGAGTACCTCATCGAGCAGGTGCAGCACACTGGTACCGACACCGTCGACACTGGTGCCACCAAGCAGGTTCGCCTCTCCTACAACCACCCCGTGAAGGAGCTCGCGTGGTGCTTCTCCAACACCTCCGCGGCGTCGTCCCTGTGGAACTTCACCACCGACACCAACAACATCACCCTCGAGTCCAACGTGTCCGCCGTCGACGGCAACTGCCTCGTCGCGACCTCCCTGTACGGCTCGCCTCTCCTCTCCATCGGCACTGGTGGCTCCACCGCGGAGTTCACCGAGGAGGCCGTTGGTCCCCTCAACACCTTCAAGCTTGTGCTTAACGGCCAGGACCGTTTCAAGGAGCAGAAGGGCAAGTACTTCAACCAGGTGCAGGCGTACAACCACCACACTGGCTGCCCCTACCCTGGTGTGTACTCGTACTCCTTCGCGCTCAAGCCCGAGGAGCACCAGCCCACTGGTACATGCAACTTCTCGCGCATCGACAACGCCCAGGTCGCTGTCACCGCGAACACCCTCAACGGTGCCACCTCCATGCACATGTTCGCTGTTAACTACAACGTCCTCCGCATCCAGTCGGGTATGGGCGGTCTCGCCTTCTCCAACTAAGCATCCTGTCTTAGTTTTTTGAGAAATAGTATAAAAAATTACCTTTTAAAATGTGTAACAGACATTCTAAAACGTAAAATGTTTAGGAGATTCTTTGAAATCGATAAACCCAAATTGGGTCGCTGGTCACTCAAGACATGTAATGAATTGGCTACATCTATAAACTCCGTGTACCAGAACAGAGACCACTGTGGTGACGTGATATGTAAGACACCTAAGAAGGCTTCAGAATATAAGGATTTAAAAGAGAAAGCTGACAAGACTAACAACAACTCCCAGAAGTCTTGTCCATGACCGCGTCCCAAATTGTTTGAGAGCCAGAATATTTAGACTTATTACCCTTACAAAGCGCCTTTGCATCTGCCGCAGATGCAACATGTCCACTACTGGCCCACTTTTCAAAATCTGCTTCTGAACAGTTTCCACAGTAGGCTTGACAATACTGGGACGAATCTGCCTCTTCCAGACCACAATCACCTTCCTCTGAACATCTTCTAGCAGCGTCTAGATCGTTTATAGCCCCTACAGGGTTTGTAATACCTCGTGTGAATCCACCTATAAATCCACCACTACCTGAACCACCAAATAATCCATTCAGGATAAGTATAGCAAATGAAGACGAACAGCAAAGTACTATAAGTATGACTATATTTTGCATTTATAGTATACTTAGAAAATAACTACGAAGTGTAATCATGTACGAAATCTACACAGACGGAAGTTGCCTCGGAAACCCTGGAGCTGGTGGATGGGGAGCCATAGGGGAAGACCTCAAGTTATGTGGTGCCATGACAAAGACAACAAATAACATCATGGAGATGACTGCTGTAGCGAAAGCCCTTGAAGAGTGTGTGAAGAGGGGCATTGAGGAGGTGCGCATTTTCACAGACAGTAACTATGTCAAGAACGGTATCACTAAATGGATTATCAACTGGAAAAAGAACGGGTGGATGACCTCCGCAGGGACACCCGTAAAAAATAAGGAACTTTGGATTCAAATCGATACACTCAGGGACAAGGTGAAGATGATTGAATGGCGTTGGGTCAAGGCACATAATGGTCATCCCCAGAATGAAGCAGTCGACACTCTCGCGAGGGAGTGTGCAAAAAATATCCAGGTAACGTAATGGGTCAGGAAGATATAGATGCCCAACCTGTTAAACACTTTTGGTGTGAGAAACAGGAGCAACTTTTGGTACGTTGGGCAGAGAAGGCGGCGGGGTACAGGTGGCTTCATAACCATGCACGCCTCTATTACAAGAAACAACACGACTACCTCTCCTATCCGAGTATAGTTATCGCGAGTATCACAGGTGTCGGTGGTTTTGCTGTCCTTAATCCAAGTGGGAGTGATGACGTTGACCCAGGTACGAAGACGAAAATTATTGTGGTTCAATATTTTTTCGCCTTCCTCAATGTTCTCGGCGGCATTCTGACTTCGATAAGTAAGTTTAGTCAAAGTGCGAATTTGGCCGAGGCACACTCTGCAATGTGTGTACAATACTCTAAATTTTATAGGAATGTTGATATGGAGTTATCTTTGGATGTTCAACATAGAGAAGATGTAGTCGAATTTGTCCAGAAGGCGCGACAGGAATATGACCGACTTCTCGATGATGCACCTGATATACCAGCCATATCCATTAAGGCTTTCAATATAGAGTTTCCCGATAAAGAGAATAAACCCGACGTATGCAACGGTCTCAGTATTATCATGAGCGATGACGCCGCGTCAACCATATCTTCCACAGCGAATCCAGTTTCGAGATGGGTTACGAGTGTGAGAAAATTAAACTTTAGAAGGAAGAGTCATGATTTACCTCGGCAAAATTCTGTTGAGGTATAGTATAATGCAGCAGCTTATTGTTATTCTCGTGACGACCCTGTTCTATGGTCTCATTTACACGGCTATTCATCAGGCTGACCCTGATGCTTTCGGTTTCGAGAGTATGATTGACCCCTTCTACTTTGCGTTCACCACCATGAGTACCGTGGGCTACGGTGACTATGGACCCAAGACGAACATGGCGAAGATTGTCGTCATGTCCCAACAGTTCATCCTCATGGGTGAGATTCTGAGCATGATTGACTTTGGTAAGAAGGTACCCAAGGTGAAGATGAACGCTGCCGCCGCCCTTCCCAAGTTAGCCTAATGTGCATGACTTGTCAGCAAACACTACATAAAATGTTAAAAACGCAACAAGTACAGTGAGGATTTGATTCTTGTATTTGGGATAAAATGCCAAACTACTCACGAGTAGACACAGTATGTATACGTATACGAACTGTGTGTATTCGAAAAAACCTCTGGTGTATCTATCTATACCTAGGGTTCCTGGAAAAGATACAAATACTGCATCACTCTCTTTGATTTTTTGGATTGGACTAAAGTTTTTGAAAATTTTTTCATTTTTGTCAATTTTTACAAAATCGTATTTTCTACATAACCCATTTAAATTGACCTGGTCGTCTTTACATTGTAAATCGACTTCGTTTTGTAGTATGATAGTCAATTCTTTTACATAACCCATATACATACCAGCGTTTGCGATTGAACCATCGCATGTCCCAAATATAAGTGTTTGAAGAAACCATGGTGGGTTGTTTGAAAATAGAACGCGACAGTTACATTGTTTGAAAAGTTTCATGACATTTTCGGGACTTTTATTAACTTTGGAATCAAATCCGTCAACAAAAACAATTACATCGTCGTCGTTTTTCGTTTTCATATATTCCAAAAGACCTTTAGATTTATCAGAATATCCATTCCACTTCGTACCCCATCCCAGGACTTTGACGGGGATACCAAACTCGTTGTTGACCAACTCTTCAAACATACCCTGAGACTTGTTAGCATAAGTGACAATCTCGACACTCATTATTAAAATATCCACAGATAATAAATGAAGGTACTCATCATTTTGTTTGTGCTACTCATCCTTCACTTACTGTGGATTGAGATGCGGAAGAAACCAGCCTTTGACAACAGTTGGGAGTACCCAGAAGGGTACGAGGACGTTAACGAAGAACTTCATCAGAAGGGTTTCAAAGTCATTCGTGGATGTGTGAAATCCGAAACCATCGACCAGTTTAAGGAGAATGTTGGCAAGAAGGATGTCAACTACAAGGGTATCTCCCCCGTTGTGTATGATGTGAAGGATTGTCTTCGTGAACTCTTCGGGTGGGATCCCGTGATGACCAAGTATCGAGTCAGCAACCAGGAAAATAAGATTGACGCCAGTTTCCTTCACAACGACCTCAAGAATGTCTCGAGGACAAATACACCCATTCCGTGTCATACGGTTCTCCTCTATGGGGACAAGGGTCGGATGCAATTGATTCCAAAGTCTCACCACAAGACCCATGGTTCTGTCATTCATGCTGCCCATGACCTAAAGAATGTCATCACGGTCGATATTGAACCTGGTGACCTTCTCCTATTCAATGCGTCCCTCATGCACCGAGGTGTCTTCTTCAACACCAATGACAATCGGAGGTTGATTCAGTTTTTCGAGGTGTACCCAAACAAAGAAACCTTCGATAAGTTTGCCACGATGGTCGACACGAGCTATGTCAACAAGTCTCCAGTGCTAAAGACACTCCAAAATGTCAATCGCGTGACATCCACTCAACCCGCAATCAATGAGATGACGAATATTCTCATGTACTTCAACTACAGATTGGGTAATCAACCACAACTCAATAAAGTTCCTGACAAATACGACCCCATGTTTGCGTCAAATGAGACTAAGAAGCGCCTCGAAAGTATGGATGACACGACGATGAACATTTACGTCCCCATGACTGACGCCTGTCCCGAAATAAATAAAAATATCAGGAAATGTTAGATGATTCCCGTCATTTTCTTTTTACTTATAGTGGTGGATAGCATATACGGATTTACACGCACTCCGAGGACATGTAAGAAAAAGACGCTCACCACGGAGTTGGTGTTCCTCTTCCATGTACTCATAATGACCTACTCGATGTTAAGTCCATTCATCTTGAAGGATTACATTTCGAACTTCATGTTCAACGCGACGATGGCGTTGTCGTGGTTCGTTACAGAGAGGGTGAAGGACAAACCCATCTGTATGTTGTCTGCTATGGAGGATGTAGTGTGCGAAGATAATGAACCTCTGCGTCAAGTTCCGACACACTACGTCGTGTTTACGGCAGCTATCATGTTGTATGACGTTTACATGTTGTTGAGGGCGTAAAACTCTCTCGCCTTCACCTTGACACGTTCAATGTACGCGTCATTTCTATTGACATGTCCACAAGGCCAGTTTCCCTCGAGGACGTAGACCCCATCACAATCGACCATCAAGTCCCAACCAATCGTAAAACAGAAATCGAAATCACGCACATGAAGTTGACGAAGCTTCTCCACCGTGTCTTCTATTTCTGGAACGTGTACGTGTTCCCTAGATGTACCACCCTTTACCAAGTTAGACGTCACTTTGTCATCATTTTTAAATTCGTAGATGACGAGAACTTCACCGTCATGGGTTGTGATGACACGGAAAGTTCGAGACCCATCGTATCCACAACTTCCGATTTTTTCTTGAATGAGGTGGTTCGTTTCAGTGGGTTTAACATCCTTACCCTTCACAAGTTTTATACCGTTTCCTGTTGTACCGTACTCAGGTTTTGAGATGTACTCCTTCTCAGGGTCAAGGTCATCGTACACGTGAAAAGGCTTTGTCGTCGCGTACAACTTTGGAACGTCAATTCCATTTTGTGAGAGGTACATATCCCAGAATATCTTACTCTGTAAGTTCTGCTGCATTTTCGCATAAGGTTTGGTGAAGCAATAAGCATTGAAAAGTTCTCCGTCAGACACCTTGGTGAGTCTATTCCTGTCAAAGTAAAATGGAGCCATGAGGTATTTACCGATACCCACATCGTACTCAACAGGATGTTGAGACACATGTCGATAATCACCATGCATCATGAGCTGATACAACATCTTCTTCTCCACATCATTTGTGTTTATGATAAACAGTAACACATAAATGAAGAGGAACATCAAAAGATATTTCAACATTTGTATATACCAATATAAAAAGATGGGGTGAGTATCATCCAGATGAACGTCGGGATTCTGACAGCTGGCGGTGTATGTCCAGGTGTGAATAATCTTATCCACTCCCTCACCCTCTATGAAACTTCTCGGGACAACCGCATCATTGGTTTCAATGAAGGCTTCCGAGGTCTCAATAACAATACTCGCACTGAACTCTCACGTAAGAAGATTGAAGAAGGTGCGGGGTCTATCCTGCGTGTCTCATGTGAAAGTGTTGACATCGAAGATGCCATGAGGAGTATGGAAGACCTTGGTCGCTTGTACTGTATTTGTGGTAACGAATCCATGAAGAGTGCTGCCAAACTCGCCCTCGATGATAGAATTGAGACAAACGTCATAGGTATCGCCAAGACCATTTTCAATGACATTCCAGGTATGGAATCTATTGGATTTCAAACAGCTGTTCAAGAGTTTGCAAAGTACATAGACTATGCTTATGTAGAAGCTACTACGACAAACTCTATCGTCTTTGTGGAAGCACCTGGACATAGAGTCACTGAACTCTCCACACAGGCTACGTTCGCCAAGTATTCCAAAGTAACTGACGTGATTAATAAACAAACCATCAACAATATTTCCAAATACCAAATCAAAAACAATTACGAGACCCAAGGTTATGCTGTGGTGGTTGTCGCAGAGACATGTGAGTACCAAGATGTCATGGATTTCCTCGAAGAATACGTTTACACGGATATTAAAGTCATGAACCCTGGTTTTGTCATTCGAGATACCAAGGCTTGTGCTTATGACACTATCATGTCAGTGAAAGTTGCTCGGGAAGCCTTCGAAGATGCCCAGAAGTTCCGCAACTTTGTCATAGGTGGTAATGCGAAGATGACATTTGAGAACTATCTAGAAATTGCTTAAAGATGTGAGGACTAAATAATATGTGGTCTACCCACGAACTCCCGTAATGAAACGGTTATCATATGATTCTTATACAACTTGTATGTTATGACGGAGTAGAATCCGTGGAGTGAAGTCAAATTCTGGGTTCGATTCCCAGCGGGAGTATTTTTATAAACATTTTGTATGTGTTTATAAAAATACTTTAATTTGATAGTTTGTACTTTTTTAAAATATTCGTTGCTTCTTCTTCTGTATCATATGATCCCATGTATGTGTTAACACCATTTATCATCGGCATTACTATCCACTTATTTCGTTCTTTTCTATAGTACACACCACCTTCTCCATTTGGAACTCTTTTTTTCGAATAGGTGTCTAAATATTTTTGTGGATATCGAGAATATTCAATCTGAAAACATTTTGCCTCTTCTTCTGTTTTGAAATTTCCAAGAGAACCACACTTATTAGTCTTCAAAGTCCATGATGTTGTTCTTCCATCAATTTTTGATTTGTTTTCATGTATATATCCAAGTAGTCCATCATTTTTTAGTTTCGCATTCTTTCGTTGGTTTTCTGTCATAAGCTTAATTGTATTTTGACATCTATGTTCACCTCTCCCACCACCAGATGAAAGATTGTACCCATTTGGGTGCATGGTATTAAAGTATTTAATGTAATACTTCTCTTTTTCCGAAATCAATTCATTCTCACCTTCCCATAATACCTGCTTTTCAAAATTGTCGAATCCATATTCATCGATAGCACATTTTAATACTCGACAATAACTTTTTCCGTGTACATGACCATTCATTCTTTTTTTGAATGATTGTACCGTCTGTCCAATATACGATTTTCCTTCTGGTGAAGTTAATTTGTATATTAAACCCATGTATGATAAAATGACTCAATCTTTAAATATACATTTATAAAAATGGTCATGGACTACAAAATCAAAATTAAGGACTCTACAACACCTGAGATACTCGATTCCTTTTTTGAACATGCGTGGACATATGGGAGACCCGTGAAGTTTATGATAGATGTCACAGGATGTAGAAATGTATCGCTAGGTCGAATTCTCTCGATGAAAGGGGTTCTGGATAAACATCGTCAAAATTCCAGGAGGTACATAGAACACTCAGAGGTCACAGTCAAGTCGCGTTTTGTGAAGACTCTACTGAACATAGGACTCTCGATAATCAGAACAGAGAGACCTGTGTATATAAAACTTGCTAAATAATAGGGGATGCGGTACGGGTCGATGGCACGTAAAGCCTTCAAGGTACGCAGGGGTCTCTACAATAAGGGTCTCGTTGAAGATCATCATGTCATACCAAGGCAACACTCACAACACCCAACTGTGAAGAGGTTTGGCTACGACATGAACGCGAGTTCGAACTTGGTCATGTTACCCACAGAGCGAGGGAGGGAAGTTCTTCGTTTGAGGGAGGGGCGTCTCGTACATGCGGGTAAGCATGCGGGATACAACAAGTATGTCGAAAATACCTTGAACGTCATCACCACAGAGGAAGAACTTTGTGCTTTTACAGATTTTCTCAAAGTGGCGTGTCGTTACCGACCACAAGACATTCCATGGCGTTAGTATCCCCACTTGACATCGTCAGGGGTGGCCTCTGGGAACTGCCTAGAGAAGAATTGTTGATTTCCATGGTCACTGTGACCAATGAGACTTTTATGAGTTCTATCGATGAGCATATGTTCGCGCATATCCTTGTAGTACACGCGCGCACCCTTTGCGATGAGGTCTTCGTGTTTCATGTCGACATGATTGTCCATGGGGTAAAAGTGACGCTTGTACTTTTTCATGTTATCGACATTTACGAGGTAGCATTTGGTACTCGATATCCATTTGACCTTCTCGAGAGTTCCCTCCTTCCCTTCGGGGAGTCTCGAGAGGCAGTGGAAGAAGCACATCTCAAAGTCATCACCCTTCTCATCAATGACTTTTTGAATCTCGTCATACAACTGATTCGACTTGACGATGACGTTGTCTTCAAAGATTACAGCATACTTGAGACCTTGTTTGAAACACCTGTCGTAGAATTCCATATGTCCCACAAAACACCCGATAGCACCCATATTGAAGTAGGTGATGTCAGGTCTCTTGATGTCAGGGTTGTAGTGCATCTCTATCGCCTTTTCAAAATAATCTGGCTCCACAATGTCCTCATATTCCCTAGCGACCTTAACGATTCTGGTGTCTGGACCATAGATGGTTTCGATTGGGATTTCTTCTTGGTGACTTTTATAGAAACGTTCCTGTCTCTCCGTCTGGTCTTTCAATGTGAGAAGGAAGCACTTGTAGTCGTAGTCACTGGGTTTCTTTTTTGGTTTCATCACAAGCATGACAAGTATGATGAGAAGTACCAAGATGATTAGTGTAACCATACCTACTTAAACAATAGAAAATAGTCTTACGTAATGGAGAGTGTCATCGATGGCATCGGTCTAACAAGTTCGATACTCATATCGATTATGTTTGTACCCCAAGTCGTTCACGTGTACCGAACCAAAGATACACATGCGATAAATTATGCATTCTTGAACCTCAACATGTTGGCAAGTTCCCTTGGTCTGGTGTATTCTGTGTACTTCAACGTCGTTCCGATGATTGTCGCCAATACATCTGCTGGTCTTTTCTCCGTCTCACTCACATGTATGAAGTTCATAAACGGGCTTAAAGAAGAGCCAACTAATAATAATATATCCGAGGCTCCTATAGTGTAGTTGGTAAACACTGTGGACTTTGAATCCACCGCCCGTGGTTCGAATCCACGTGGGAGCTTTCACCCCCTCTTAGCTCAGTTGGTAGAGCAGTGGACTGTAGTTCCATTTGTCATTCGTTCGATTCGGATAGAGGGGACCCATTCTCCCATAGCTCAGTTGGTTAGAGCGTG
>Ga0209555_10001067_pt1 | contig 21867 bp, 23 predicted proteins | sample SaaInl85LU_5_DNA_FD_184643 | JGI IMG/M metagenome (GOLD analysis project Ga0209555, IMG submission 184643) | Marine microbial communities from expanding oxygen minimum zones in the Saanich Inlet - ESP_85LU_5_DNA (SPAdes) (version 2) | ecosystem: Environmental > Aquatic > Marine > Intertidal... | reverse complement strand
ATACTCTGTGTAGAGGTCAGAATCTTGAATCATAAACTGCTTAAAACACTCCTCTTCGTAGTGCTAGTTGTCATCACAATGCGGGCAACGGCAACTTTTTATCGGGTATTTCAGCGAATAAAGGGAGCAAATTGAGTAGCGCTCAAATCGTGGATTTTATTCGCGGGAAGCATCGCGAGAATTCGCAAATGCCGGTTTGGAAAGAGATGCCAACGGAAGAGGCTGGGAAGGTTGCGACTTATTTGAAGAGTCTTTAGAGGGTTTGGAGGCTCGGGAGCTCGGGTATCAACTGGCCGAGAGGTAGCATAACCGCACAGTAAACTGCGCGCCTACACGGGGCGGCCTAGGAGTTAAGGCGGTGGGCGTCGGTTTGGATGGTTTCGACTCGGTTTCCTAAGTAAGAGATTTGGCCTTGGTAGCGCTCGTCGCCGGTGCTGGTGAACTCAAAACCATAGCGGCGACGTAGGCTCAGACGACCTTGATTGTTACGTCCGATCCAGAGCGAGCGCAGCGCAACGGTCTGATCGAGCAACTGCAAATTCATCTCGTCACAGTGTTTCCGCACGGCCACCAAAGCGCGTTCGCGCACGGCCAAACCGCGATACCAGAATAGCACCACGCCTGCGATGAGCATTAGCCAGAGTAGGTCGATCAGTTCTAGATACATTTTAGGCTCCTTTAATGCGCCGATGCTAACACAAGTAGATGCCTCTGTAGGAGGCCTCGTGGCGCAGCCAAGGAGGCGATATGGAGTGTTGGGTCGCGACAGCCGCTTTTGCGGTTATTCCTCCTACAGAAGTGCGTTGCACTTGATCGATTGTGCGACCATACTGTTAGAAATCTTCTGTAAATTCAGGAACTAAGCATGACGATTAGCGGTTATCTCGAACTTTTGAGTCTCGACCTGCTGGCACTTATCTGGTTTCTGGTCTGCTTCAACGGCTACGCTAGCTACGCGCGCAAGGCTAGCTACAGAGAGCCGTGCCTCGCCAGCGTGATGCACCTCTATCGCACCGAGTGGATGAAGGAGATGCTGCTGCGCGATGTGCGGGTGGCTGATACCACCACTGTTGCCAACTTAGAGCGCGGCGTGACCTTTTTTGCTAGCACTACTATGCTGATTTTGGCTGGTTTGATGACGCTTATTACGCGTGGTGAGACCGCAATGGGGCTACTTGCCTCAGTTCCAGGCGCGCAGATGCTCTCATCGCTGCAGTGGGATATCCGAATTCTGGCGATGATGGTGCTGTTTGTGTACGCCTTTTTTAAGTTCACCTGGAGTCTGCGTCAGTATGGCTTTGTCTCGGTAATGATTGGCGGTGCGCCGCTGCTGACTGAAGAGCGTACGCGAGAGATTGATGTCCATGCCAGTCGGATCGCTAAGATGGCCTCGATGGCAGCTAACAACTTCAATACCGGCCTGAGGTCCTACTATTTCGCGATCGCTATGTTAGGTTGGTTAATCCATTCAGCGTTATTTATCGCTTTGGCACTGACCGTCGTCTGGATTCTTTACCGTCGTGAGTTCACTTCATCGACATTGAAAACATTGGGACACACCGAAGATTTTCAACGCTAATAGAGAATCTGCACACTAGGCTTGAAATTGAATCTGAGCCCCCCATATCTGTGAGAGGTTAAAACTCACTGATAGAAAGGATATTCAGGTTTTAGATTATGAGCAGTGCAACAGAAACCCAGAACACCGAAACTCTAGGATTCCAGACAGAAGTGAAACAGCTGCTGCAGCTGATGATTCACTCGCTCTACTCAAACAAAGAGATCTTTCTTCGCGAGCTGATCTCGAACGCGTCTGATGCGGCAGAGAAGCTGCGCTTTGAAGCGCTCTCCAATGCGGATCTGTATGAGAATGATGGCGATCTGCGCATTCAGGTAAGCTTCGATGAGGAAGCAAAGACGCTCACTATCGACGACAACGGTATTGGGATGTCGCGTGATGATGTGATTGCCCACCTAGGTACTATTGCTAAGTCAGGTACAGCGAACTTCCTCTCGAACCTCTCTGGCGATGCAGCCAAAGATAGTCAGCTTATTGGTCAGTTTGGTGTTGGCTTCTACTCAGCCTTTATCGTGGCTTCCAAAGTTGATGTGTTCACTCGGCGTGCGGGTCTACCCGCAGAAGAGGGTGTGCACTGGTCGTCTGAAGGCGCGGGTGAGTTCACTCTGGCGCCGATCGACAAGCCAGAGCGCGGTACTCGTATCGTGCTGAGTCTGAAAGATGATGCTCTAGAATTTGCTAACGGCTGGCGTCTGCGCTCGTTGGTGAAGAAGTACTCTGACCATATCGCTCTGCCAGTGCAGATGCTCAAAGAGGCGATGCCATCAGAAGATGAGTCTGAAGAGAAGGCGGAAACTGAACTAGAGAACGTTAACTCAGCCACTGCCCTGTGGACCCGCAACAAGTCTGAGCTTACCGATGACGACTACAAAGGCTTCTACCAGCACGTATCGCATGACTTCCAGGAGCCAATCACCTGGGCGCATAACCGTGTAGAGGGCAATCTTGAGTACACCTCACTGCTCTACCTACCATCCCAAGCGCCATACGACCTGTGGAACCGTGAAGCACCTAAGGGTCTGAAACTCTACGTGCAGCGCGTCTTTATTATGGATCAGGCCGATCAGTTCCTGCCGCTCTACCTGCGCTTTATTAAGGGTGTTGTGGATTCGCGCAACCTCTCGCTTAACGTATCGCGTGAGATCCTGCAGAAAGATCCAACGGTAGATAAGTTAAAGTCTGCACTGACCAAGCGCTCGCTGGACATGATCGAGAAGTTTGGCAAGAAAGACCCAGAGGCGTACCAGGAGTTCTGGAAAGAGTTTGGTCAGGTGCTCAAAGAGGGCCCTGCAGAAGATCAGGCTAACCGCGAACGTATCCTCAAGCTGATGCGCTTTGCCTCAACGCAGACGGGTAACAGCGATGAGACGGTATCGCTGGAGGATTACATTGGCCGCATGCAGGAAGGTCAGGACAAGATCTACTACCTGGTGGCCGACTCCTACAACGCAGCCAAGAACAGCCCGCACCTGGAGATTTTCCGCAAGAAAGGTATCGAAGTGCTGCTGATGACCGACCGCATAGATGAGTGGATGATGAGCCACATCTTTGACTTCGACGGCAAATCTTTCCAGGACGTGACAAAAGGTGAGCTCAAGCTCGACAAAGAGGAGAGCGAAGAGCAGAAAGCTGAGCTTGAAGAGAAGAGCAAAGCTTACGAGAGCCTGATTGAGCGACTCGGCAAGGTACTTGAGTTACAGGTTGAGTCTGTGCGTGTCAGCCAGCGACTTACTGACTCCCCAGCCTGTCTGGTGCTAGGTGACTATGATATGGGCTTGCAGATGCGCCGGATTATGGAAGCGGCGGGTCAGGCTGTGCCTGATACCAAGCCAATTTTTGAATTCAACGCTGAACACCCACTGATCACTAAGCTGGACCAGGAAGCGGACGAGGATCGCTTTGCGGATCTTGCGCTGATTCTACACGATCAGGCACAACTGGCAGCCGGCGGTCAGCTGGAAGATCCAGCCGCTTATATTGGCCGCATGAACAAGCTGCTGCTTGAGCTGAGCGCCTAAGTTCCGCTGTGAAAGCGCAGCCTGAGCTGCGCCGTTGGAAGCTCGATTAAACGCCCCGTATCGCACGATACGGGGCGTTTTTGTCTCAAAATTGGCATCAATTTTGCCTGCCAACTGCTGGTAGTTAACGAGTTAACTGAGATATGGGCATGAACGAGATGGCAGGGAATGGACGTAAGTCCGCTGGTCGAATTGAGCGTAGAGCGGTGGCAGACAAAAATGCCGAAGCGCCAGAGATTCAAAAGGCAGCATCAGTCGGGGTAACCCTCGTTGAAGAGAATCTTGATACCGGTGAATGCTGGTTTGTTCTGGGCCCCTCAAAAATGGGGAAGATCCAACAGCCTCTGATAGGCGCAACAGGATTTCGACCAGCTGTTGATCCCAAGTATCATGAACTTTTAGATCGGGCTCTTGAGGAAATTGGGCAAGCTCAGATAGCGCGATGCGTATCCCCAGACGAGCAACGCGAGGTGTGGGTAGAGGCTCAAACAGTAAAAATGTACCAAAACCCAGAAGGCACGCATTTCAGACTCATCGTTGTAAGGAACTTGACGGCTGAGTATGAAACTCAAACGCTCGATCAAAAAGCGATCGTTCGCGGATTGAATCACCTTCAAGCGAATCTGCTGATCGAAAATCTAACCACCAAAACCGGCCGATACGTGGTGCGTCACCCGCGTCAGTCGCATGAGCAGCGTCCGTTGTGTGCAGAGCGCCGCACCGAAAAGATAGTGCCTCAAGAGCGAGATGCCTTTATAAAGGGGGTATCGCAAATCGGCGGAGCTGCAGAATACCGATGGCTGATGCCCGACGGTAATCGTGAATGGTTCCGCATGATAAACCTCGGGGAGTCTATCAACGCAGATGGTGAGACTGAACGCTTGTTGATGGGTTACTGTATCGAAGACGAAAAGCGGCGCCAGCTAGAACTCGAGCTAAAACTAGATCAAGTTAATTATCTGAATCGTCAGCTGAACAACTTAGCCACAACAGCACGAGTTGGCCTTGTGTCAACGAACTATGAGTCCGGTCTACTTGAGCTCGATGAAATGGCACGCGAACTGCTGGACCTTCCCTCCGGTCTCTATCCCAAACCTACGTTCGAAGATTACTTATCACGCGTACACCCGGCCGAGCGAGAGAATTGCCTGAAAATAAGATCAAGGTTAGTGAGTGGCTTTACCAGTAAAACCCGAGTTCGGCGTTTCGTTCATCGAGATGGTGAGGTTCGACATCTCAAAATGAATTACCTCCCCAAGTTTGATGGAGAGCGCTATCTAGGTTGCGATTCGGTGCTGGTGGATATCTCTGACGCACAGCGCGCGAATAACCGGGTTAAGACGCGCAATGACGATATTAAGCGCACAACGGTAACGGCGCGCATTGGGACCTTCAGTTATAAATTTGAAGATGACCGAATGGAACTCAATTCCATCGCGCGCGAGCTAGTCAATCTGCCTGTAGAACAGTTTCCTGTTCTGTCTTTGGATACCTACCTGAGCGCGTTTGAGTTGGATAACAGAGATCAAGTACGCGCAGAATTTTTGCAGTGGATTGACCACAACGTACAGCCTCGAAAGGTTAATCGCAAAGTGCGCCTAGAGAATGGTGCACTGCGTTACTTGGAGGTCCATACTGAACGCTACACCGATTTAAGTGGCAATCACAGTCTTGAGGGCGTGATTCTCGATGTCACCGAGCGTGTCGAGCGTGAACAGCAGATGCTTGAAGAGCAACAGCGCCGCGAGCAGATGTTTGCGGTTATCGATCACGAGTTGAGAACACCCGCTGCGATACTAAAAATGCTAGCTGAACAGCTCGAACAGTGCACTGAGCAAGGCGGCAATCCCAGCGATTTGCAACAGACCCAGAAGATGCTCAAAAGCACGGCAGAACAACTGGTAACAGTGCTCGATGAACTTCGCCAGGTTGCTCAACCCAATAAGCAGCGCACTCGAGAGCGAAAAGTGGTTCAGCTACCCGAGTTTATTGAAGGTGTTGTTAACAGCTTATGGCCAATGGCTGAGTCTGAAGGATTTTCGCTAACCTTCGACCTTGAACGTGCCGATTTTCAATACGCCGAAGTTGAGGTCTCGTCTATTCGTCAAGTGCTGACTAACTTGACGAAGAACGCGTTAATTCATTCGCAGGGCGATCGGGTTCAAATAGCCGTAGAGATTTGTGCCGCAGATGATCAGCAGGGTAAACTGCGTCTGAGGGTACTTGATAATGGCAACGGCATTCCTGCTGATCAGGTTGAGCAGCTGTTCATGCCGTTTGTGCGCGGCAACACTGAAGCGGACGGGACAGGGTTGGGTTTATCCATCTGCCGAGATCAGATTCGACAACTTGGCGGCCAGCTCTTTTACGAGACGACACCCTGTGGGGGCTGCTCGTTTAACATTGAGATGCCTATCCTGCGGGTAGTCGGGGAGACTCAAAGTGAGTCCTCTCAGGCGCCGATTAACGCTTTTGAAGGCAAACAGGTATTGATTGTTGAGGATAACCTTACGATTCGAATGCTGACACAGAAAATGCTCGAATCTAGAGGTGCTCAGGTGACCTGCGCAGAGGACGGGATACAGGGGCTCAGGCTATTTGACGCATCTTCCTGTGATCTTGTTTTGAGCGATATTTTTATGCCTCAGATGAACGGCTATGAGTTCGTTAGTGCGATCCGCGCACAAGGTTATAGGGGGGCAATCGTTGGCCTTACTGCGGCAACGATTGGTGATAAAACAGAGAACATGTTGCAGGCAGGTGCTGATCTAATCATTCCCAAACCGATTGATATCAACAAATTATCGGCTTGGTTGCAGTTCCGTACCGAGGAATCGCTTTACGACACTCAATAAACCACTCATCATGTCACTACACCAGATATCAGGATGATAGTGTGGATTCAGATATAGATTCGCTACTTAGACAGGTTGTCGAAGCAGCTGATATTGAAGTTTTTTGGGAGAAATCAGCGACAGGAGAGTCCGGTTTCATCTCGAGCCAACCCTACTCGAGCGGTGACGGCGTGCCCCTTATGGGTGTTGAGCGGTTAAGTCGCATTCCCGCTGACTTTCATCGGGCCGTCAGCACTGCTTTGGCCCAAATCGGGGTCAGTGTTCAGTTTCCCTTTAAACACGATAAATGGTATGACCATCAGTGGTTCGAGCAGTGTTTAGTTAGAGAGTCTATCGATGTGGATGGCGAGTTAATTCGTTGGTATTGCTAAAAGAGGCATTAGACGCTGACCGCAAAAATATCGTCGAAGAGAACTTATCAACTGGCGAGGCGTGTTACTTCGATGTCGATAAGATTCAGCGCCAAATTTATCCACCTGACGATAATGAACGCCAAAGAGTTCTGCGTGATTCTCCCGGGCAGGTCGCACTGGTGCGTACTTACGACGTGTCGGGTGAGAAGTTTCTATACTGGGCGACCTTGGGCTATTCCGAGCCCTACAGACGGGATGGACGGGTTTACCAACTTCTCTACCGTCGCATTATTGACGATGTAGAAGGGGTTTCGGCCCAGATTAAAGAGCTGTGTGAACCCGAAAAAGCGTAATTCCGAATTGGAGTCTAATGTGAGTAATAATTTTGCTATCTATCCAAGCCTCAGGGGTAAGCATGTTTTGATTACTGGCGGCGCCAGTGGGATAGGCGCAGAGATTGTAAAGGCCTTTGTGGCCCAAGGATCTCGTGTGGCTACGCTGGACATGGATGGAGACGCCGCCGAAGTGTTACAAGCAGAGCTAGGCGCAGACAGCTTTCAGTTTCGTCAGCTTGATCTGCGCGATATCGATGCCCTCAAAGCGGCTGTTGCCGATCTGATTGCGCAGGATGGTGCGTTCGATGTGCTGGTGAATAACGCCGCACGAGATGACCGTCACGACTGGTCTGAAGTGACACCTGAGTACTATGATGATCGCATTAATACCAACCTGCGGCACATGTTCTTTGCTTGTCAGGCCGTTGCGCCGGGCATGATTGCTATGGGCGGTGGCAGCATTATCAATATGGGTTCTAACTCCTGGTGGGAGGCGGGTGGTGGTTTTCCAGTCTACGCCACTGCCAAGGCGGCCGTGCACGGTATGACGCGTACGCTGGCGCGTGACTTTGGCCCGCATATGATCCGCGTGAATACGGTGGTTCCGGGGTGGGTCATGACCGAGCGTCAGAAGGAGCTCTGGGCTACGCCGGAGGCACTAGAGAAACAGCGTCAACGCCAGTGCCTACCCAAACTGATTGAGCCGGTCTATCTGGCGCGAATGGTGTTGTTTTTGGCATCCGATGACTCGGCTATGTGCAGTGCAAATAACTACATGGTTGAGGCGGGTTCTATTTAAACAGGGTCGCGAACCTGCGCGTTGCGCAGGTCGCCCTGGGCTTACTGAATCATCTCATGCACAGAGTTGGTCTCTTCGTGAGTGTAGGCGCTGGTGCCGACACTGAGGGTAAGGTTCAGCGGTTGCTCGGCAAACTCTAACTCGCCAGCGATTTTTTGCAGACGCTCGCCGGCGGCTACAGCATCACCAATATCTGACTCAGAGAGCAGCATAGCGAAGAGGTCATTCATCGCGCAGATGTGCCTGCTGAAGATGGCTCATCCTTAGGCTCCTCATTGAGCTCTGCTCTTTCAAGCACTACTTTGAGACTAACAGGGATGGCGAGGGAGCAACTTTTAGCGGGCTGTTTTTAGCTCTTTGTAGATGCTGATCGAGAAAACGACGAGGCCGGCCCAGATAAACATGAAGCTAATCATTTTCTGCAGCGGGAAGGGCTCTTGCAGGATGAAGATAGCGCTAATGATCTGCAGCGTGGGCGCAAGATAGTTAAGGAAGCCGACCGTGCTCAAAGGAAGCCGCTTTGCAGCGGAGGCAAAGAGCAGCAGCGGGACGGCTGTCATTAGGCCTGACCCCACGAGCTCCCATGGATGTGAGGAGAAGTGGTTCTGCCCCTGTTGCGACAGATAGTAGACATATCCGAGTGCGATCGGAGCGACGAGTAGCGACTCGATGGTTAATCCCGAGATTGAGTTCACTTGGACCTGCTTTCTGATCAAAGCATAAAACCCAAACAGGCTAGAGAGCGATAGCGCAATCCAGGGAACCTTACCGAGCGCCCAGAGTTGCCACAAGACGCCGATTGTTGCGAGTACGACCGATGCTTGTTGCAGTCTATTGAGCCGCTCGCCTAGAAAGATTCGGCCTAAAATCACAGCAACAAGGGGGGAGAGGAAGTAACCCAAACTGGCCTGAACGACCTCTTTCTGTGCCACCGCCCAGATGAAAACCCACCAATTAAGGCTGATCAGAATAGAGGTCAGCGTTAGCCAGCCTAGTGTCTTAGGCTGGCGCAAGATAGCCAGCGTGAGACGAAGTTTACCTGTAATCAGTATTAACCCTATGACAATGAGTAGGCACCAGATCACGCGGTGCGCTAGAACTTCATCTGAGGGGACGTCGGCTAGCAGCGTAAAGAATAGGCCAAAGCCACCCCAGATGGTGTAGGCACCGAGGCCATAGAGGAGGCCCTGGCTGTAGCTTGTCACTCAGCGCTAACCGGTAGCGAGATGATATCTGGATGCTGCTTAAGGGTATCAATGAGCCGCTGCATCTCAGCGTCTGTGCCAATAGTGATGCGCAGGAAGTTAGCGATCTCTGGGCGGCTGAAGTGGCGCACTAATACACCCTTGGTTCTCAGGAACCCCATCAGCTCGCCGCCCTCAAGGTAGCGGTGCTGGGCGAAGACAAAGTTTGTCGCTGAAGGCAGAACGGTAAAACCGAGCTCCTCTAGTAGGGCAACAGTCTGTTCGCGCGTGGCGATGATTTTGGCTGTGCACTCCTCGAAGTACTCTGTATCAGCCAGTGATGCGACACCGGCTTGAATCGCCACCATATCCATAGGGTAGGAGTTAAAGGAGTTTTTAACCCGTTCGAGTGCATCAATAAGGTCCGGATGTCCGATACCGAACCCGATACGCAAACCCGCCAGGGAGCGTGACTTAGAGAAGGTCTGGGTGACCAGCAGGTTAGGGTACTTATCAACCAGTGCGATAGCGGATTCGCCGCCAAAGTCGACGTAGGCCTCATCCACGAGAACAAGCGACTCGGTATTGCGCTGCAGCAGCGCTTCGATTTGAGTCAGTGACACCGCTTTACCGGTCGGCGCATTCGGGTTGGCGAAGATAATGCCGCCGTTTTCTGTTGGGAAAGCGTCCAGATCGATACCGAACTCGCTATCGAGCGGCATGTTGATCAGTTCGATGCCATACAGATCGGCGTAGACCTCGTAGAAGCTGTAGGTAATGGCCGGCTTTACCAGCGGTTTGCTCTGGCGGAAGAAGGCCATAAACGCGTGAGCCAGCACTTCATCGGAACCGTTACCCACAAAAACTTGATTGGTGCGCACACCATAGGTATCCGCCAGGGCCTTTTTCAGTTCGCTCGCATCGGGGTCTGGGTAGAGGCGCAGACGGGCACTATCGAACTGCTGTAGAACCTTCTCCACACCAGGAGCCGGTGGATAGGGGCTCTCATTGGTGTTGAGTTTAGTGAGGTCAGCGATCTTGGGTTGCTCACCCGGGGTATATGGCACCAGATCTGCGATCTGCGGACTCCAGAATTTATTCATTAACAAACTCAATAAGGCTTTAAAAGTACAGCGCGTATGCTAGCAGAATGCGGCAGTGCGCAAAATAGATATGAGGGTGATACGGGGAGAAGTGGGTGGCCGATCCCAGCTAAGTCACTGGAATCGACCGAGATGCTAAACGCCAGAACCATAACAGCTCTTGCGCCCAGACACCCCGATAAAACCAGAGACTGGAAAGCCGTGCAATGACTTTGTCGCGGTTATTACATTTAATGCTATAAAAAAGCTAGTTATGCGTTTTAGTCGGCTCTCTAGCGAGCCTTCTAGTAGGCTTCGTCCCAGCCATCTTGCAGTTCGCGAGCCAGACGACGCTCTTCCATTATGTCTTCGATATCACGACGACGTTTGCTGTTGTAGCGCAGCTTAGAACGCGTGTTTGCCTCGACTTCATCCTCGAAGGAGTCATCCCAGTTATCAATATCGTCGATGTTCTGATCGACTTTAACTTTAGTGCCCATCTGTTACTCCTGCACCAAGGTTGTAGAACAAGCTTGCTGTCTAAATAATGATCAGCAGCTCATATCGCGGAATATAATTCAGCTTTGAAGCGGGCGAAAAATTAAATTTTTCTATTAGTTTTTATGAAATATGCAGTATTTTTCAATCAACAAAATTGACGGTGTTTTCTAGGTGCGCAGACTATTATCCACTACCCTGCCGGTCGCTTTCGGATATGTCCCTTTGGGCACGGCCTTTGGGATACTGTTTACAAGCCAACTGGACTACAGCTGGTACATGGCGACGGGGATGGCGCTATTCATCTTTGCCGGGTCTGCGCAGTTTCTCAGTATCGGATTGATTGCCAATCAGGCGAGTCTGCCGTCAGTCGCAGTAGCGATATTTCTGCTCAATGCACGTCATATCTTTTACGGTTTGAGCCTGTTGAGTGAGCTCAAGCTCAGCGGTTGGCGACGCTGGTACATGATCTTCGCACTGACCGATGAGAGCTACTCGCTGATCACCGCCTTGCCGCAAGAGAAGCGCGCAGACCAGACACTTCACTGGCAGATTACGATGATTAACCAGAGTTATTGGGTACTCGGGTGCACGATAGGCGCGCTGTTTGGTGAAGGCGTGGAGATTCCGACCGAGTCGCTCACTTTTGTACTGCCTGCACTCTTTATTGTGCTCTGTGTGGAGCAGTATCGCGCTGTTCAAAGTGCCGGTCTGATGCTTGCTGCTGCAGGTATTGGGGCCCTAGCTGTATGGCTTTGGTCGGGGCAGATGCTGCTGGTGTCGATTACCTTGGCACTGGGGTTGTTATTGGTCACCTACAGGAGTGGACGATGGATAGCTACATCTGGGGCGTGATTCTAGTTGGTACTCTGGCTACTTTCGCGACCCGCGCGCTACCTTTTGTACTGCTTGGTCGGTTCGCTCAACACCCGCTTCTGCGATTTCTAGGGCGGTACTTGCCGCCAGTGATGATGGTGTTGTTGGTGGTCTATGCAACAGCGGATTTGATCAGTAGCAGCGCAACGCTTGGTGTTGTGCTTGCGTCCTCTCTGTGTGTAGCACTCTTGCAGTGGACGCTGAAAAATCCGCTGATCAGTATTTTTGCGGGTAGCTTGCTATACGCGTTATTGATTTAGCCACAATAGCTGTGCCTACAGGGCATTAGGATGGGCAGAACATCTGGTGCAGGGTAGAGATGATACGGCTAGCCTGGTCACCCTCAAGTGAGTAGTAGATCGTTTGCGAATCGCGGCGCGTCTTTACTAACCCGTCACGGCGCAGCACTGCAAGATGCTGAGATAGAGCCGACTGACTCAGATCTAGGTTTTCATTCAATTCACTGACAGAAAGCTCTTTGTCGTCTAGGTAGCAGAGAATCATCAAGCGGCTGTCGTTCGCTAAAGCCTTCATCAAGCGGGCTGCACTGCCGGCGTTTTCACGCATCAGTGCGAGTGCTTCAGGGGGTAGGCGGGTAGCGGTTGTATCGCTCATTCGGTGAACTCAGTCAGTTTAGTATGTATGCAAGGTTTCTAATGTTAGTGGCAGATCAACAGAATGTAAATCTCCGTGCGCGACCATTCATCCTTTGCCTATAGTTAGATATATGTTGTTTGGAGAGTAAGATGTACAAGCGTGTATTAGTAACAACCGAAGAGGCACAGGGTTCGTTGGTGCAATTGAGTAAGGGGCTTAGCCTTACCAGCGAGACCGGTCATACAGAGTGGTTTATGACCGTCTACCATCCAGCCTTTGAGGCAGCCAGTGGTGATGAGCCAGAGACCGAGGCGGAGGCACGCCAATTGTATGCGCGCCATCGTCAGAATCAGGCCGATAAGCTATTAGCAGAACTTGCGGATGATGTGGATGTTGTTGCTGATGTCTGCTGGCATCCCAACTTCATCAGTGCAGTAACGCGTCAGGCCGAACGCTATCAACCCGATCTGCTGTTGGTTCCTCGGCGTGAAAATCACGACTTGCTTGATTGGCTCGTTGGGGGAGAAGAGCAGGATCTACTGCGTGAACTGCATACACCCATACTGTTCGCCAATGCCATTGATTGGCCAGTTCACCCCCGTATCGCAGTAGCGCTGAACCCCTTTCATACAGATACCCGAGATGATCAATTTGAAGTAGAGCTGCTCAAGACTGCAGATCTGATGGCGCAGCGCCTTAGCGCCGAGATGCATGTGGTGCACTGTTTCCTGAGTCTGGCGCAGGCGACGATTTTTGATGAGCAGATCATCACGGACTACGCTAGCTTGCAGTCTCGCGTTGGCGAGGAGCACCGTAATCGAATTGAAGCCTTGCTCAGTCGGATCGATCGCCCCGTCGGTGGCCCGCTAATGCAGCTGCTGGAGGGTGAGGTGCAGGCAGAGTTGCCCCGTTTTGTCGAGGAGCAACGTATCGATATTTTGATACTTGGAACCCATGAGCACAGCATACTCGAACGGCTTCTACTGGGCAGCACTACCGAGCGGCTGTTGGCGCGGATTGGATGTGATGTGCTTGTGTTGCAACAGGAGTAATAGGAGGTCGCCTCAAGAGGCGACCTACAGGTCGAATTTTGCGAAGACGGGTGCGTGGTCCGAGGGCTTCTCCATACCTCGGATCTCCAGATCGATTCCGGTCTCAGTGCAGGCTGTCTGCAGCGATACGGTGGTCAGAATCGCATCGATTCGCAGACCGCGACGAGGATTATCCTCGAAGCCGCGACTGCGGTAATCAAACCAGCTGTAGTGGCCCGTTTGATCTGGGTGTTTATCACGGAAGCTGTCGAGCAGACCCCAGGCGTGTAGCTGCCCCAACCACTCACGCTCTTCAGGCTGGAAGCTGGTCTTACCGCTCTTGAGCCAGCGCTTACGGTTCTCTTCACCAATTCCAATATCGAGATCAGTCGGGGAGATATTAAGGTCTCCCATCACGGCGATTTTGGCGCTAGGATCATTATCGCTACGCAAAAAGGCATTCAAATCAGCGTAGTACTTGCGCTTAGCGGGAAACTTCACCTCATGTTTAATATTCTCGCCCTGCGGGAAGTAACCGTTGATTACCCGTACATTTTCACCGTTAGCCGCGGCGAAGTCCCCAACAATAAGGCGTTTCTGTGACTCTGCAGTGTCGCTAGCGAAGCCCTTTTGGATCTGCAGGGCGGGTTGCTTGGAGAGCAGCGCAACGCCGTAGTGTGTCTTCTGACCGTGTACATAGGCCTGGTAACCCAAAGCTTCGACCGCCTCAAACGGGAACTGCTCGTCGGTGACCTTAGTCTCCTGTAGACCGATGACATCTGGCTGGTACTTCTCAATCACCGCTTCGAGTTGATGCAGTCGGGCGCGGATACCGTTGACGTTAAAAGAGATAAGCAGCATGAAAACTCCCGTTATAGGTTGAAGCTAGCGTAAAATGCATGCCGATAGTTTAAAGTTATCATTATTTTAGGGATGTTCAAATAGAACTATCAAACTCTGCAGGTTAAGCTTGCCACAACTTTTGAATGTAAGCGCGAGGATAAGCTCCCATGATCCAATATGATTACGATCTCTTTGTAATAGGTGCCGGTTCCGGTGGTGTGCGTACGGCGCGCATGGCTGCGGCTCGTGGGGTGCGGGTAGCGGTTGCCGAGGATCTTCACTTGGGTGGCACCTGCGTCAATGTGGGCTGTGTACCTAAGAAACTTTATGTCTATGCGTCTGAATACCGCCAAGGGATGGAGGATGCGCGAGGTTTTGGTGTCGACGCAGAACAGATCAATTTTGACTGGCCAACACTGCGCGACAACAAGAAGAGCGAGATCAGTCGGCTCAAGGGCATCTATGGCAATCTGCTGACCAACTCAGGCTGTGACCTGATTAATGGCCGGGCGGTTGTCACGGGGCCACACTCTGTGCGCGTGGGTGAGCGTGAGATTAGCGCTGAGCGTATTCTGGTGGCTGTAGGCGGTTGGCCGCAGTTGCCCGAGATCCCTGGTGCTGAGTATGCGATCACATCGAATGAGGTGTTTGACCTCGAGACCTTCCCTAAGCGCGTGATGGTAGTCGGTGGGGGTTACATTGCCGTTGAGTTTGCCGGCATATTCGCGGGGCTGGGCGCTCAGACCGAACTAGTCTACCGTGGAGATCTGTTCCTGCGTGGATTCGATAAAGAGGTGCGCGAGTTCGCGGCGACTGAGGTGGCCCGTAAGGGTGTGAAGCTCAGCTTCAATGAGGATCCGGTCGCCATCGTCAAGAACGAAGATGGCTCACTTAGCGTAACGCTGAAGTCTGGTGAGGAGCGTGAAGTTGATGAAATTCTCTACGCCATTGGCCGTGTGCCCAAGACTGCAAATCTAGGGCTTGAAAGTGCTGGCGTGAAGCTTGATGCTCGTGGCGCGATTATCGTGAACGAGCAGTTCCAAGCAACTGCGCCCTCGGTTTACGCCCTCGGTGATGTGATTGATCGTGTGCAACTTACGCCGGTTGCGTTGGCCGAGGCGATGGCGCTGGTCGATCAGCTCTACGGTAATGCCAGCACTCCAATGCCCAATTATAAGATGATCGCCACCGCAGTCTTCTGTCAGCCCAATATCGGCACCCTGGGACTTACCGAAGAGGAGGCTGTTGAGCAGGGGCTCAAGATCGATGTCTACGTCTCGGACTTCCGTGCGATGCGTCATACCCTCAGCGGCAGTCAGGAGCGTACACTGATGAAACTGATAGTGGAGCAGAGTAGCGAACGCATTGTCGGTATCCATTTGGTAGGCGCCGATGCAGGTGAGATCATGCAAGGTCTGTCAGTAGCGGTGACAGCCGGTGCGACTAAAACAGACTTCGACCGCACCATCGGGATACACCCAACCGCCGCGGAGGAGTTTGTTACTATGCGCACGAAGACGCGGTCGGTGGGTTAATAAACCTGCTGACCTAATTGGGTCACGAACCTGCACTTTGCGCAGATCGCTCGTACGAGGGATCTATGGGGCAGCCTTAGGTTCCCGATCCTAGCGCATCAGTCGAAGGGTGTAGCTGAGCCTCAGCTCGCCTCTCGCAGGCACCTCGACCAGCCAGCGCGCCTGCATGCCGTCGACGGTGGCAAGCTGAGATGAATCGACTAGCGACCACTGCTCGTTGACGTCCACCAGATATTCCAACGCTCGCGCTTGATCGGCTCCGTTAATCAAACGAACCTCATACCCCTGCAGGTAGGTATTGCCGTTGCGCTGGTACTCGGTTTGGCGCCGCTCGGAGCGCAGATCAAAAACTTCCCCGTAGTTAAGCTCGATCTGCTGCCCTGGCGAGTACTGTGCGAGGCGCTGTGAGCCGACAAACTGCAGAGTATTCTGACTGTCGCGCTTAAACAGCTCCACTTCACCTGCAGGTAGGGGCTTATCGATACGGTTCTCATCTAGATCAAAACGCAGCTGCTGTTGGGCATACTGCTGCTCAACACCGGGTCGCATCCCGTGGTAGGCGAGATGGCGTATCTGGTAGTTGACCTTGGCCGGCAGCGCCTGAGCGCGGAGCAATGGAACACGTTGCGTAGAGTTGGCATTGAGCGTGTATCTGTTGGGTAGCGTAAAGAGCTGATAGCCCTGTACCTCCGAGACGCTGACCCCATCTGCTGCAGTTGGCGCAGCGAGGGCCATCGCGCGCATCTCCATCATCGGTTGAACCTGTTGGGGAACTCTCGGGTTGCCAGCAAGAAGGTTGAGTGCTGCGCTATTGAAATCAGCATCCGAGCGGTTGTGTAAGGCTGCGCGTGCTCTGAGATCGACGCTGCTCTCGCCCTGCAACTCGATCTGGTACTCCGCCTGCCAACTTAAACCACGGCTGAGATAGCTAAGGTCAAAACTTGGTGCGTTCAGAGCCAATGGGAATTGCAGGTTAAGTTGTGTTTGGCTGGGAGAGTAGGCGGGTAGCTGAGGTTGCCACTCGCCAGTGATCGGATAGCGTAAAACGGTGCCTTGATATTCAAACTCCAAATAGGCGCCATTGAAACCGAGCAGCCGACCGGTGCGTGATTCTGCTCGGTCGAGATGCACCAGAGTGAGCTCTTGGCCAACATTATTGGCCAGACGTTGCTCAAAGCTGAGGTTGGTCTGCCAGTGTTGATGGCTGATGGCGCTGTTGGCCACTTGCACGCTTGCGGGAAGAAGCGCGCTCGGCAATCCCGCAATCGCCAGGCTCTCACTGGGATCTGCAGGCCTGAACCGCGTTGTTACCAGGGCAAGATCAGATTGATAGAGGGTTAATTGATGCTGGCCAGCAGACTGCTGCAGCGCCGGTGGCTGCTGTTGTGTCTGGGCGGCCGCATGGAACACTGTAAAAAAAGCGATCAGCGGAACTGCACGGTAATATCGCAACATAGGGTCCTCGTCCTAACATAGTGACGGGAACATAACGTTGCACGTTAGATCCCTCGTACGATTTAGTTTAGATCAACTGCGACCCTGAAGCCCCAACCGTCGCGGCTGGATTCTGGTGGATGACGATATGGTAACGTCCTGAGCGCTCCAGAGTTAGCCCGGCGGATGTGAGGGGCCTGCAGAGACTCGTTTAAAACGTTGGTGAGACGGCCCGATCGTTCGATCGAGCTGCAATGATGTGCATGCGGTAACAGCAGAATCAGGTGTCTCCATACTGTCACCTAGGTCTTAGGTGGCTGAAGTGTCCAGTTCTGGGAGGGATTTCACCAGCTCATCCACCGCCTTCATCTGTGCCAGATAAGGCTCCAGTTTTGACAGTGGCAGTGCACAAGGGCCATCACACTTAGCAATATTTGGATCAGGGTGCGCTTCTAGGAAGAGCCCCGCAATACCCTGTGAGAGACCAGCACGTGATAACTGTGCCACCAGAGCGCGTCGACCATCTGCTGAATCCGAGCGTCCGCCAGGCATCTGCAGTGCATGCGTCGCATCAAAGATCACCGGGTAGCCAAACTCCTTCATGGTGTTGAAGCCGAGCATATCCACTACCAAGTTGTTGTAGCCAAAGCAGCTGCCACGTTCACAGAGGATTAGCTGATCGTTACCGGCCTCTTCACACTTGCGCAAAATGTGGCCCATTTCGTGCGGCGCCAAGAACTGCGCTTTCTTAATATTAATCACCGCGCCAGTCTCAGCCATTGCAACAACCAGATCGGTCTGGCGGGAAAGGAAAGCAGGCAACTGGATTATGTCACACACTTCAGCGGCCGGTTTGCACTGGTAGGGCTCGTGTACATCAGAGATGACGGGTACACCGAATGTGGTTTTGATCTCCTGAAGGATCTTTAGACCCTCGTCCAGGCCGGGGCCGCGGAAGGAGTTAATGGATGAGCGGTTGGCCTTATCGAAGCTCGCCTTAAAGACGTACGGGATGTTGAGCTTCGTGGTGACTTCAACGTAGGTTTCGGCAATCTGCATCGCCAGATCACGTGACTCGAGCACGTTCATACCGCCGAAAAGCACCATAGGTTTGTCGTTGGAGACGTCGATATCACCAACACGGATTGTCCGCTGCTGCATCTGTTTTCCTTAGAGATCAGAACTGAATGTTTATCAGCGTTGATTATAAGCCATCTGCAGGAAAATGGGCGGCATATTGTGTGATCCACTGCTCGGGCGCTCGAGCGAAGCTGAGCTTCTCTCCGAGGCGTTGACGCTCTACTTGGTAGAGTTTGATGTAGCAGAACTGTTCGCCCTAGACTGGGTGAGCTGAGGGTTGAGCCGTACCAAGTGGTTAAAGATAGAGATCAGATATCCGATCAACAGCAGGGCAACAACGGTGACGACTATCCAGAACGGATCCATAAGAGCTCCTTTCAAGAATTTCTAGGTCATTGATTGCTGGCATAAATTACCAGACTTGCCCTAAGATGATCGCTCACCTGCCGCGATAAGGATAAAAACCATGGCTGAGAAGTTTGTTGTTTTCGTTGTACTCAAACCTGAATCCCTGATTGATCTGCATGAGCTGGCAAAGCGCATGAAAATAGAGGCGGTAAAGAATTCCCAATGTCATCAGTTCGAATACGATATCCACGACTACGTGCGTTGTATCCGGTTCGATGAGTTATGGGAGGATAACCATAGCTACGCGCCTGAACATCAGGCGCTGATAGATCAGATGCTCAAGGAGAGTGCGGTGTACGACAAGGTTGTTCAGCCCTCTTAAGCCGCTAGGAGGGACCTACGCAAAGCGTATGTTCGCGACTCTCAGGTGTCGGGAAATAGGGCTTCGCCCTATATCCCTCCTGCAAAATCACCTACAGCTCATTCGCCCTGCGATAGGGGCCTTGATAATCAAACAGTCGCTCGACGATGCGCCAGAATTTGCCCTGTTTGCGGGAGATGACGAAATCGGGGTGCGGGATTGGGGTCCTGTAGCTTAGCAGCTCTTCATTAGAGCTGAATTTAAGTGGCTTTGCGCCATCTTTGGCTCTGCGGCCAAATAGGGCGTTGAAGAGTGCGCGCTGCTTTACCTGGCTAAGATCAAACTTCTCTGAGAGGGTCTGTCCATCCTCATCGTGGTAGGTAAGGCGCACCGCTCCATCTTCAGCTTTGACCGACACGCCAGCGCAGCGAATCACTTTGTGGTCCTTGAGCGACAGCGCGCGCTTTATCATTTCATCAGGGTCAATTAGGTCCGCCGCACAGCTATGACAACTTCGAGCGGCGATATCGTTTTCGCTGCCGCAGCTACCACAGCGTTTGAATTTATAGCGAAACGTGCACTGCTCGCCACTCTCAAGTAGCCCTTGGCAGCGTCGGCCAAAGTGCTCGATGACATCACCCTCAGTATCAGTCCGTCCCCAAAAGAGGTTGGCGTGATCGCACTCGGGGCAGAATACCTGAACGGGTTCGGTATCGGATGCCGGTTTGGGCTCGCCCACTTCGGGGTCGTAGAGGTCTATGCCATTGTTAGAATAATCGATCACCAAACACTCGGTTTTTCCATCGGCCAGGCGTAGTCCGCGCCCGACCATCTGCTGAAACAGGCTGACCGACTGAGTCGGGCGCAGCAGGGCGATCAGGTCAACATGTGGGGCGTCGAAACCGGTCGTAAGCACTGAAACGTTAACCAGAAACTTGAGCTCGCGTGACTTGAAACGCTGTATCACCTGTTTACGCTCAGCAGCATCCGTGTCTGCAATGACTAGAGCACTTTGAGCTTGCGGTAGGTAACCCAGAATCTCCTTCGCGTGTTTTACCGTTGCTGCGAAGATCATTACACCCTGACGCTCCTGGCCTAACTCAACCAGTTGGCGGCAGATCGCCTCGGTTACGCGCGGGCACTGGGATAGCAACTCGTTTAGATCGGCTTCGGCAAACAGCCCATCGCGATTAGGGCGTAGCGATGAGAAGTCATAGTGCGCGATTGCCGGGTTCTCCATCCGTGGAGTTGTCAGATAGCCCTGTTTCACCAGCGTACGCAGTGGCAGATCGTAGATGCAGTGCTCAAAGATGCGCGGCTCTTCACAGCGCACAAATCCGCGATAGTCGCGCCGATAGATCCAGCCATAACCCAGACGATAGGGGGTTGCGGTAAGCCCCAGCACCTTGAGCCCGGGATTTTGCTCGCGCAGATGGCGGATCAGCTGTTGATACTGTGAGTCGTTGTTGTTGCTGATGCGGTGAGCCTCATCGACAATCAACAGAGAGTACGCATTAGCGAATTGTTCAAGGTTAGCGGCGACCGACTGGATTGAACCAAACACCACTTGATGGGCAGTGTCGCGCTGCTTCAAACCGGCAGAGTAGATGCCCGGCGTGCGACCCAATGCGGCAAACTTAGCGGCATTCTGCTCGACCAGCTCCTGCACATGGGTTACCACCAGAATCTTGCGTTTGGCCAGGCGGGCGAGCTCGGCAATAACCAAGCTCTTACCAGCGCCAGTGGGCAGTACCAGCAGTGCGCTGGCATAAGATTGGCGGAAGTGCGTTAGCGTTGCATCAACCGCCTGCTGTTGGTAAGGACGAAGGTTGAAGCCTTGGGGCACGCTCTAGGTCCTATTCCCACTCCATTGCTTCAAAGATGCGTCCCGCATTCTTGCCCGCCAGCTCGTCGGCGGTCTCTAGATGATTGTAGGCTGCTTGCTCGATGTTGTAGGCGTCCGCAAGCGTGCCACCTTCATCCAGCAGCTCGGCGACTTTGCCGCGCAGGAACTCTAGGTAGCCGCGAGTGTAGGTATCCACCTGCTCAAAATCTGTCGGGTCGCCGTGGCCTGGGATGATGATCGCATCCTGCGCAAGTGGCGTGAACTCATTTACCCAAGTCTCGATCCACTCAGCGGTGTCGGTTTCGGGGAAAACAGGCAACATGCGCTGGTGAAAGGCGATGTCGCCAGCGATTACCACGTTTTCGCTCGGTACGTGCACGGTAATATCCCCGGCTGAGTGCGCGGGGCCGAGGTGTAACAGATCAACGCTTAGGCCACCTAAATCCAGAGTTAGACGGTCATCGAAGGTTTGGTCAACGGAAATTATCTCACTGCCAGCAACTCGTTCTTTAAGAAGCTCGTTGAGTCGCCCGAGCCCTTGAGGCCCGCGGTTCTCAATCTCATCGGCCGCATCGGTATGCGCAATAATGGTAGCGCCTTGCTCTTTCCAGTAGTTATTACCGCCTGAGGCGTGCGTCTGACCGTTTTCGTTAACCACGTATCTGATCGGCAGGTCGGTGATCTTTTTAATCTCATCATGCAACGCCTGAGCCAAGAGATACGCGCTGCTGCCGTTTACAACCAGAACTGACTCGTCACCAATAACAAACGAGAGGTTGTTGTTATGACCCGCATTCTCATAGGTGTAAAACTTCAGTTGTCCAATGGCCGACCAGACCGATTCTGAGACCTGAACCGGTTTGTCGTACAGCAGAGACTCTGGGTACTTATCCGCGGGTGTTTCGGCTAGCGCAGAGGTTGCAACAGCGATAAGGCCGGCGACTAGTGCGTTTCTAAGATTGTCCATAGTGTTTTCTCACAAGAGCTACCTTTCATATAGACCCAAGAGTATTAGAGATTCTCCGAGATGGGCAAGAAGACTCGGCGATTATTTCATCTGATAAGAGCGAGCTCAGTACGCGACCAGTGACTTTATGGTCGCCTCCCCCTGTGGGGAAGCTCCTACTCAGATGCGCTCCTACAGGGATATGGGCAGCGCGGTTTTGGCCACCACCTGACGCATCACGAAACTTGAGTGAACGCCACTGACGCC
>Ga0209555_10001064_pt1 | contig 21897 bp, 23 predicted proteins | sample SaaInl85LU_5_DNA_FD_184643 | JGI IMG/M metagenome (GOLD analysis project Ga0209555, IMG submission 184643) | Marine microbial communities from expanding oxygen minimum zones in the Saanich Inlet - ESP_85LU_5_DNA (SPAdes) (version 2) | ecosystem: Environmental > Aquatic > Marine > Intertidal... | reverse complement strand
GGGAACTTTACCCCAGACCGGTGCTGGCCATGCGGCATCTGACTCTTTACGCACGATTACGTGGACATGCAACTGAGCCACCATGTTCCCCAGGTTCGCCACATTCATCTTTCGAGCCGCAAAGATATCAGCGAGGTTTTCAGCCAGAGCTGCGGACTCACGCATCAACTGATGCCGGTCTTTTTCCCCGAGGTGGTAGATCTCAGTCACGCCGGCGCGCCGTGGCACCAAAATGAACCAGGGGTAGTTAGAGTCGTTCATTAACAGCACTCGAGAGAGCGGAAAGTCACCCACATGCACAGTATCGGCGACCAATTGCGGATCAAGCTGAAATTCGAGTTCTAATTCATCCATTTAACCTTACTCCTCGTAGCGCTACTATCGTCTACCTACCTTTCCACTATAGCGCATTATGTTTGAGATCAGCACGCACAGTTCCATTGCCGAGATCGGCCAACAACGTTGGGAGTCACTCAACTCTGAGGCTTACCCCTTCACCCGTTACGCTTTTCTCAATGCGCTCGAGACGACCGGCTCGGTGTCATCTGAGACCGGCTGGCAGCCGCTGCATGTTGAGGTGCGTCGAGACGGTGAGACTGTCTTGCTTATGCCGCTCTACCTAAAACAGCACTCCTGGGGCGAGTACGTCTTTGACTGGTCCTGGGCTGAAGCCTACGAGCGTGCGGGACGCAGCTATTACCCAAAACTCTTGGGCGCAATTCCATTTACGCCAGCCACGGGCCCGCGCTGGTTCTCTAGCCTCAATGAAGAGCAGATTGAGCCACTGATAGCGCAGATTCTGTCGCAACTCTGTGAGGAATACCGCATAGAGACAGCTCACATACTCTTCCCGCACACCAGCGACAAACCCTTTAAAAGCACCTGCATGATGCAGCGCATGGGATGTCAGTACCACTGGTTTAATCAGGGTTTTAAAGATTTTGATGACTACCTGGCCAGCTTCAATGCACGTAAACGTAAAGACCTCAAAAAAGAGCGTCGCAAAGTGGCCGAGCAAGGTATTGAGTTTGAGCAACTGACAGGTAGCGAGATCAACGCGCAGGTCATTGAGACCTTCTACGACTTCTATGTGATGACCTATCTAGTCCGTGGCCAGCAACCCTATCTCACCAAAGCCTTCTTTCTCGAGCTGAGCAAAACCCTTGCGGATCAGATGTTGCTGGTGATGGCTCGGCATGAAGATGAATATGTTGCAGGTGCCTTGAGCTTTTTTGACGACTCAACGCTTTACGGACGCTACTGGGGTTGCACCCAAGAGTTTGATAGCTTGCACTTCGAGACCTGTTACTATCAAGGGCTAGACCATTGTATTGCAAAGGGTTTATCGCGCTTTGACCCAGGTGCTCAGGGCGAGCACAAAATCAAACGCGGCTTTGTTCCGACCTCTACCTATTCCTACCACCATATCAAAGACCCGCAGTTCAATTTGGCGATAGAACGTTTCCTTGATGAGGAGAAACGTGCCGTGGAGCACCGTATGCTGCAACTGCAAAGCCACCTCCCCTTCCGAAAAGAGGGGTGACCCCTTGCATACGGTCTCAGCCTAATGAAGCGGCTGTTCGTACTTTTTCTGTATCGCAATCAACTGCGGTTGAATATCAAGAGGAGCATAGGCGATCGCCTGCTCAAACAGCTCTCTGTTCTGTTCAGACAGTCGCTCTTCTTCGGACATAGCGGAGAGCTTGCGCATGGCATCCATAAATTTTGGGTGCGGTGTATTTGCAGACATAGCGAGCCCTCCACTCTTCGTTAGATATCACCATTTTTGTCGCAGACGCGCCAAGGTGCAAGTGAATTTTACTTGTCTGCCCCCATAGCGACCGCACGATCACCGCGCGCCTGAACATCATCGCTGGCTTCCTCAAACCAGTGCCCCACTTCAGCGCGAATTACATCCTCTAACGCATCGATGTGAGCGGGCTCGTCATTTAGCGCGCTGATGTACTCGTAGCGGTCACCACCCGACTCCATAAAGTACTCACGGTTCTCCTCACCAATCTCCTCGATCGTTTCGAGACAGTCAGAAGAGAAGCCAGGACAGAACACCTGAACAGACTTCACACCCTCAGCCGGCAGCGCCTTCAGCGTCTCATCGGTGTAGGGCTTGAGCCACTCTTCGCGACCAAAACGAGACTGGAAGGTAGTTTTGTACTCGCCCTCTTTGAGGCCCAGGCGCTCAGCCAATAGGCGAGACGTTTTGTGACACTCACAGTGGTATGGATCGCCCGACATCAGATACCGCTTAGGCACACCGTGGTAAGAGAATAGCAGCAAATCAGTATGGCCATACTCATCCCAATGCCGCTGAATCCGCTGAGCCATCGCATCGATATACTTATCGTTTTCGAGGTAACTGCGAATGAAGCGAAAATCAGGAATCCAACGACGCTTCTGAAAGTCGGTAGCTACGGCGTCAAAGGTAGAACCCGAGGTTGACGCGCTGTACTGCGGATAGAGCGGTAGCACAACCAGTTTGCGCACACCCTGAGCCTGCATCTTATCCAATACTGACTCGATTGACGGGTTTCCGTAGCGCATCGCGAAATCGACCACGACACGCTCACCGTACTGCGCCTGCAAACGCTCACGAATAGCGTGCGCCTGATTACGCGTGTGGATTAGCAGTGGAGAGCCACCCTCAGTCCACACCGTCTGGTAGGCCTCAGCAGAGCGTTTCGGACGCACATTCAGGATGATCAGGTTGAGTACCATCCACCAGATCGGCCGCGGAACTTCCACAACACGTGGATCCCACAGAAACTCCTTTAGATAGCGCCTCAAGGCCTTAGAAGTCGGCTCATCGGGCGTTCCCAAGTTGGTGAGCAAAACTCCGATGCGGTCAGCTTGGTAGTGGCTAAATTCGGGAAAACCTTTGTATTTCATGCGTCCGTGACTCTTTTCAGTTGTGCTGAGGTAACTTGCGATTGTGCTACGGAATATGGTCAGTCCAAGATCAGTCGAGCTACAAAAAAGGCCGCAACTTGGCGGCCTTTGTCTACGAAAATCGTTTAGATCTCAACCGGTTCGAAGCTCACTTCTGGGCTGACATCCGCTTCGTAGTCGACACCCTCGCATCCAAAACCAAACAGTTTGAGGAACTCATCTTTGTAAAGCTGGTAATCAGTCATCTCAAACAGATTTTCCGTGGTAATCTGTGGCCAAAGATCACGGCAGGCCTGCTGCACATCATCACGCAGCTCCCAGTCATCAAGGCGGAAGCGGTTCCCCTCATCCATCTGCGCCGAATCGCCATACACACCAGTGCGGAAAAGACGATCAATCTGCTCCTGACAGCCTTCATGCAGACCCTGAGCACGCATAATCTTGAAAACCATCGCCAGATAGAGCGGCATGACAGGAATCGCGGACGAGGCCTGAGTTACTACAGATTTTAGAACCGCAACATTTGCCTGCCCGCCCTGCTGTTTTAGACGTGCATCGAGCTCAGCAGCGGCACGGTCCAGATCCTGCTTTGCCTTACCCAGCGCACCGTGCCAATAGATAGGCCAGGTGATATCAGTGCCGATGTAGCTGTACGCGACGGTCTTGCAACCCTCAGCCAAAACACCAGCATCAGCCAGAGCATTGACCCACAGCTCCCAGTCTTGGCCACCCATGACCTTAACGGTTGCTTCCACCTCTTCCTCGGTCGCTGGCTCTACTTGTGCCTCAATGATCTGATCTTTGTTGGTATCAATCGCTGTAGAGCGGTAGGTCTCACCGATTGGTTTGAGCGCAGAGCGGATCAATTCACCGGTTTCCGGCATCTTACGCACGGGGGATGCAAGCGAGTAAACCACGAGGTCAATCTGACCTAGATCCGCTTTGATCAGATCAATGGTCTTCTGCTTAGCTTCGTTGGAGAAAGCATCACCATTTAACGACTTAGAGTAGAGACCAGCCTGCTGAGCCAACGCATCGAAGCTTGCCGCGTTATACCAACCTGCGGTACCTGTTTTGCGCTCTGTGCCGGCTTTCTCAAAGAAGACACCGATCGTTGATGCGCCAGCGCCAAAGGCAGCAGTAATACGCGAACTCAGTCCGTAGCCGCTTGATGCGCCAATCACCAACACGCGCTTAGGGCCGTTTTCAATAGCGCCCTGAGCCTGAGTCTTAGCGATCTGCTCACGCACATTGGCTTCACAGCCGGTTGGGTGAGTCGTCGTGCAGATAAACCCGCGAATCTTTGGAGTGATGATCATGGTTGGTCAAACTGTCCTGGTTAGTCAAAAGAGCGCTAAAGATACCCGATTTGTCACGCTAAGAACATAAATCACCACACATTTGGAGTTGATATCTGTGGTCAGCCATATGAAGATGCAGGCAAATTTTTAAGGAGATTCCAGATGGATCGGCTACACGGGTACTACCTAGAAGACCTCGAAGTGGGGATGAGCGACAGCTTTGCAAAGACGATCTCTGAGGCAGATGTCTACGGATTTGCCGGGATCTCGGGCGACACCAATCCTGTACATATCAACGAAGATTATGCCAAAACGACTATGTTCGGGCAGCGCATCGCTCACGGCATGCTCAGCGGCGCGCTGATCTCTACCGTCGCCGGGACCAAACTTCCCGGCCCAGGTGCGATCTATGTTGACCAGACGTTGAAGTTCAAAGCTCCTCTGTTTATCGGACAAACAGCACGTGCTGAAATCGTCGTGACCGCTATAGACGAGCGTCGCCGCCGGGTTAACTGCGACACCCATGTCTGGGTGGGTGACAAGCAGATCGCCACGGGTACAGCGACCTTTATGGTCGATAAACGTCCCTGATACACAAGTCTCTGAATAGGGATTATTTTGTTGAGGAGTTTGAGAAGGCGAACGCACTTCGGTATAGTGCGCCGCCTTGGATAACTCCAAGAGATAAAAACAATAATCACTACTCTGTTTTGAGATATGTCAGCTACTAAAATACTTGTAAGCGCCTGTTTACTCGGCGAAGCGGTTCGTTACGACGGCCGCGACAATCAAATATTCCACCCATTTTTGCAAACGCTGATCGACGCCAATGCACTGGTACCCGCATGCCCTGAGGTGCTCGGAGGTCTGTCGACACCCCGACCCTATGCAGAAATTGCGCAACGCTTTCCCATTCAGATCATCGCCACAGATCAAACTGATGTTACTGATGAGTTTGTGACCGGCGCCGAGATCACACTTGAGCTTGCCCAGAAACACGGATGTGTAGCTGCGCTAATGAAGGCCGGTAGTCCATCTTGTGGTAACCAAGCGGGTTCAACTGGGGTTGCTGCTGAGGAGCTGCTGCGCCATGGATTACCCGTTTTCAATGAGGAACAGATTGGAGAGCTCGAGAGTTTCCTGCTGCAATCAACCGCTGACCTTGCGATCACCGCATAGGATCATCTTGTTTATGGGGCTGGCGCTTGAGCCCTCAGCCCCATAAAATACGCACTCTTTTTTCGACTCTAATTTTACCGGGAAGCCCAGAAGATGCGCGCGAGCCAATTCCTTATCGCCACAGTCAAAGAAACACCCGCCGACGCAGAGGTGATCAGCCATCAGTTGATGCTGCGCTCTGGCATGATCCGTAAGTTGGCTTCGGGTCTCTACACCTGGCTTCCAATGGGCCTGCGTACGCTGCGCAAAGTCGAACGAATCGTGCGCGAGGAGTTGGACGCATCGGGCGCCCAAGAACTTCTAATGCCGGCTGTTCAGCCCGCCGAACTATGGCAAGAGTCTGGGCGCTGGGAGCAGTACGGGCCTGAACTGCTGCGCCTGCACGATCGCCACAACCGTGAGTTCTGCGTGGGCCCTACCCACGAAGAGGTGATCACGGACCTGATCCGTCGTGAGTTAAAAAGTTACAAACAACTGCCCGGCAACTTCTACCAAATTCAGACGAAATTCCGTGATGAAATCCGCCCGCGCTTCGGTGTGATGCGCTCGCGCGAATTCATTATGAAGGATGGCTACTCCTTCCATATCAATCATGAATCTTTGCAGCAGACCTACGACGTCTACTACGACACCTACTGCAAAATCTTCGATCGCCTAGGACTAGACTACCGTCCAGTAATTGCTGACAACGGGTCAATAGGTGGTACCGGCTCGCACGAGTTTCACGTTCTAGCAGACTCGGGCGAGGATGATATCGCCTTCTCTGATAGCAGCGACTTCGCCGCCAACGTAGAGATGGCTGAGGCAGTCGCCCCAGAAGGGCCAGCCGCGCCAACTCAAGAGATGCATCTGGTTGATACGCCAAACGCAAAAACAATTGCAGCGCTAGTAGAACAGCACAATCTCCCGATTGAGAAGACTATTAAAACGCTGTTCGTACGCGCTTCCCAAGAGGTTGAAGCGGACCTAGTCGCTCTGCTTGTTCGCGGTGATCACACACTTAACGAGATCAAAGCTGAGAAGCAGCCGGAAGTTGCAGCGCCGCTGGTAATGGCAACTGAAGAGGAGATCCGCGCTCTCGTCGGTGCAGGCCCTGGTTCACTTGGCCCTGTTGGCCTAACCGTTCCAGTGATCGTTGATCGCGCAGTTGCTGCTACGTCAGACTTCGGAGCTGGCGCTAACATAGACGGCAAACACTACTTTGGCATCAACTGGGGCCGCGACGTCGAATTGGGTCGCGTCGCCGATATTCGCAATGTTGTAGCCGGTGATCCCAGCCCATGCGGTACAGGTACGCTCAATATTCGTCGCGGTATCGAGGTGGGTCATATCTTCCAGCTTGGCCTCAAGTACTCACAAGCGATGAATGCGACTGTACTCGATGAAAATGGTAAAGCGGTTCCGATGACCATGGGTTGTTACGGCATCGGTATTACCCGCGTTGTTGCTGCAGCTATCGAACAGAACTACGACGATCGCGGGATTATCTGGCCTGAGGCATTGGCGCCTTTCACGGTTGCACTGGTACCACTAAACTACGATAAATCTGAAGATGTTCGCAACCTTGCTGATCAGCTGTACTACGAACTTAAATCGCGTGGGGTTGATGTGCTGTTGGACGATCGCAAAGAGCGCCCAGGCGTGAAATTTGCCGATATGGAGTTGACGGGTATTCCACACCGCTTGGTTATCTCGGATCGCGGTATCGCTGCCGGTCAGTTGGAGTACAAGGGCCGACGCGACGCAGAGTCCTCAGATATCGAGCTTGCCGATGCGGCGAATCAACTGATAGCCAAACTGGGTCAGTAATTACAACCGAGGTCAGGTCTAGCGCCTGACCTCAAAACTCTCAAACAGTTGAAACGGGACTTCGGCTGATGCGACTTCCGCCACCTGCGCCAACTCCGGGCCCTCATTCAGCCAAACCTCTACTTGACGCACCGCAGCCGACTCACCGCTTAAAACAGCCTCTACCCTGCCATTCGGCAGATTCCGAACGTACCCGGTCACGCCACAAGCCTCAGACTGCTGGCGGGTGAATTGGCGAAACCAAACACCCTGCACACGACCACTGATCAATAAGTGCAGGGTGAGCGGTTGTTCCATAGCTTAAAGCTCCTTTATTGTTAGCTTTAGATCTAACTCTCAATACTCAGCGAAAAACAGCTCAGCCAAACTCAGTTCAAACTGAGCATCCCTTCCCTGCTGTAGTGCCTGCAAACGAAGTGATAGGTTGCGCTCCCAGGGTTCGGCTGGCTCTGTAAGTTGCAACGCAGTTTCGTTAAACAGATGATCAACCTGCTGTAGCTTGATCTGGTGCAGTTCACGTTTAATCAGCCAACTGCCATCCTCATCCCGCGCCAGCAACTCCAACGGCTCCAATTTCAACCAAATGCGCTCCAGTGAAGCCGCTGTCATACCCTCAACCCGCATCAACAGATGCGCCGGCTTGACACTTTCGCCAGCCAATTGCGCCTGCGCTAGGTGGCGCAGCAGGCGCAGCGTCAGATACAGCTCCGATGTTGGGCTCTTTGTAGCCCCAACCGGTGTACTCAACAGCCGAGATAAGGTGCCACCTGCAATAAAGATCGACCAGCAGATAAAGATCCAAACAAGGAAGATTGGTACTGCAGCAAAGGCCCCATAGATCAGTTTGTAGGTCGGAAACTGAGTAATGAAGAAGCTAAATCCGCGCTTGGATAGCTCAAAGGCGAGCGCAGCGACAATGCCAGAGATCAGCGCCGCCCTCCAGGGCACAGGCACGTGAGGCACAACAGCGTAGATTAGCGTGGTGTAAGTTAAAGCGGCGGAGTGCAATATCCCCTGTTCAGCCATGAAGTGCCCAGGTAGCCGCACTAGGTTGCGCGGCAGTTGTTGCAGAATCGAGCGTGTTTCAGACAATGTAAACTCCAACTGGTTCATCCAACTCTCTACTTATACAATAGAGCGCTCTTGGCAATGTCACAAAGCTATCGAGAAACTTATGTCTATCACGATTTTGCACAACCCTCGCTGCTCCAAATCCCGTCAAACGCTTGCTCTCCTGCAGGAGCAAGGTATAGAACCTGACGTGCGCGAGTACCTGAAACAGCCGCTTAGCGCTGAGGAACTTAGCAATCTGATTGAGTTGCTTGGCGTCGAGGCTAAATCGCTGATACGCAGTAAGGAGGATGAGTTCAAAACGACGGGCCTTGATCTGAACGGCGCCACCCGCGAGGCGTTGATCGCAGCGATGGTGGCGATACCCAAGCTGATGGAGCGCCCCGTTGTGATCAGTGACAAAGGCGCCCGTATCGGCCGTCCCCCAGAGCAGGTGTTGGAGATTCTCTGATGTCCGACTACATACTGGTGCTCTACACTAGCCGCCACGGCGATACCGCCAAGCTGGCAGCACAAATTGCTCGCGGTATTGAGGAGTCCGGTATTGAGGCGCGCCTGCGCACCTTGCCGCACAATCCAGAGGACGCTAGCGACCAAGCCGAGGATGGCACCCTCTACTGTACGCTGGACGACCTTAAAGGCTGCGCCGGCCTAGCTCTTGGTAGCCCAACTCGCTTTGGTCATATGGCCAGTGCGATGCACCAGTTTCTGGAGAAGACATCAAACCTGTGGATCAGCGGCGCGCTTATCGATAAGCCAGCAACGGTCTTCACCTCCACTAGCACTCTGCATGGTGGTCAGGAGAGCACACTACTCAGTATGATGCTGCCGTTGATTCACCACGGCATGTTAATTCACGGTATCCCATTCAGTGCGGAGCCACTGCATAGCGGCAGCGGCGGCGGCTCACCATATGGCGCGGGACATGTGGCCGGTGAGAATGGTGAAAACCCTATTAATCAAGATGAACGCCAGTTGGCGCGCCTGCAGGGTAAGCGCCTAGGCAAACTAGCGCAGCAGTTGGCTGCGAAATAAGGAGTACAAGTGACACTTGAAGCTAAAGCCCGTATCTCGGGGCAGATCACACGTATCAGTTTTGTGCTGCTACTGCTCTTTTACACCGCCCGTTTCATGTGGCTTGCCCCCGCAAGTGCCGGTAACCCTTGGGTCATCTGGTTGGTCTATTTGCTACCGCTGATCGGTTTCACACCTTCGGTAATATCTGGCAAGCCTCGCCCTCACGCCTGGCTATGCTTTGTACTCCTGATCTACTTCCTTGGAGCCGTGGTCACTGCAACTCAGCCGCATCTAGCCCTCTATGGTTGGATCGAGGTACTGCTGCTAGTGACGCTGTTTAACGGCGCAATGCTCTTCGCTCGCTGGCAGAGCCAGTGGAATCGAGCCGAGGCCGAGACCGCTGCTCAATGACCGAGCAGGAGCTCAAACGCCTGCGCACCGAGTTTCCAATACTCAGCACACGTGTCGGGCACGAACATCTGGCTTACTTCGATAACGCGGCAACAACACAGAAGCCGCGCGTTGCGATCGACGCGTTGACCCACTACTACCGTCGGCAGAACGCCAATGTTCATCGCGCCGCTCACTATCTAGCGGCTGAAGCGACCCAGGCTTATGAAGCAGCGCGCAGCCGCGTTGCCAACTGGCTCAATGTCGATGCGCGCGAGATCCTCTGGACTCGTGGCACGACTGAAGCTATCAACCTGGTCGCTCAGGCGTTTCTCGCACCCAAGCTATCCGCTGGCGACCGCATCCTGCTGCTGGTCTCCAACCACCACGCAAACATTCTGCCCTGGCAGCAGCTAGCAAAGACGAACGGCGCCCAGCTTGATGTGGTTGGACTGACAGAAACCGGCGATATTGATCTACACCAATACGCTGAACGGTTGAAGCAGCGGCCAAAAATGGTGGCATTAACCCATGTTTCGAACGCACTGGGAACCATCTACCCGATTGCAGAGATGGTGAAGCAAGCCAAAGAGGCTGGTGCTTACGTGCTGGTCGACGGTGCTCAGGCTCTTCCGCATTTTGATGTAGACATCCAAGCAATGAATGCAGACTTTTACACCTTCTCTGGCCACAAAACCTTTGGCCCCACCGGCATCGGCGTGCTCTTCGGTCGCTACGAACTACTTGAAGCTATGCCGCCCTGGCAGACCGGCGGTGAGATGATTGAGCGCGTCAGCTTTGACGAAGCGGTGTACGCCGCCCCGCCTCTGCGATTCGAAGCAGGCACCCCTAATATCAGTGGTGCAATCGCACTTGATGCAGCGCTTCAATATCTGCAGCAGCGTGATCGGACGGTACTCGAAGCCCATGAGCAGCAACTCATGCGCCGAGCCGAGGCGGCGCTTCAAGAGTTGCCCGGCGTGCACCTTCTGCCCGCTGGCAGCCAACGCGTCGCGCTGCTGAGCTGCACGTTCGAGCAGTTTCAGGTAGCTGATGTTGCTGCCTATTTGGATAGCCGTGGCATCGCTGTTAGAGCGGGCCATCACTGCGCTCAGCCGCTGTTACAGGCACTCAAGACAGATGCGAGTCTGCGTATCTCCTTTGCGTTCTACAACACAGAACAGGAGGTCGATCGCCTTGTTAGCGCGGTAACCGAGCTACTTTTACAGCCAAACCGTAGCACTCAGGATGATCTCGAGACACTACTTACACAGGTCTATGATGCAGCAGATTGGCCGAGCCGCTTCAGTGCACTGATGCGTCTTGCTGCAGGGTTACCGCCAATGGCGACAGACCTACGAGCGCCAGAGTGGGAAGTGTTCGGCTGCGCCACTCGCACCTGGATGCGACTAGAGCGAGATAAGAGCGGAAAAATCCACCTACAGACTGATGCACAATCAAGGTTGATGCAGGGGCTACTCTACCTGATTGCTTCTGAGGTAAATGGCAAACAGGTCGAACACATAAATGTCGAACAGATTGAAGGTCGATTGATTGAATTGGGTTTTGAATCTCAGCTAAGCCAGACGCGGGGCAACGCCGTCCGCCACCTGCTGTCGCACTTAAGGTCGCTGATTACCGGTTGATAGCAACCGGCACTGGTCGCTTCTGGGTTAGTGAACAGATTCAGCTGTTTGGCGCCAGACAGCACCCTCACTCTTTTTGTCCAACAGATCGAGAAACTGCTCGTGAGCGGTTAGCTCCTCATCATCGGCCATAACAACGGGGAGGCCTTGCGCCAGCTCAGCGGCAACTCGGCGAATCGTTTCGCCACCGTCGGCATCCTCCTGCTCACCCGATGAGAGCATTAGGGATGTCTGCCCACCGGTAATAGCGAGGTAGACGTCAGCAAGGATCTCTGAGTCCAACAGTGCGCCGTGAAGTTCGCGGTGCGAGTTATCAATATCGTAACGCCGACAGAGTGCATCGAGACTATTCTTCTGTCCCGGATGTTTTTTTCGCGCAAGCCGCAGGCTATCGGTTACTGTGCATATATCCTCAATGCGCTCTTTGACGCCGTTACGGGCCAACTCAACATTAAGAAAGCCGACATCAAAAGCCGCGTTGTGGATGATCAGTTCTGCCCCTCGCACGAACTCGACGAAATCTGCCATCACCTCTCTGAACTTCGGTTTGTCGTCGAGGAACTCATGGGTAATACCGTGAACTTCCATCGCCTCAGCGTCGATCTCGTGATCGGGTTTTACATACTGATGGTAAGTGCGGCCAGTGAGCTTGCGCGCCTCCATCTCGACACAGCCGATCTCGATAATGTTGTGTCCTGCATCGGGTTCCAGACCGGTGGTCTCTGTGTCCATTACAATCTGACGTGCCATGCTCTATGCACCTCTGTTAAGCATTCTTAAGGTTCTCTTCGACTCCACGATTGGCCAACTCATCAGCCTTCTCGTTTCCAGGATCACCGCTGTGCCCTTTGACCCAACGCCACTCTATTTGATGGTCCGCACGGGCCACATCTAGGCGCTTCCATAGGTCAGAGTTCTTCACAGGGCTGCCTGACGCGGTCTTCCACCCCTTTTTGCGCCAGTTAGCCAACCACTCGGTGATACCTTTGCGCAGATATTGAGAGTCGGTGTACAGGTGTACCGTTGAGGGGCGGTTGAGCAGCTCCAACGCAGAGATTGCTGCAAGCAGCTCCATGCGGTTGTTGGTGGTCTCGCGCTCTCCACCCCAGATCTCTTTTGCGGCACTACCATAACTGAGCAGCGCCCCCCAACCACCCGGGCCGGGATTTCCTTTGCAGGCACCATCGGTATAGATGGTGACCACCTTTTCTGAATGTGACGTCAAGTTTGATTTCGCCTGATACCGGAAGTTCTCGCGTTGGATTCTATCACTTGCAGGCCGCCAAGTAGACGCCTGTTCCACTCGGGTCGCAGCGGAGTCATACCCGCCACATCTTTTCGCGCCGTCATCAGCAGCAAATTACCACTATGCCCGGGCAGCAGTCGTACCAGCGATCCGAGCCAACGCATACGTCTGCGCCACTTCTCCTTCTCGAATGGGTAGTCATAGCCTTTGGAGCGAGTCTTCAGGGCGGTCAGCTGCAGCAAGCGAAACCAGTCATGCAGGCGGCCCGAAGCCAGCATTTGGCTACTGAACGGCGCCACCTCGCGCCCTTTAAAAAGTGAGTGCAGCCCCATCAAACTATTCGGATTGAACGTCAGCAAGATTAGCGTTCCGCCGGGTCTCAGTACGCGTGCCGCCTCTCGCAGTACCTGGTGGGGGGCATCTGAGAACTCCAACGCATGGTGCAGTACTAGGATATCGATAACCGCAGACTGCACCGGCAGCTCTTCGGGTGTCGCTATCAGCGTATTAGACTCCATTCCCAGCTCAACCTGGGGTGCCAAGAGTACGCCATGCTTAGCCCGGGCATGCTCACAAAACCAGCGACGCCCATCCAAGCTCACCTGCAACAGGCGGTTGCCCTGTACCTCAGCCAGCGCTCGGTCGATCATCTGGCGCTCTTGCTCCAGCATCTGCTGACCCAAGGCTGTATCGTACCAGTGCTTCAACTGGGATATTTGATTGCGAATATCCATCGTTAACGCGCCTCTTTTGCGTATACTGAATAGAAGTATTTATTATAGCTCTGTGCAGATCAACTCACAGGAGACACCTATGCTACACGCCCACCCAATACCTGCCTTCGACGATAATTACATCTGGGCGCTGCGTGGCCATGCCCAGGACCAGGTCGCCGTCGTAGATCCGGGTGATGCGCAAGCGGTGTTTCACTACCTGCGTCAAAACAACGCCCAGCTTGCAGCTATCTTGATTACCCACCATCACTGGGACCACACTGGCGGTGTTGCGAAGCTGGCTGCGCACTTCAAAGTGCCAGTCTACGGGCCGGCAGAGACGCCGTTCAATGGCATCACAGAGCCACTCGTCGATGGGGCGGAGATTGAGCTATTAGATAATCGCCTTCAAGTGCGTGCTGTACCGGCACACACATTGGATCATATCGCCTACTTCCAGCCCGATGAGCGGCCTCAGCTTTTTTGTGGTGACACGCTATTCTTGGCCGGTTGCGGCCGTCTGTTTGAGGGTACGCCCAAGCAGATGCAAGAGGCGATGGACTACTTTGCGGCGCTCCCGGGCGAAACTGAGGTCTACTGTACCCATGAGTACTCGCTCACCAACCTGCACTTTGCGCTCAAGGTTGAACCGACGAACCGCGATATTCTTGCCGAGATGGAGCGCTGCGCCGAACAGCGTCAGGCTAATCAACCTACACTGCCCAGTAGCATCGCAACAGAGCGCAAAATAAACCCCTACATGCGTACCCGCGAAGCGACCGTTAGAATCGCTGCAGAGCAGTTTTCAGGGCAGGCGCTGCACAACGAAATTGAAGTGCTTGCAGCCGTTCGCGAATGGAAGAATAGCGCCTGAAAACTTTCCTTAATGCAAAATTAACAAATTTGACGTTGCGCGATCTGACACGTAAACTCCTGCGTAATTTTTTAGGTCACACTTGTCAGGTTTTTCTTAATGGTTCGGCACGCCAAAATAGCAGTAGCATCACTCATAGTGCTGTTTATCGCCGGCTGTCAGACCGTCGCGCCGCAGAAGGATGCTGCGGTCTCTTCGCAGGAAGCGCCGGTCCGATACGTTAAACGTCAGAGCGCAACAGCGCCGGATCAAAAGGTTAAATCCGTTCTTCTCTCGCTAGAAGAGAAGCAGCAGAGCAAAGATCTCTGGCAGCTAACACGTGAAAACATGGCGCTGCCGCGTTCACTTGATAACGAGAAAGTTCAAACACGCATCAAGTGGTACGCTAAGCACGACCGTTACCTCGACAAAGTAGTGGTTCGCGCATCACGTTACTACCACTACATCCTCCACGAAGTTCTAAAGCGGGACATGCCTGCTGAAATCGCTTTGCTTCCTGTTATAGAGAGTAGCTACGACCCGATGGTCAAGTCACCTGCTCGCGCTGCTGGTCTCTGGCAGTTCATCCCGAGCACGGGCGACCACTTCGGTTTGAAACGTAACTGGTGGTACGACGGTCGGCGTGATGTTGTTGCTTCAACCGACGCTGCGCTTGATTACCTTGAATACCTGCACGGTTACTTTGATAACGACTGGTTGCTAGCACTCGCTGCCTACAACGCTGGCGAAGGTAACGTTCGAAAAGCGATTAAGAAGAACCTCAAGCGCGGCAAGGCTACTGATTTCTGGAGTCTCGACCTGCCCAAAGAGACTCGTGCTTACGTACCCAAACTCTTGGCTGTTTCTGAGATCTTTCGCAATCCCGAGACTCAGGGTCTAAGCCTTACACCACTGGCAGATCAGCCTCAATTTCAGATTGTAGAGACCGGCGGTCAGATCGACCTGGCACGTGCAGCGCAATTTGCTGACGTTGAGATCGAACAACTCTACCAACTCAATCCAGGTTTTAGCCGTTGGGCAACCGATCCCGAAGGTCCACACCGCCTTCTCATACCAGTAGACAAAGCACCGCTCTTTGCCGATCGTCTAGCACAGGTCGACGGCTCCGAGCGCATGAGCTGGGCACGATACGAAGTTAAGCCAGGCGATACCTTGGGCGGTATCGCACAACGGTTCAACACTAGCGTTGCCTCGGTACAGAGCACCAACAAGATCAAGGGTCACCTGATCCGTGTAGGCCAGTCTCTTCTGATCCCTGCCGCACTGGTTGACGCATCGGCTTATGCTCTGAGCGCTGATCAGAGAGCTGAAAAGCGTCTGGCACGCAAGGCTCCTAGCGGCAAAGCAAGACAGATTCACACCGTTGCATCGGGCGAATCACTCTGGAGCATCTCTAAGCTCTACAATACAACGCCCAAACAGATAGCACGTTGGAATGAGATAGGCGTCAAACAGACTCTCGGAATTAACCAGCAGCTTGTTGTTTATATTGATGCGCCACGCATCAGTGATGCCCTGACTAAGGCATACACGGTACAGTCGGGCGATAATCTGGGTGCCATTGCTGCGAAATACTCGGTCAGCGTTGCACAACTACTGGAGTGGAACGATCTTCGCATCGACTCCCTCCTGCGCCCAGGCCAAAAGCTGGTTGTATCCGTTAAACCTGAACAGAGCTAATGGACTGGCTTGCGATCACAATAGTTGTGATCTCAGTACTGCTCGCTTTTCTTTTTAAGTTCGTATTTATCAAACGAGTGCGTCAGTGGGTCGATAGAGACCTGCTGAAAACACTGTCGTCCGGCGATGCAGCCAAGCTTCAACAGCTGACACAACTCGACAACGAACTCAAACATCAGGGTGTCTCCCGAGCAGAGCGTCACCACCAGCTTGAGCAACTTGCGAACCAGCTGAAACAATAACTGCTTACAGAGTCGACAGATCCGTCTTTTTAACGTTTACTTATAAAATAATAAGTTGCGATAGATAAGGAGTCTTAGATGAAGTCTCGCTGGTGTCAGAGTCTCGCGTCACTCGTATTAATCAGTTCTACCTTGGTGCAGGCGGCCGCCCCTGAGTCACACGGCTTGGCGATGCACGGGGATCTGAAGTATCCCGCTGATTTCATCCACTTTTCCTATGCCAACCCAGATGCGCCCAAGGGCGGTAGTTTCCGCCAAGCCGCCATAGGCACCTTCGATAGCTTCAACCCCTTTATCGTCAAAGGCACCTCAGCCAGTGGCATCGGTCTGCTGTTCGACAGCCTGATGGGCCGCTCGCTCGATGAGCCCTTTACTCAGTACGGGCTACTCGCCGAGACCATCCGTATGCCTGACGACCGCAAATGGGTCGAGTTTGATCTGCGCGAGGCGGCTCAATTCAGTGACGGTTCACCGGTGCGTGCCGATGATGTGATCGAGACCTTCCGCCTACTGCGTGAAGAGGGCAGCCCTTTCTACAAGGCCTACTACAAAAATATCAGCAATATCTCCTCACTAAACGACGGTTTGACCGTGCGCTTCGATTTCGGCGAGGAGGAGAACCTTGAATTACCACTGATTGTTGGCGAAGTGCCGATCATGAGTGCCGAGTATTGGGCATCGCGTGAGTTTGCGGCGCCCTCACTGGACCCGATTCTTGGGTCTGGCCCCTATCTCGTAGGTGACATTGACCCCGGACGTAGTATCACGTACCAGCGTAACGCCGACTACTGGGGTGCTAACCTCGCAGTCAATAAAGGGCGCTATAACTTCGATCAGATGATCTACGACTACTACCGCGACAGCACAGTAGCCCTGGAAGCATTCAAAGCCGGTCAGTATGACTTCCGTGAAGAGAACTCATCGAAGAATTGGGCGACCGGTTACACCGGCCCTGCGTTTGAGGATGGGCGCGCTAAACGTCAACTGGTAGATGACGCCAACCCGGCGGGGATGCAGGCATTTATCATGAACACCCGTCGCAATCTATTTGAAGATAAACGCGTACGTCAGGCGATTACACTCGGCTTCGACTTCGAGTGGACTAACGCCAACCTCTTCTATGATGCTTACACCCGCAGCCACAGCTTCTTTTCTAACTCAGAGATGGCAGCAACTGAGCTACCGACAGCTGCTGAATTAGAAATTTTGGAGCCACTGCGCGGCCAGATTCCAGATGAGGTATTTACTGAAGTCTATCGCGCGCCGACCACCAAGGGTGACGGCCGCAACCGCGCGCAACTGCGTGAAGCCCTAAAGCTGCTGCGCGAAGCGGGCTGGAACCTCGATGCAGGCACACTGAAAAACAGTCAGGGTAATGAGTTCGAATTTGAAATTCTTCTGGTCCAAAAAGATTTTGAACGTGTTGTAGCGCCGTTCATCCAGAATCTTGAAAAGCTTGGAATGGAGGTGAGCATCCGCATCGTTGATGTCTCACAGTACATCAACCGCCTGCGTGAAACTGACTTCGATATGATCGTCGGTAGCTTCGGTCAGTCGAGCTCACCCGGTAACGAGCAACGTGAGTTCTGGGGCTCTGAAGCGGCTGATCAACCGGGTAGCCGCAACCTGATCGGCATCAAGGATCCCGCTATCGACCGACTCGTTGAGCTATTAATTCAGGCACCTAATCGCGAACAACTGGTGCTGCGTGCGCGCGCGCTCGACCGTGCCCTGCAGTGGAACCACTTCGTTGTGCCGCAGTTCCATATCGCGTCGCACCGAATCGCCTACTGGGACAAATTTGGCTTCCCAGCAACCCGCCCAACCTATGCGCTGGGCCTGGATACCTGGTGGTCTAAAGAGGCCAACTAAGGAGACAAGATGGCCGCCTACATTGTTCGGCGTCTGTTACTGATCATTCCGACCCTGTTCGGCATACTGCTGCTGAACTATATGATTATCCAACTGGCCCCTGGCGGGCCAGTGGAGCAGGCGCTCGCACATATGCAGGGTATCGCAGTGGATGCGACAAGCCGTATTGGCTCCGGCGAAAAATCAGACATCAGCGCGGATGCCTCATCGGGCAGCGATAGTAAGTATCGCGGTGCACAAGGTATGGACCCTGAGCTGGTTGCTGAGATTGAGAAGCTCTACGGCTTTGATAAGCCTGCGCATGAGCGCTTCTTCAAAATGGTTGGCGACTATCTAACCTTTGACTTTGGCCGCAGCTTTTTTAGTGATAAACCGGTCGTTGACCTGATTATTGAGAAGATGCCGGTCTCAATCTCTCTCGGCCTCTGGACCACATTGATAACCTATCTAGTCTCCATCCCGCTCGGCATTAGAAAAGCGGTCAAAGATGGCACGCCCTTCGACGTATGGACCTCCTCGTTCATAATCGTCGGCTACGCCATACCCAACTTCCTCTTTGCTATTCTTCTGATCGTTATTTTCGCGGGTGGCACCTACCTTGACTGGTTCCCGCTGCGGGGCCTTACCTCTCCGGGCTGGGAGGAGATGAGCCTGATCGAGAAAGTTGGTGACTATTTTTGGCATCTCGCGTTACCTATTCTGGCGTCGGTCATATCGAGCTTCGCGACACTGACGATGCTAACCAAAAACGCCTTTCTCGATGAGATACACAAGCAGTACGTGCTGACAGCCCGCGCCAAAGGGTTGAAGATGAAGGAGGTACTCTACGGCCACGTCTTCCGCAATGCGATGCTGCTAATCATTGCTGGCATGCCAGCGGCGTTGATAGGGATCTTCTTCACCGGCTCAATGCTGATTGAGGTGATCTTCTCGCTTGATGGGCTCGGACTGCTCGGTTACGAAGCGGTCATCAACCGCGACTATCCAGTGATTTTCGGTACGCTCTATATCTTTACGCTGGTCGGGCTGCTGCTGAAGCTGGTCTCAGATATCACTTATACCCTAGTCGATCCGCGTATCGACTTTGAGAGCAGGGATATGTGAGTATGGAATTGACGCCGTTACAGCGAAGACGCTGGCTCAACTTCCGCTCTAACAAACGTGCCTGGTGGTCACTGTGGATCTTCGGAGCCCTCTTCATACTGTCGCTCTTTGCCGAGCTGCTCGCCAATGACAAGCCGCTGGTGATTACAACGCCTGAAGCTAACTTCTATCCACTGTTCACTGAGTACACTGAGCTCGATTTCGGCGGTGATTTCGATGCTCGAGTCGACTATCGCGACCCCTATATCATTGAGCTTATCGAGGAGCAGCAGGGGCAGATAGTCTGGCCGCTGATCAGATTTAGTTATGACACGATCAACTTCGATCTAGACCAGCCAGCCCCCTCCCCGCCTACCGCTGTGAACTGGCTCGGTACTGACGATCAGGGGCGCGATGTGGTCGCGCGGCTCATCTACGGCTTCCGCATCTCAGTGCTCTTCGCGCTCGTGCTAACGCTAGCCAGTTCGGTGATCGGAATCGTCGCCGGGGCGATGCAAGGCTACTACGGCGGCCGTCTGGACTTGCTGATGCAGCGCTTCATTGAGATCTGGTCAGGACTGCCTGTACTCTTCCTACTGATTATCCTCGCCAGCCTAGTGGAACCGAACTTCTGGTGGTTGTTAGGTATCATGCTGCTTTTCTCTTGGATGAACCTTGTTGACGTGGTGCGAGCCGAGTTTCTGCGCGCTCGGAATCTTGAGTACGTTCGTGCAGCACGTGCGCTCGGGCAGCCCAACCGCGTCATCATGTTCCGCCATGTGCTCCCTAACGCGATGGTCGCCACGCTTACGTTTATGCCTTTCATATTCAATGGGTCGCTGGTCACGCTGACGGCGCTGGACTTTCTCGGTTTTGGCCTGCCGCCGGGATCGCCCTCGCTAGGTGAACTTGTGGCGCAAGGTAAAGAGAACCTTCACGCACCCTGGTTGGGTATCAGCGCCTTCCTTTCGCTCTCAGTGATGCTGACATTGCTGATCTTTATTGGTGAGGGGGTGCGTGACGCCTTTGATCCGAGGAAATCGATATGAGTCAGGATGCTCTGCTAAAGGTCGATAACCTACATATCCGCTTTGCCGGGCAAGCTGAACCCGTCGTAAAAGGGGTCAGTTTTGAGATCAAACCCGCTGAGACGCTAGCGCTGGTGGGAGAATCAGGGTCGGGAAAATCGGTCACCGCACTCTCGTTACTAAAACTACTCCCCGAGAGCACTGAATACCCTGAAGGTGAGGTGTACTACCACGAGCAAGCACTGGTGCATGCAACTGAGCCGCAACTCCGTAGGCTGCGTGGCAATCGTATTAGCTACATATTTCAGGAGCCGATGACCTCGCTCAACCCTCTGCATACGCTGGAGAAGCAGATTGGTGAGACGCTACGACTGCACAAAGGACTCAGTGGTAATAAAGCACGCGCTCGCGCACTGGAGCTACTCAATCTGGTGGGCATCCCTCAGGCTGAACGCCGACTAAGCTCCTATCCACACGAACTATCTGGCGGGCAACGTCAGCGAGTTATGATTGCGATGGCGCTGGCCAACGAGCCTGAACTGCTGATTGCCGACGAGCCCACAACCGCGCTGGACGTCACCATACAGCAGCAGATTCTTGAGCTGCTGCAAGAGTTGCAGCAAAAACTGGGTATGGCAATTTTGTTGATTACCCACGATCTCAATATCGTGCGTCGCTACGCCCACCGCGTCTGTGTGATGCATCAGGGCGTACTGGTCGAACAAGCAGAGACCGCCAAGATCTTCAGCCAGGCAGAGCACCCCTACACGCAGAGCTTGCTTGATGCCGAGCCCAGCGGGCAGCCAGAGCCCGTCAGCGAAACCGCACCGGTGCTGCTCAGTGCCGATAAAATGAAGGTCTGGTTTCCGCTCACACGTGGGTTATTTAAACGCGTTTATGATCATGTCAAAGCGGTCAATTATATTAGTTTGCAGCTACGCCAGGGCGAAACACTTGGCATTGTTGGCGAATCTGGTTCCGGTAAGAGCACGCTAGCGATGGCTATTTTGCGGTTGATCCGTAGCGAAGGCGAGATCAGTTTCGAGTCCAATCGTATCGATGCTAAAACTCAGATTGAGCTTCGCCCTCTGCGTCAATCTATGCAGATCGTTTTCCAAGATCCCTATGGCAGCCTCAGTCCACGGATGACCATTGAGGAGATAGTTGCCGAAGGGCTGGAAGTACAGGGCGTTACCGATCGTGCTGAGCGGGCGCGCAGAGTAATAGACGCTCTTAACGACGTGCAACTCGATGCCAGCATTCGTGATCGTTACCCGCACGAGTTCTCCGGCGGACAGCGTCAGCGTATCGCAATCGCACGCGCTCTAGTCTTAAGGCCTAAACTGATTGTCCTCGATGAGCCCACCTCCGCACTGGACCGAAGCGTGCAGAAGCAGATTGTTGAGCTACTGCGCGATCTGCAGGCGCGCTATCAGCTGAGCTACCTATTCATTAGCCACGATCTTGCCGTAGTACGCGCGTTGAGCCATCGTATTATGGTGATGCAAGGTGGCGAGCTAATTGAAGAGGGTGAGACCGAACGACTCTTCCACACCCCTCAGAGTCCATATACCCAGGCGCTTATCGAGGCCAGCGGGATCGCTTAGCTCTAGGAGCCCTCTCGAAAAGGGGCGACGCGACTCTCTCCTTGGCATCTGCTCACTTTTTAAACAATTCTATTAGCGCAATAAGTTTTAATAGAATTTTCTTATCGGCTATCTAAAAACTATTAATTTTGACTCTTTAATAGATTTCATTAACATGCGCTCCGTCTTAAAGATTAAGCAACCAACCTATAGATGGAGTTTTACTGAATGTCTTACATCAATTCTGAAGTTAAGC
>Ga0209555_10001063_pt1 | contig 21931 bp, 51 predicted proteins | sample SaaInl85LU_5_DNA_FD_184643 | JGI IMG/M metagenome (GOLD analysis project Ga0209555, IMG submission 184643) | Marine microbial communities from expanding oxygen minimum zones in the Saanich Inlet - ESP_85LU_5_DNA (SPAdes) (version 2) | ecosystem: Environmental > Aquatic > Marine > Intertidal... | reverse complement strand
AAGCAGCACTTGCTTCCTCAACTTTTCTCTTACCAGATTCATAAAAATCCGTTGAACAATCGAATATACCAATAATATGCGAAATTTTGTCTATTGCAATGAATAAAAATTCATATCCAAATAATTTACTATAGATATAAGCTTGACTATCATAATTCCACTTGCGAGCTGAAGACCTAAAATTGTTTATGTTACTAGTTGTTTTCAAGTCTATAATTAACTTCTCTTCGTGATTTATTATATCAGCTTTACCTTTCCACATATTATTAGCTAACTCTATAATTCCAGGTTTCTCATACTCTACATTGTCACCCTGGATTAATCCTTTAGCTACATTGTTCTCCATCAACTTCTCACGCATTAGATTAATGTTGTCAGCTTCTTTTTGAAGCATACACATTTCTCCTCCTGATAACTCTTTGTATGCCTTAGTGTTACGTGTACTAGCGTCAATTATTTTAAACCTTTCTAATTTATTAGGTTCAAGAATAGCTGTGTGAAAGTACCCACCCATTATCAAGTTTGGTGATGCAGCAGTTGGTTTACCGTATTGCAAAGGATCTGCTAATAAGGTTCCAATATCTGAATTACTTAGGTATTGTTTTCCGAACGCACCGTAGTAATTTTCGTCGTCTTTTAACTTCTCTATTATCTCATTTTTATTCATATTTTTTTAGTTCTGCTTTAGCAGCGGCACTAACATTATACTTTGCATCTATAGCACTTAGTGTTCCGCCAGATTTAATATATTCGATAGCTTTAGTAAAAGCATCGGTACCAGGATTTAATGCTGGCTTACTTTTCTTTTGGTCACGGCCGTGTGTATTAGTTGCATCTGCGTCTGCAGTGTCATCAATAAGTAAAAGATTACCGAGGGAATATTTTTTTCCGTAACTGGAAGCTGATCCAAATTGCTGAGGTACTTGCATACCTTTTTGATTAAAATCTACTCCCACGATTGCTTTAGCAGTAATAGTCATTCCTCCTTCAGCGTCTATAATAGATGCGTGAGATTCAATAACTCCATCTCCTAAATAACTTTCGTCTACTGTAAAATAAACTTTATACTTTTCATTAAAAGGTTTTAATGCTTCAAGTATATCTTCAGCAGATCGGAAATTATATTTCCCAAACGAATTAAAACGACTCTTCTTCGCTTTAAATTCTTTTTGAATTTTACTTAGTTTCTCGTGAATGTTCATATTTATAATTGGGTTTATTGGTTTAGTACTTATAAGTAATCAATAACTTGACTAGCTGGTACATTCTCTACTAATTTATCAATAGCTTCTTTTTTTATTTGAGAAACTCTTACATAACTAGCGGTGCCATTAATTTTAAGTTTATCTGCAATAGCTTTTGCTGGCATTTTATCACAATCTAATCCATAAGACAACCTTATAACTTCATATTCTTTATCTGTTAAGTGTTCTTTCATTATGCCTAACAAATAAGCATTTAAAAGCTGTATGTTATACGGTTCAGAATTATCAGCGATTTGAAAAATAGAATTTTCGTCGTCAGTATCTGGCTTATTGTCTATACTTAAAAATATTTGATTAAAAAATGTTTCAACTATTAACTTATCTTTACTTGAGTTCTTTCTAATTTCATTTAGCTTGTGCTCAGGTATTCGCATGTCTCCTCTATTAATATCTATAGATCTTCTTATAGCTCCTCTTATTCGCTTACTAAGAAATGATTTAAGTGTTACTTCTATATTGTCGCTTTTATTAAGCCATTCCCAATCTATTCTATCTATAGCTGCAATTAAACCTAAACTACCTTCTTGTATTAAATCATTTATAGTTAACACACCTGAAGCTTGTTGAGTGGTTGAAAATTTTCTAGCTATATTTTCTACTAAAGGTAAAAACTTTATGATAAGTTCATCTCGTGTATACTCATCCCAAAACTTACCTTCAAGATTGCATATAGAAGTCTTAACATCTTCTTTGTATCTTACATAGTTTTGTATATTATATTTTTTCATTTAAAAGTTCCTTTTCTTTTGTTAATTCATGCGTCATATTCCTATATATAGTTCTAGTTGACACACCTAATACTCTAGCGATAGCGGAAATTGTTATTTTCTTACTATCATCATGTAATAGTAGCATTGTCTCATAAATATCTTCTGGACTAGCTTTACTACTTCTCCCAATCAATTTACCTACTATAGATAACTTTTCACTTTTAGACAAACCTGTTTGATCTTTAAAAATAACTTTTCTTCTTTTATTTTTAGGTGGGCTGTCTAAGTCCATCATACTGATTTCGTATATCATTTGCTTCAGTAACTGTTCAGGTATATCGAATGTAGTAAAATTATTTGACTTATTCGATATTATATATGCTAAATTTTCAAAAGTTTCAGGATTAAGCTGAGGGTTTAAGTACCATAACACAAGCAAATGCCACTTTAAAGACTTGTATGTTGTTATCTGTGCTTTACTTCTAAATAACTCGTAACATTGGTAAGTACCATCTTTATAAAACCATCCCCAAGAATATACCTCAGTAGGTTTATCAGAATTAGGATACTTCCTGTATATTATTTTGTTATTATGTAAATACTGCATTCTACGTGACATTAGCCTGTTACTTATAATACTTAATTAGCTAGCGTCACACTTTTCGACATGCTGTGACACTTTATCATTCTCTTTTATTTTTACTTTTATTTTATAATTATTATTTGCAAAAGCAAATTTATAAAAATTATTAGAATGGTCGTACAATTTTCTGCTCATTTTTATTTCTTATATTACATTTTTCATTTTCATAATAATTCCAATATGCGCTTACACTATCATTTTCAACTTTATATTCGTCTGGCATACACTGTGGAGGTTCGCTAAAACCGTTTTTTACAGCAATGTATTTTGGTAATGTGTATAGCACGTCGCGGCACTTGTCAATTGTCTTATGTGTTCTACCATATCTTGCAGTATATTCCTTACCTAAAGCCATCATATAATTATAAGTCCATATATATTGTTCTGCATTAGATCTCACCCAAATTGTTGAAGGATGATTTACATGCGCTTTCTTGTATGGAACATAACTAGTATCATAATTAAATTGTTCTCCCAATACGTGGTGCGCTGTACAAAGCATTTGAGCTGCTTCTAAGATCATTTTAACCTTATGCTTATCATAATGATAGCGTGCGGCTGTTATAGGGTCTCTGTCAAGATAGAATAAATTCATAAGTTTTTTAGTTTGGTTTTTATATTGTCTATTTTTAATTTAGTTTCTGCTGCTTTCTTATACATTTCTTCAGCTATATACAATTCTAAACTAGACTCGAGCTCGTCTAACCGTCGCAATAACTTTGTTTCTTCATCTTCTACTTCTTTACTAAATATATCGTTTTGTATAGTTATTTGCAAGTCTTCTTTAGACTCTTCCAGTTGTTTAATAAATTGTGCATCTAATTCTTCTTGCTTCTCTGCTATTAAATTAAACACTTTTATAGCTAATATATCTGCTAACTTCTCTATTTCTTTGTCTGTCATATAGTTACGATTACCACTTTGTAAAGTTAAATCTAGGTTTTACATGGTCATTGATAAATCTACCTTTAGATTCCGCCATTTTGAAACCTTCAAATATAAAATATGGTACGTGTTGGTATTTATAAGATGATCCGTTTTGGAAATCTACAACAAAAGTTTCTGAGCTAAATTGATACCATACGGTTTTTATAGCTGAGGATTGTACTGTTAAAAGTTCTGTTAAATTGTTTTTCATTTTATTTTATTTTAGTTATTTATATTATCTTGGATTTATCGTGTTTAGTTTGCACATCTTTACGGGATTCACCCACCTGATTCGCCCACCTATTTTGTAGGCTACCCACTTTTATAATTTTAGTGAAATACTAACCCTACTTTATTTGTTTTGTTAAACCACTTTGTAGCCATAAGATCGTTAGAAGATGCATCAGTGTAACCAGCAGCTTGCTTTGGACAATGTGATAGGTAAAATATATTCATTTGTTTTTGTTTAAAATATTATCAAATAGTTATCGTATTACGTTTGTAAACTTACGATATAAATATTTCTTCTAACTGTTTTTTGTTCCAGCCTGAAGCGATAGATATATTATATAGCATTTCCCCGAACTCTTCTAAAGATATATCACTTCTGTTTTTTTGAACACTAACTACTTCGTCGTAATGTTCTATTGTTATTTTAAAAGGTTTTTTAAAGTCATTCATGTTTTATTGTTTATTTAAAGTTAAATATAGAAACTAATAGTTTCCTTAATAGATTATTTTTAAACTAATGAAATATTAATCCCACTTTGTTTGTCTTGTTAAACCACTTTGTTGCATACAAATCTATTTTACTAGCGTTAGTATAACCTTCAGTATTAAGATCTTTTTCAGTAGAAAATATTTTAGTGTGTCTGTGTTTTCTTTTGTCAATTAATTTTTTTTGCTTACCTGAATCACTGAATATAATATCGTAATTATTTGGTAATGAAGCTTTTAACATCATATCAACCATATTAGTGTAAGAATAGAACTTAACATTTGGGTTATGTATAGCAATTTGAATCCACTTATCTAAGTAAGCTTTAGAATAATAATCACCGCTATCGTGTACTCGAATGTAGTCAGGTTTTTTACGCTTTATTTCATCGTTCATTGCATCGATAAAATCATCAGTTTTACTTAACTCATAACGTTTTTCAAAAGCTGGTCGCACATTAGACCATATATAAGCTCCTTTCTTAGCGTAGCAAAACTTTACACACTCATCTGCCATAGGACAAGTTAATTTACCGGATGCTGATTTGTATGCTGGTATACCGAAATTGAATACTCGTAAACCAAGTTCTTTACTAGTCTTCTTTAATTTGCTGTTCTGTGTCAATAAATTCATCAGTAATTTGTTTTTTAAATTCGTAAAGTTTTATTAATTCATTATGTATAAACTCTATACTCTTATCAAGATCTTCCATAGAAGTAAATACTAATTGTCTCTTACATATTATCGATAGTACGTCGTATTCAGCTTGTAAATCGTCATTCCACTTAAGCTCATCTTCCATCTTCTTTAAACCGTACACTACAGTAGAATGATCTCGCTTAACAACCTGACCGATTTTTGTTAAGTTATAGTCGGTGTATTGTCTTGCTAGTTTAAAATATAACCACCTAGCTGTTGTAGATCTAAAGTCGCGTAGAGTAGATGAAATATTAATACCTATTTTTTCTTCGACTTTATCTTTTATAAAAATTAATTCTTCCATTACCAGTCTTTAGTTATTTGTTTATTAAAAAATTCATATAGTACTTTATTAGCTAGGTCAGTGGCATCGTCACCGGTATCTTCAATTGAGTTTTTAGTGTATAGCATTTCGAATAACTCTTCGTTTATAAAATCTACTGTTCGTTCGTATAAATCACAAGCTAAATCTTGGTAGTCTTTTTTAATCATTACTTTAATTTTTAATTAGTCGAGTAGTGTCATGTACGCTTCAGGGTTGTTTTTACGGAACCAGCTAAGTGCTTTATTAAATTTAGCTAGTTCTTTACTAGTTACCGCTTTAGGCGCAGCTTCCATAAGGTATTGAGTACCGATTATAAAATCATATATAGAAAGCTCAATATTGTTTAATTCACATTCTTGTTTGCTGAAAGGATTAGTAGCTATAGACCCTTCTTTGTATATCATACCTTGAAACCACTTGGGTATTTCGTGTTCTTTTGTTTTACTACTCATCATCTTCTTTTACTATGTTAAACAAATCTTCTACAACTTCACATATGTTTTCCGCCATATCGTCTAGACTATGAAACTCTATATTACTTAACTCGATAGTATTACCATAACCTATTTCAAAGTCATACTCATACGCTTCAGGTCGGTTGAAGTCATAGTTTTCTAACACATATTGTACTGCATCTCTTATTTTATCAACTGTAGTTTCAGTGATTTTAGGTTTATTAGCGTTTGCTAATTGTCTTAGTGCAATATCTAGATCGTCTTTTAAGTTTTTAGCGTTTAACTCTACTGCGTTCAATGTTAATTCTAACTCTTCTACTTTTGTTTTTAATTGTGCGGTGTTCATGCTTTATTAATTTATTGTTTATAACCGTGCTTTTCTATTAATTCTAATATATATTTCCAAGTATCTAACTCTACTTTAGTTGAAGCTAAACACAATTTCAATGTGTCCATACCAACTATACCCGTTCTTTTTTTCACTATATCGTCACGTAAGTCGTCCACATCACGTTGTAGTGTTATGATCTTACTGAATGCTTTGTTGTGAGCTCTCTCTGTTTTATCTGTACTATCCATTGTATTAATCATTAAATAGTCTAGTAATACCACCTAAGTTGTCGCAAGAGGTTAGGCCTAGTATATAGTCCGCTTCACCTATTGTAAGTTCGGTGTAAAAATGATTGGTTTTCAGTGCGTGCATAGCACTTTCGGTGATGTTTGGCCACTTAGCTGCATTTTCTAGTATTTGCTCGCGGTGTTCGTTACTTAGTCTTTCAAATAGTGTTTTCATATGTTGTTTGTTTTACGTTTATATTATCTTATTTGTTTCGTATTAAGTTTGTAAAGTTTACTACTTTATTAAGATGAGGTACCGAATTTATTAATTGCTTGTTCGGTAAGTTTTGTTTCATTAGATATCGGTATTTCAGGAATGATATTTTCACTGTGAATTTGATCGCCAACTACTTTACTTATATATAATGTGTCACCTTGCTTTTCATCTTTTAAGTTATCTAATATTTCTCTATACCGATCAAGTGTTATTTTATTCTCTAGCCTAGCTAGTACTATTTTAGTAACGTCCAGCTCATAACCTGATTTTGTTTTTACCGTTGTTTTCATATATATTATTTTAAGTCTTCATTAATTACCTCTGCGATCTCTTCGTAGTCCACTAAGTTTATAAAAGTAGTAGCGTAATCTTCCATAAGGTGACTACCGTTACTCATTTCAAAGTTAGATAGTACTACATCACTTACAATCTCATTTAGTTGATTAGCGGTAACTAATTCATCGAAGGTAATATCTGCTAAGATATCATTAAATATTCTCCAAGTAGGGTAGCTCGACCACCCATTATATCTAGTGCTAGTATTGTTCATATTATTTATCTTTTATATGGGCTATGTGTTTTTATGACTAATAAAAGTCTTCATCTAGCACTTTATTCTTGATTAAGCTTCTGTATTCACAGGTACAATCCTCGTCTGTTAACTCAATTATAAATCTCCCATACTCGGTTAACTTGTTTAGTAAGGACTTAATCCTTGCCTCTTGAAAATCTACTAAATCTTTCATCTTGTTCTGTTTTTATAACACCTCGTTCATAACGTACTGCGTTACATCGTCCGTAGCTTCTGGTCCAAAGAACCTCTTCCACACGTTAACAGCCCTCTCTACCTTATCTCTCCCTCTCTCAAGGAACTCGTCACTACATGTGAACCTCTTCATCTGTAGCGTGTCCTTGTCTATCACAAAGAACTCAAAAGGCTTATCAAACATAGAGCTGTATATAAACGCTTGGCTGTCGTAGTTATACATCCTCGCCTTCGTCTTGAAGTTACCAATACCTGTAGATGTTTTTATGTCGATAATCTTATCATCCGTAATGATATCCGCCTTACCCTTGAAATCTACACCAAAGAACTCACCGATCATTGGGACCTCGTACTGTACACCATCTGAAAATATTTCTGATGAGAGTGATTCGTTATCCTTCATACACTGTATAGCTCTGTCTAAAGCCTCCTTCTCCTTTCTAAGTAGCATTAACCTACCTTGTGACTTCTCCTTGTAAATTTTTGTGTTACGACTTGATGCATCAACAATCTCAAAATCGTCCTTCTTGTGTGGCTCCAACATAGATACGTGGAAGTACCTCCCTTGTACCATTGGCAGCCTCTCTTCTTGAGGTTTTCCAAAATCTCTTGGATTAGTTAACAATAAACCTATGTTACTGTTAGACAGATACTTACGACCATAAGCTCCATAGTAGTGTTTGTCGTCCTGAAGTTTTTTAAGTATTGATTTCATTATATTTGTTTATTATGTTTTCTCTCATTGTTTTTAAGTAAGAAAATCTTTTGTGATTCTTACTGCCATTTAAGTTCTTCTTTATGGCTCTCTCAATCCTATCTAATGTCTTTAGATATTTTTTCTTGAGATGCTCCTTAACACCTATTGTGAAACTATCCATAACAAACTCTTTTGTAATGTCTTTATAAAATTCAGTCTCTGTAGAGTATATCTTTATACCATAATCGCCTCTTACAACCTTTATTCCCTTGTATATAACAGACTCATATTTCTTTGTATCTATAAACACAGAGCCAGACTTATTCCTTGCTTGTATCCATATCTGTTCCAGTGTTGCCATTGTAAAGGTTTTTGTTGTATGCATTTATCATTTCTTTATTGAATTCACTGATCATTTCTTTAAGTCGTATCTTATCACTGAAGTCTATTTCAGAATTACCATTATAAAGGTTTTTATTGAACTCATGTATCATTTCTTGGTATCGTAGTTGAACACCGAAGTGTGATTCAAACATATCATCTAGTAGTTGCTTTGTTCTGCTCATATTACAAATCTATTTAATTATTAACAATTACACAAGCTTTTTCTTAAAAAAGTTTGTCTCTCTATTTATTCTATTTTTTATAACGAAGAGATCGTATGCCTTCGCCGCCTCTTTTGGTGTACCATAAAGTCCAAATCTATATGTTGTTCCTTCATGACCGAATGTGCAAGTAAAGTAATCTTTACCAGATACTCTCTTTCTATGTACTCCCTTATATTTTATTTCCATTTTATTTTTTATAATTAGTAAAAAAAATCGACACAATCGACACAGTTATAGTTAATTAGTTGTTTATCAGTTAGTTACCCCGTGTCGATTGTGTGTCGATTTTTAGTTATCGTGTCGATTCTATATAGATTTTAACGTTCTCCCACTTTCCTCCAGTCATATCTTCATTAACGAGAAAGTCAATTCTCTTATTCCAACGCTTGTTCATTCTATCTTCGACACGCCATATTCCATCCATCTCTCCAGCACCCTCAATGCATACATATGCACCGAAAACAAACCCTAACTTTTCCAAATCTCTTGACACAGCGATCCATCTATGTCCTTGAGGATTTTCCTTGTTTATCTTCTTAAGTGATGCCGTTGTTAAGTAGTCTGCATTGGTCTGCTCTGGCACGGCATGATATATAGTTGCCGTAACAAAAACATAATGCAGAGCTACGATTATGATATTAAGGATAGTATATCTTTAAGTTGTATTGGATCGTTGAATACAACCTCATCGCCTCCTTCTCTACGCAAGGATGCACTCCTATCACTGATAAGGCGAAGAGTCACGTTGTCGTTTACCTTTACGCTGACGTCGTACTTGTTTATCACCAAGTCTAACATAGATTGAGTCTCGACGAAGTCTACTTTTGTAATGAAGTCCTGCACCATAGTGTAGTCTGGCTTACGACCTACCCAGTAGAAACATGTGCCTTTAGTTTTACCTCGTCTTTCTATTATCTTGTTGTTGATTAAAAAATCAAACTCCTCTTGAGTCAGTCCGTTTGATTCAACTAGTAATTTAACTGATGTTTTTGGGTTGTCGTTAAGAAACTTTCTTGTTTTTAATAGTTTATTTAACATAATTTAATTGGTTTTTTTGGCATAATCAAATGCCTTGTTATACATATCGTGGTTCTATATACTCTGCGAACAAGCCGTCCCACTTTAACTTGATTCGCAATGCCTCTATTTCAGTTTGTCTTCACTCCATTGTTTATAAACATTTGTAGAGCATCCAAGTTGTTTTCTACGCTATCTATCGGCTGATAAAATCCCTCGTGGAAGAATCTGTCCAGCTCTAACGGATCAATGTCAATTAGATCTGTTACTTTTAAGAATGCGTTTAATAATTTCTGTTCTCTCATAATCTATTGGTTTAACATTATCAAAATCTACTATCGAATTGCTTGGATACGTTTCTAATATCTTGGCACAAACCTCATCGCAAGCTTTAGATTCAGTATTGATGAGGTATCTGTTGCCGTTTACTATCATTGTATGCATGTTATCTGTGTATTATTTTTATAGAATTTAGTTTTATTACCAAGAACTTCTACCTCTTGGTATGGTGTTAGTAATTCTACACCTGCAAACTTTTCAGCTACAGATATATTATCGGTCTCAAAGAATATGTTATCTCTGTTTCCCCCTGTCTTAATCTTTACTAAGTATTTTTTCTGCATCTTCATATGTATCTGCTAAGTAATTTTCCATCTGGATTCTGTAATAATATGTTCTAAGAGAATATATCCTGTCGTTGGGCTTGCTGTTTTCCCACTCTGGCATGTCCCATCCCGAATGACGTAATGGCTTCCCATTTGTGTACTCAATCTCCTCTCCGAATCCTTGTTCTTCCTCCCAAGTGTACCAGAAATTTGGGATGTCTTTGGCTAACATGTCTAAAATATCTGGGTCAAGTGAATTCCAAGCCGTTGTGAAATAATAGTTGCCGTCTTCATATTCATTATCGTAGCAACCCCACTTCGTCCCCCAGTTAGCATTTGACCAATCGTACCAGTTGTTATGTCCATACAATTCTGTGATTCTGTCTGACTCTTCTATTGTGATGCTCCCCTGTGATCGAGTTTTTGTGTCCTTAAGTTCTTTAGGCATTGGCTTGTAGTATTGTGCAAGTCCTACCTCAGCTATCTCTTTTAGTTTATCGGCATACTTTTCTTCAACCGATATGTTACAATATACGTGGTTTGGCATTTTTAATTGTTTATTAGTTCATAAATTAAATCTACTACCTCGCCATCTGTGGCGTACTCGCCTTTAATATCTATAATGTGGTCGATAGCTTCAATAACCCTCATCATTCCAAATCCCTCTGCTTTTTCTTTTGAGTTTCCCAAGTTAATTAACTCGTATGCTTGTTCTTTCATAATTTAATAATTGTTTGTTAGATATGTGTTTAAAGCTAATTGCTGAGTCACGCTACCCTTGTATTGTTTTAATATATTCCTTACCCCTTCATCCTCCAAAGCTATGGATGGATTGATTGTATGCTCATTGCAGAGCCATATAAAATCTGATCTTGTCATATTAGTTTTGTTTTAATATATTCCCAAATATTTATCTCTTTTTTTGTGCCGTCGATAATTAATTTAAACTCATCCTTGCTGATACCTCCGAAGAGTCTATTCTTGTAGTTATCCTCAAGACTCCTTAACTTAAATTGAAGTGTAGTTATGTTTGCATTAATCTTATTTTTTGCTACATCATTCATATTAGTTATTGATTGTGTAGTTATACTTTGTTTTTCTTGAAAGAATAAACCTGCCTATAGTCTCTTGTATGTATGGTCTACCGTACTGGTCAAACTCAATCTTGTCTCTGTCTTCTTCGCTGAATATGTAGTTGTCTAATGAATTGTTCATCTGAATAAATTTTTAAGTTGTGTTAAGAATTTTAAATATGGCACTTGTTTAAACATAAACTTCTCTGCCTCTTCATAAGTATTAAAAACTTCTATTGAAGTTATTCCTGTTGGATTTGGTGATTCTACCACCCACATTCCAGTTTGTAGTTTTTTAGTTGTCATATACTCCTATGATTTTATTGCCCTTCTTAGACATTAGTTCACACCAATTTGAAAAGTGATAATCGTCGTTGAATTGCTTTGTGAAGCTGGTATAATTACCATAAATAGACTTCATGCTTATTGTTTTTGAATAACCTTTCATAATTTTAATTTAAATTTCTCTTAAATATTCTCTAATTCTCGATTCACTTAAATCAAGGATGTAAGCTATATCTTTAACAGATACATTATACTCTGATCTTAATAAGTTTGCTTTGTTCGCCTTGATTTGCGTATCTTCTTTTACTATTTTGCTATACTCGTTTTTACTTGAGTTCCAATTTACACCTCTCATAATGTTTAATTAAATATATCAGAAGGATGGTTGGCTTTTGTAACTGCGTGTATATGTAACCACGCTCCGTAAGTTAGCTCTGTGTAAAATAATTTTGTTTCTAACTCATTAAAAACTTCTGCCATAATAGTTGGATAATTTTCGTTTGCGTCTTTTAAACTTTTTAAATAAGGTTCTTTTAATCTCTGTACTAAATTCATAATGTTTCTATTTTAATTGTTTATATCTTTTCGGGTATAGTTTGTACCTTTTTGGTATAGTTTGTACCTTTTTGGGTATAGTTTCCTTTTTTATTTAATTAGACGATGCTGGAGGAATCGAACCTCTCATTTAACCATTGCATCGTTTTAATTTTTTGACTTTCAAGCATTCTCAGTCACTCTAAATTTACGCATAGCTTTAACCTCATATACCTACCTTATCGGTGGTGTTGAATCGTCGCAGGATTTCCGACGTATCCCTCTGCTTCTTAAGGAGTCTTCATACTTACCTCTTACAGAGCCACTTGCTGATACCTTGCAAGGTCTAAAAAATCATTTGTGGTATCTTAACTGATCGTGCATCGGTTTTACGCTTTATGACCTCATTTGTTTATCATAGTATCTTAGTACTACACTTTTTTGGTCTCATCGGACGGAGCTGACTTATACTCCTCTCATGTCCTCTGCACTATGTCTGAATTCTGGGTCAAAACTACGACGAATTTTCGAAACTACCAAATTTTTAACACTTTTTTTACACTTGCTGCCTTGTCATCAGGTTTGGCATACTGCTTAGCGTAACTTCCTTCCCTATAATTTACGGCACTTGGGTGCTGACTCGTGTAGATTTGCCTTGTGGCACACGTCTACTCTTGTCGTGTATGTGTTGGCAGTATTTGAAAGAACGTAGATTTGCTTCTGAAATCTGGGTCAAAACTACAACGAATTTTTCAATCTACCAAATTTTTTTTTACTTTTTTTACATTCTAATCTGTAAAGATACATACACAACACACAAGTTGTATTTGTAAATTGTTGATTCTCACTAAGTTATACGTGTGGACATGGTGTTGCAAAAGTTTATTCTACAGATCACATGGGCAGGGGCTATTCCTTGTCTCGATGCATCTAACTAGTTTTCTTTTGAAATTGTCTTAGCAACCGACACGTTTACCAGATATTGATCTGTTTCTGGATCACGCGCAACCGCACGCACACACGTACACGCACACACATACGCACGCGGGTACAGTATATGCCACAGAAAAACGCCAAAAAATCTGAGGTAACCGACTAAAAGCAAACCCCCCCTATCGAAAAAAAAGCGGTTTCCATTTTGGCTCGTCTACGTGAAATATATATATAACCTTTTACCTCTATATAACTAAACAATATATACCTTACCTTTGATGTATGGAAATACAGATTATAAACCGCATCCCTGCGGGTGTCGCAATTGGGTGGAGTTATTACTCTCCAGACGAAAATCACAACTACGAAGAGATAACCTTTCACTTGTTACTTATAGACTTGAGATTTGTTTGGTAAAACCGACACGAATGTTTTAAACCGACACGGAATTGACACGGCTTAAATTATTGGTTTTTAGCACCTTATCTATAGGTGTGTCGATTGTGTCGATTTTTTTACTATTTTAGAAAAAAAAATTATATAGATAATACTATAATAATATATATATAGTATAGAGGTTTACTAACTACGACACATGTCAATAACTTTTATTTGTTTAGTTAATATCTATTTTGTATGTTTGATGTATAAAAATTGAATAGAATGAATGAACTATTTTTTGATCAAGAAGGTCGTGACAAGCTGATTAGCGGTATCGAGAAGATATCTAAGGCAGTAAAAAGTACACTAGGTCCTTTAGGAAATACAGTAATATTAGAATCACAGGTCCACACTCGTGGATTAACAGTAACAAAAGATGGTGTAACTGTAGCAAAAGCAATTAACTTACAGGATCCTGTAGAAAACTTAGCAGTACGCATGGTGAAAGAGGCAGCTGATAGAACAGCAACCTCAGCAGGAGACGGAACAACCACAGCAATCGTGCTCACAGAGGCTATTGTTGTTGAAGGTATGCGTATTATTCAGCAAAACCCTACTATAAATGTATCAGAACTTGTTCGTGAGATTAATCGTGTATCGGATTGGGTTATAAATAGTCTATCTAAAAAGTCTAAGAAGGTAACGGGGCGTACATTGAGAGATGTTGCGACGATATCTTCCAATAATGACAAGGAATTAGGTAAACTTGTTAGTAATATATACAAGATGGTAGGTCAAGACGGTGTTGTTACTGTTGAGAATAGCCAGACTAGCGATACTTACTACGAGGTTACCAACGGAATCAAGATTGATAGGGGTCATACTAGCCGATTATTCATCAATAATCAGAAAAATGACGAGTGTATCTTAGATGATGTGTATATTTTGGCTACGGATCTTGAAGTCAATAGCATTCTAAACATAGAAAACGTACTTAAGCCTATAATTCAGGGCAATAAGAAGATACTTATTATAGGTAAGTGTTCACAAAACGTAATCAACACCCTAGGGATGAACGTTGTGAAGAACGGATTAAAAATCTGTAACATAACACCGCCTCAATTTGGGTACAAGACTAAGGAATTGATGTCTGACATTGCACTTTCTGTCGGTGCTAAGTATTTTTCTGAAGATACTGGAGATGATTTAAGCTTAATTACCATGTCCGATCTTGGTCATGCACAGAAAGTTGTCGTTTCTCCGACACAGACCGTCATAGTTCGTGACGAAGATCGTTCTCAAGAGGTCAGTGAAAGAATTTCTGAGCTAAAAGAAGCTCGTGAACGAGCTCAAAACAAATCAGACAGAGATTTCATCAACGACAGGATCGCTAGTTTATCAGGTGGTGTTGGTGTGGTATATGTAGGTGGGGATTCTGATATCGAACAGAAGGAGTTATACGACAGAGTTGAGGATGCGGTGTGTGCTGTACGCTCAGCTTTAGAGGAGGGAATACTTCCTGGAGGTGGTTCGGCGTTACTACACTTCTCTAAAGATGTTTTGGAGATGAATTCTAATGCAAGTTCAATTGTTGGAAATGCAATGAGGGCTCCATTTAAGCAGATTGTTGATAACGCTGGAAAAATGTACCCATCTACCGCTGGGGCTTTCGGCGAAGGATGGGATGTCAAAAACGATAAATACGGAAATATGTATAAGATGGGAGTAATTGACCCGGCTAAGGTAACAAAAAATGCACTTAAAAATGCAGTGTCGGTTGCGACAACTATATTAACCACTAATGCAATTGTAACTTTGAAAAGATGAGAAAGTACGAAAATTTAATTTATGGATTAGGAGCTGCTATCGTTATCGTAGGGGTTCTATTTAAAATTCAAAACTGGGATTACGGGAGTCAAATCCTAACTTTCGGTATGATTGTAGAGGCTGGCATATTTATATACTCTTCTTTTACCCCTATGGGGGCTGATCCGAAGGAAATAGACAAATTTGGTGTTTACACACCATCTGTAAAGAGGTATAATGAACAAGTTGCTGTGGCAATCAACAATATTGAAGAACTCAACAAGATGTATGAGCAGCAAATAGAAGGTTTTTCTGAAACCACAGGTATGTCAGACAAACTTAAAGAAGTAAATATGCACCTTGAGTCATTGAGTTCTGTTTACCGTTCAATTCTTAAGACTATGAAATCATAATGAAAGCTATAAATAAATACATAATAATAGAAAAAATATTAGAGGAGATGAAGACCGAATCAGGCCTTCTTCTTTCTGGAGAGGATGCCAGCGAATTTAGATACAATAAAGGTCGTGTGGTTAACCCAGGAACTAACGTGGATACGGTTAAAGAGGGCGATGTTATATACTATGACAAGTCTTCTGGCCACACAATGGTAATACAGAATAAAAAGTACACGATTATTCTCGAGAGGGACGTCGTTGTTGTTCTGTAGCTTTGTTCATTCTTTTTATAGCTCGCTTATATACCTTATCGGTGTAAGGCGAGCTTTTTTTAAATATAGGGTTGCGTTGAGGTGACTCTGATATTGTCTCTTCCCCTGAAAGCTTCTTATATATACTAACGATTAGTCTTTTACCTTTATATGAAACTTCATATAGAGCAGGCTCTGATCCCTTTGCTTTTCTCCATACAGATATCCATCCATCACGAAGTAAGTCATTAAACCTTGATTTGTCCCATGAAAAGATTTCTTCATAGTCATTGAAGTATGATCTCTTGAATAATCTTTCACTGTAAAGAAATAGTAGCATTTCTAAGTCGGCGAGACCCACTTCGTGGGTCCTCTTAGCCCAATAACGGATTATGCGAAAGTATTTTAAGTAGTCGAATGTCGGTTGGCGGCGATCATAATTGATTCTAACTTTGTCGTTGTAACCCTTTGTAGGATTTTTACGCTCGTACTTTCGCCTCATTTTTCGTTTTCTCATTATAACAAATATAATAATTTTATCTATCTTTGCATAACACAAAAAAAATATTATGTATAAGAAAAGTAAACCGTGTACTGCTAAGGTAAAAAAGGGTTCTAAACCAAAGACAAAGAAAAAATATGGGTCTAAGTAGATCAGCAAAATATTATCGGGATAATCCCGAGGCCAGAGCGAAGAAAAACGCTTATCAAAAGCAATTTAATAAGAAAAAGGGTCAAAGTAAGAACAGGGCTAACCTGAACCGTCTGAACAGAGTCTTCGGAACGTATGGTAATGGAGATAAGTTAGATGTTTCTCATCGTACTGGCAAAAAAACAAGACTTGAACACCAGTCTAAAAATAGGGGAAGTAAAACAAACACATCTGGAGACAGAAGGTCCAGAGGTAAAAAGAAGAAATAAGAGTTTTTAATTAATTGTGAAGAAAAAAAGAGTAAAAGATAGCTGTTACTACAAGGTTAAGAGAACCTACAAGGTTTTTCCTAGCGCATACGCTAGTGGAGCTATAGCTAAGTGTCGAAAAGCAAAGGGTAAGAAGTAATGGCGGTACGTAAAACAAAGGAGGGCTCATCACTGAAGCGTTGGTTTAAAGAAAAGTGGACTGACGAAAAAGGAAATCCTTGTGGATCTAAAAAAGGTTCAAAGGTAAAGAAATGCAGGCCTTCTATACGTGTGTCATCTAAAACTCCAGTTACTTGGAAGCAGATGAGTTCAAGTCAAAAAAAGAAGGCTGTTGATGAGAAAAAGAGAGTAGGCATGGGCAAGAGAACAAAAAGCATTAAGAATGGCAGAAAAAAGTAAAATGAAGTGTAACCGTGTCACTAAAAGTGACCGTTCAGGAAAGAAAAAGATGGTTAAGGCTTGCTCTGGTGGCAAGGAAAAATTGATTCACTTTGGAGCTTCTGGATATGGGCATAACTACTCTTCTGCTGCTAGAAAATCATTTAAAGCTAGACACAAGTGTTCAACAGCTAAAGATAAGTTAACGGCAAGATATTGGTCCTGTAAACATTTATGGGCAGGTAAAGGAGGAAGCACCAAGTCTTCTCCAAAATCAAAAAAAGGAAAATATTAAAGAATGAGAAGCAGAGGTTTAGGAGATACAGTAGATAAAATAACTACGGCGACAGGCATCAAAACTATAGTTAAAAAAGTAACCAAAGGCGGTTGTGGGTGCGAGAAGCGAAGAAAAAAATTGAATGATCTTTTTCCTTATGTTAAATAACTGATTATGAAGTGGTTAGAGAAAGTGAAGGATTTGTTTTGGTATTCGGACAGTGAACCGAACGAGGTGCTTATTGCATTTTGCCACGTTATTGCCTTACCATCCTCTATGATTATGGAGTTTCACAACCCTAACCCTTTGTTTATTTTGGGAGGTATTTTTACTGGATTGTTTCAGTTGTGGGCAGTTATACTTAATGGATCTTTAAGGTACCGTTTAATAGCAGTTCAGCTCGCTTCTATAGTAGCAATTATGACGGTTATTAATCTTTGCTTAGAGGGCTTAATGGAAGGTTCTCGTACAGGGTGGGTAATCATACTTGTATTTGCTTTTTGGAACACAATAAGGGTATTTAAAGAAAAAACAGAGAGAGATAATGGATGATTACGTACAAATAATAATAACAATAGCAGGTGTTTTAGGTTCCGCTTCTTTATGGAAGTATCTTGAGGCTAGATTAAAAGCTAATAGTCATAATAAAAAAGTTGAATTTGAAAATAACGATACCGTGCAATATAGAGATGACTTGAAAAACAGAGTTAGAAACTTAGAGTCTATGTTAGCTAACAGTTCAAAAGAGAAAGACGAACTTAGGCAACAGGTGTTAGATTTAGTAGCTGAGGTTAATGCTTTGAGGGTAAAGGTTGATTATCTTGAGAAAGAGAATGAAAGACTAAAGAATTTAAAGTGAAACATATAGATAAAATAAGTAAACATATAAATTTTAATGAAGCTACGACTTCTTATACAGCAAAAAGAAGGGGGATAGATAATACTCCTGATGCCTATCATATTTCTAATATGGAGGTATTGGCTGAGCAAATATTTGAACCACTTAGAGAGTGGGTTGGAGGTCCAATAAAAATTAACTCTATGTTCAGGTCTGAAGACTTAAATGTTGCTATTGGAGGAAGTAGATCTTCACAGCATATGCAGGGTAGAGCTATGGATATCGATGATACGTATGGTTATAAGACTAATGCTGAAATGTATGATTACATTAAGGAAAACTTAGACTTTGATCAGTTGATATGGGAGTTTGGAAATAACAAAAATCCAGATTGGATACATGTTAGTTATGTTTCTGAACATGAAAATAGAGGAAGATGCTTGAAAGCCTATAAAGAAGATGGCAAAACAAAATATGAGTTAATATGAGCAAAAAACCATTTAAAGATACTAAAGTCGGAAAGTTTATATTAAAGAAACTCCCTGGATTTGTTGGTGATGTTTTACCAGAAAAGGGTGTATTGGGAATTGTAAAAAACCTTATCGACAACGATAAAGATATAAGTCCAGAAGAAAAGACTAGGATGCACGAAGAGCTTGTTCAGTTGTATGAGCTTGAGGTTGCTGACAGAGACTCAGCTAGAAAGCGTGAGGTAGAGAAGGCTAAAATTGGGGGGTTTGATTTGATGTTCAACCTTACTGGAATTATTGGATTGTCTGCTTTTGCGTTTATAATATATGCAATTGTATACCTGGAGGTCCCAGAGAACAACAAAGAGGTTTGGATACATCTTATTGGTATATGCGAAGGAATTGTTCTTAGTATTTTCGGATACTTTTATGGAAGTGCAGTTAGAAAAAACAAACAGTAGATGACAAAGATTAAAATATATCCTATAGACACTAATATTAGTGGCAGTGACAAATGGATTGGTACTGATTCTGAAACTAGCAACAGGACAAAAAACTTTACAGTCTCTGCTTTAGCTGACTATTTTAATAATACTAGTCAAATAAATCTATCTAACTCTTTAAAATTTAAGTACGATACTGTTGAGGTTGGAGATCCTAGAGCTAGCGGTAGTTTTTCTTTCTCAAGTGAAATAGGCCCAACTGTAAACTTTTCTGAAATATCTAACCTTTTATTACATCAAAGCACATCAAACGGAAAGTATGTTGTAGAGTTGATGAATGCTTTAACTGGTAATATTGTTATGATCAGTAAGGTCGATGATCCAAATAAGTTTGCTTTTTACAAGATTACTTCTTACATTCAGAATGAAACTGAAACACAGTTCTATAACACAGTTCTAAGTTACATTCAAGGTAATGGAGCTATCGAGGAAGATGAATATTATTTTGTATCTTTGATACAATTTGACAGTGAAAGTGACAAGGAGCACATACATCCACAAGGTACTGCGTCTGCTGTTTGGAAAATAAAACATAACTTAAATAAGTTCCCTTCGGTTACTTCTGTAAACATCAATAACATAGAAATAAAAGGAGAAATAGAATATATAGATGAAAATAACTTAACAATAACTTTTTCCGCTGGCTATTCAGGCAAAGCGTATTTAAACTAACAAAAAAAATGGCTATACATTATTTAAACAGTATTGACTTAAACAAAAACGAGCTGCAGCATGCAGTTATAGAAAACCAAGGGAGTGATGCGTTAGCAGGAACTGGGGCAGACGGTCAACTTTATTTTAATACAGACGATAACGTACTAAAAATATGGAAAAACGGAGGCTGGTCCAATATAGACAGTACTGTAACTTATGATTTGGCAACTGCTGATACAGGTACCGCAATTACATTAACTGGTAGTGACTCGACAACAGATTCAATTACAATATCAGGTACAAGTTCAGAAGTAGAAGTAACTAGACAAAGTGGAACCGAATTAAAAATTGGTCTTCCAGATGACGTAACTATTTCTAGCCAGTTGGTTGTAGGTACAACCTATGGTACTCAAGCGCCTGTTATACATGCTAAATCAGGAGGCTCTGGTGCTAACTTGTATTTAGAAAGTTTTGCTAACTCTGCTGATGATGGACCGGATTTAGTAATGTACAGGAACACGGCTCCTCACGCTGCTGGAGATTATTTAGGTAGCTTAAAATTTAGAGGAGAAGAGTCTGCAGGTGGGTATAGTGTAGATTACGCTACCATGAGTGTTGTAATGACCAACACTGAATCAGCTTCAGTTGTATTTGACGCAGCAACTCCTAATACAAATAGAGCAGCTCTTTTCGCTATTCACGGAGATGAGGATGAAGGTGGAAAAGTGATTGTAAATCCAGCATCTGCGACAACGATTCCAACTCATACATTAGATGTAAATGGTGACGCTAATATTAGCAGTAATCTAGAGGTTGGTGGAAACTTACTAGTAGAGGGTAACTTAACAGTATCAGGAACTACTACCTATGTAGACACCCTAAATGTTCTCATTTCTGACAACATTATCACTTTAAACAGTGACGCAACAGGTACTCCCATAGAAGATGCTGGTATTGAAGTAGAAAGAGGTGATGAGACTAATGTTAGTTTAGTTTGGGATGAATCTGCAGATAGATGGACATTCACAAATGATGGATCTACGTTCTATAACATTCCTATCTCTTCTGAGTATGATAATTTTAATTTTAGTATAGGTGTTTTAGGTAATTTTCAAGAAGTATCAGACGGAGGCTTTGTTTCTTTCAACCAAGGAGGAGGATTAACTGTAGCAATTAGCGGAGATGATTCGATTACATACTCTCACGCGGACACATCAAACCAAGCTTCTGTAAACAATTCAGGTAGAACCTATATACAAGATGTTACATTAGACGAATATGGTCACGTTACTGGATTAGTTTCTGCAACAGAAACAGTAGTAGATACAAACACTCAACTATCCACAGCGGCAGCATTGATTGACGTAAGCGCAATGGGCAGTAATAAAACTGCCTCCTTTTTGCATGACTTAGGTTCTAAAAATTTAATTGTACAGTTATATGATGTGACAACAGGTGAGGTTGTTTTTGCAGATATCGATCACGATGATACTGATAATATTTCTATTATATTTGCATCTACTCCTCCTAATGATATTAGAGTGGTTGTAATTGATGCTAAAAATGGACTTGCAGATAAGACTGTAACTTATTCATAATAATTAAATTAAATGGCGAATAGATTCCTTAATAATATAAGAATAAACGACGAGTACACTTTGCCTGAAAATGATGGTAGTGCTGGTCAGGCAATAGTAACAGATGGTTCTGGTAATCTAAGTTTCGGCAGCGCAGTGGCTTCATCAGCTGAATCAAGCGAATCTATACATATTACTGTAAAAAATACATCTGGAGCTCAAATTACCAAAGGTACCCCTGTATATGTTACGGGAGAAACTGGTAATTCAGGTAAAATTGAAATTGCTCCAGCAGATGCATCAGATGAAAGCAAAATGCCAGCTCTAGGTATTCTTGAATCTACGCTTAGTGATAACGCAGAAGGATTTTGTGTTCAAGGAG
>Ga0209555_10001058_pt1 | contig 21963 bp, 21 predicted proteins | sample SaaInl85LU_5_DNA_FD_184643 | JGI IMG/M metagenome (GOLD analysis project Ga0209555, IMG submission 184643) | Marine microbial communities from expanding oxygen minimum zones in the Saanich Inlet - ESP_85LU_5_DNA (SPAdes) (version 2) | ecosystem: Environmental > Aquatic > Marine > Intertidal... | reverse complement strand
CGGGTTAATAGTAACTATAGAAGAATTTATCAAATTTTTTTACAAGCAGGAAATGATTACCACATTGGATTAAGCAAAATAAAAACAGCTCTATCTAGTAGGTAGTCTATTTATAATATACAATGAGTAGAAACAGCAACTTCGATAAAGCATATAAAACAAACGTAGGTACAAAACTATGCGTACTCCCCTGGATACATTTAGCTACCCACCCAATTGGAGTAGCTACCCCTTGCTGTGTAGCGGATATGAAAAACGGAGCTTCTTTTTCACAATCACCAGAAGGCAGGAACTACAAACTATCTCAAGATAAGTTAACTGATATAGCTAACTCACCTAGATTTAATAAAATTCGTAGGCAAATGGTTAACGGTGAAGAACCGGCTGTATGTAGCAATTGCTTTTTCTATGAAAAAAATAAGATAGGTTCTAAACGATATGATGCAAATAACCAGTATGCTGATATTATAGACGAATGCTTCAAAAATACAAATGAAGACGGTTCGTTGAAAGAATTAAATTACAGGTACATAGAATTACGTTTAGGAAATGTTTGTAACTTAAAATGCGTTACCTGTAATGCTTTTTCCAGCAGTAAATGGAATGAAGATACAGTCATTTTTTCAGATACTCAATTTGAAAAGATATACCCCAAAGTAGAAAAAACTGTTGAATGGTATAGAGATACTAAGTTTTATGACGAATTATTTACACACTGTAAAGACCTAAGAGAAATTTGGATAAATGGAGGAGAACCTACTTTAATTAAAGAACACGGTTACTTTTTAGAGAAATTCATCAACGACGGAACATGTAAAGATATAGAACTTCACTATAGCCTTAACTGCACTGCTTTTCCTGATAAATTTATAGAACAGTGGAAACAGTTTAAAAAAGTTAAAATTCATTTATCGATTGATGACCTTGGTGATAGAATACATTACGTTAGATTTCCTTCTAGATGGGATGTAACTTATAGAAATTTACAAAAAATACTTCAATATAAACATATATTTAATATTCAAATACTACAGACAGTAAGCCTCCTAAATATTCACAATATGGTAAATTTTAAACAATTTACTTTAAATCACGATATTGAATGGGTAATGAATTTCGTAAAATACCCAGACCATCTTAGCGTTAGACACTTACCTGAAGAACTTAAAGAACTTATATCAAATAACCTAAATGGGTTAACAGATGAAGAAAAAAATAAAGTTAGAGTTGAAGTACAACAACAGGGAGATAATAATGGATTTTCTAAATTTTTAGAGTTTATACATAGACTAGATACTAAAAGAAACTTAAACATAGGAGAATACTTACCCGAATGGGCAGAGTACTTCGATAACTATAAAACTAATAATACAATTGCTATTATATGAAAAATTTATGTCCACTACCTTGGGTTGGCTTTTCTAATGACCCTAACGGAACGGTAAGAGCCTGCTGTATATATAAGGACCAAATAAAAAAACCTGACGGAACACCTTACTTTGTACAGAAAGACTCAGTAAAAGAGATATTCCACAGTGAGGCCATGGAAGATTTAAGGAATCAATTTAGACGTGGTGAGAGACCGGTAGGATGTTCTACGTGCTGGAAAGACGAAGATAATGGATATAAAAGTAAAAGACAGATTTACCAAGAAATTACTGAAAAATTTAATTCTGAATTTTCGTACGATAGAACACCTGAATACCCAGAAGACTATCAGATTATCCTTACTAATTCCTGCAATTTAAAATGTAGAAGTTGTGGAACTTCACATAGTACTTCATGGCAGAAAGAAATTAAAGACGTTCCACAAGAAGTAAGAGATTTGATAAACATTGATCCTTATCCTTTACCACATGGTCAAGCAGGTGGAAATAGTAGTAAGTTTTTTAATGAAATGGACGAGTGGTTACCTAATGTTAAAAGAATAGAAGTAGTTGGAGGAGAACCTTTCTACGCACCTGCTTGGGAAAAAGTTTGGTTAGAAATGATTGAAAAAGGATACAGTAAAGATGTAACCCTACATATGTCCACTAACGGCACTTTTTATAGAGAAGATTTATTGATTAAGTTGATTGAGAACTTTAAGGATGTAGGTATAGGGTTAAGTATAGACGGAATGGGAGAAACATTTGAGTATTTACGTAAAAATGCAAAATGGGGAGAAGTTAATGAAAATATTAAAAAATTCTATAAAATTAAAATGTTATATCCCGATAAAGTATCCTTCTCTTATACACATACAACCTCTTGGTTAAATGCGTATAATTTACCGGAATATTTTAATTGGACCAAAAATAATACACCCCACTTTGGCAAATGGGTGAACATAGTACACTCTCCACAACATATGACACTATACACACTTCCGGCAGATGTAAAAGATAAAATTCGTGATAAATGGGCTGACTACGACTTTGGTGACTACAGTAACGATATACAAGCTCTGGTAAAGTTTATGTACAGCCAACAACCAAGCGAGGAAGAATTAAAAGAACATTACAGGAAGTTCACAGTATTAGATAAGTATAGAGGAGATGACTCTATAAAAGTTATTACAAACATACACCCTGAACTCAAAAGATACTTTTAGTTAATGGAAACTAACCTTAAAAATTATATTTGCACAATCCCTTTCACAGACGTTAACGTTATGGAAAATAAATCCGAATACGTTTGCTGTAAGGACTGGATGGATGTGGATATCGCTAATAAAAGTAAAAATGGAACTGGGTGGACATCTCAAATAGCTAAGGATGTTAGAAACTCGATGCTAGACGGCTCTTTTAAGTATTGTTCAACATCTGCCTGCCCTCACCTTAGCACAGTGACAAAAAGTAACATGCCTGTAGGTCCTATTATAAAGCGGGAACACTTTAACCCTAATATGTACAGTGAATTAGGTCCAAAAAATATCAAATTTAGTTTTGATAGTGCTTGTAATTTAGCTTGCCCATCTTGCAGGATAGATTTTATAAGAAACTCAGATTTTATTGAAAATAGAACACGTTCAATACTTAGCGATATTAAGAACGGATACGGTAGTAGTATTGAGACTATTGCAATGTCCGGTTACGGAGACCCCTTTTACAGCGCAGCATTCTTTGACTTTTTAGTAAACTTCGATAACACACTTTTTCCAAAACTAAGTAAAATACACTTACACACTAATGCGATACTATGGAATAAGAGTAATTGGGAAAAAATTAAAAAAGCACACAGTTATATAAAAACAGCTGAAATATCAATAGATGCAGCTACTGAACAGACATATAAAATAGTAAGAAAAGGAGGTAAGTGGGATCTTCTTTTAAGAAACCTAGAATTTATAAACAAAATACCAGATTTAACTCAAATTACTTTTTCATTTGTAATACAGAAACAAAATTACCATGAAATATATGATTTTTATAAACTTATAAAAGGTATTGTTAGAGATAAAGAGATATTTTTCTTATATTACTCTATACAAGATTGGGGAATATTAACACCAGAAGATTACCAGTCCATGAAAGTGTGGGATAAATCACATTCCGACTATACTGAATTTTTTAACGTAGTTGAAAAACTAAGAAAAGTAGGAGATAGAAATGTAAGTATAAGTTATTAATATGAAAAAACAAGATACTAAATGTTTAGCGCCATGGATGTCTATACATAACTGGCCTAACGGTAACGTTTACCCATGCTGCTTATGGGATTCAGGCGACCCTATCGGAAACGTAAACGATCAACCGTTAAATAAGATATGGAATGCGAATAAACTCAAAGATGCACGACTAAAAATGCTTAACGGTGAAAAAGTCTCATCTTGCAGCAGGTGTTATCTATTAGAAAGCACAGGAGACTCCTCTTACAGGCAGAGGATAAATAAAGAACATGAACAGTATGACCATTATCTTGATAAAACTAACCGAGATGGTAGTTTAGATTTTATGAATTTTCATTTATGGGATCTACGTATTTCTAATTTTTGTAACTTTAAATGTAGAAGCTGCGGAGCAGGATTAAGTTCCTCTTGGCATAAAGACGCAGTAGAGTTAGAACTTACACCAAAAGACTCAAAAGCGCTTATTAATATAAATGATAAGACTGATTTTCTAAAACAGATAGAGAATCATTACGATTGTGTAGATGAGATTTACTTTGCCGGAGGAGAACCTCTTATCATGCCAGAACATTACACTATACTTAATGAATTAATAAAGAGAGGAAAAACAGATACAGTTATTAGATACTCAACCAATTTCTCTAAACTTACATTCAAAGGAACTCACATATTTGATTATTGGAAAAAGTTTGATAATTTAGAACTTTTTATAAGTATTGACGGAGTCGGTAAAATAGGAGAGTATGTTAGAAGCGGGTATAATGATGTAGAATTTGAAAACAATGTTAAAGCATTTAAAGAATCTGGATTAAAATTTAAACATTACGGATATGCAGTTACTTATGGAGTTTTAAATTACCTACATTTATTTGATATGGTTTTAGATTTTATAGATAGGGATTTTATAGATAAGACTGAACCTAAAGAAGGGAATAGAACAGTTTTCTTTAGCCCAATATCTCACCCTGCCCATTATGACTGTAAATTCTTACCTATTAGGTATAAGAATCAATTTAAAAATCGTTTGAGTACATTTGAAAAAGAATTAAACTTAAGGAATACTTCAAAAGAGTTTAATCTAGATATAATTCACAAGTTGACTACTGTATACAAGACAAGTATATCGGAAAATTTTAACTATAAAGAAATGCTAACCTGTAAAGAATACACAGATAAATTAGACATAATGCGAAAAGAAACACTTAAAGATGTATTTACATACTTTGACTCATCCGACGACTTTATAAGGACTACAGAATAAGATAAAATAAGTAAACTAATTTAATAAACAGTTATGAAATTAACACAAGAAGAGTTACAAGCAATCAAAGAAGTTCAACAGCGTCATGCTGCAATCAAAGAAGAATTGAGTTCAATTGGACAAATTAAACTTAATTTAAAAATGAGACAATATAAGCTAGAAACCTTCTACTCTCAGACAATTGAAAACGAAACAAAAATCGCCCAAGAAATGCAAGAGAAGTACGGGAAAGGTAATATTGATATAGAGACAGGTGAGTTTACTCCTATAGCTGAGTAGGTTTCATAACTTTTAGTCTATTTATATACGTAGTTAAATACCCTTTCCGTAACAGTAGGTTTACCTTATCTACATATATTTATTATAGACATAAAATAAATTTTACCTAACATGGCAGAAACAATAATCTCACCAGGTGTATTTCAAAGAGAGAATGACATTTCATTCATCCAACCAGCACCAGTAGAGGCAGGAGCAGCAATCCTTGGACCAACAGTAAAAGGACCAGTTGAGATTCCTACAATCGTTACTTCGTATAATGACTATACAAGGAAATTTGGAGTAACATTTGAATCAGGATCAGATAAACATGAGTTCTTAACTTCAATGGCTGTAAAAAGCTATTTTGATCAAGGAGGAAACACTTGTTTAGTAACAAGAGTAGTAAACGGCACATACGCTGCTGGTTCTTCAACAGACATTACAGATGTATCTGGATCTGGCACTTCACCTTTTGAATTAGAAACATTAGGTAAAGGAGTTATCTATAATAACCATTCTGGTTCTACTTACGGAGAAGAAAATTCAGATGGTTCTTTAGTATCAGGTTCTTCTGATAACTTAAGATTTGATATTTCAAATGTAGATAGTGCAAGAGGTACATTTACACTTTCAGTTAGAAGAGGAGATGATAATACTAAGAATAGAGTAGTATTAGAATCGTTTAATAACTTATCATTAGATCCTAATTCTCCTAACTATATAGAAAAGGTAATTGGTAACCAAGTTAAAGCAATATCTGGAGACGGAACACAAGTTGTCTCAACAGGAGATTATATTAACAAATCCAACTACATTAGAGTATCAGCTGTTAATTCACCTACACTTAACTTCTTAGAAAACGACGGAGTTACTGTAAGAAGTAATTACGCAGATTTACTTCCTATAGCACAAAAAGGAGGATTCTTTAGTGCAACTGGAGATGTAGCAGGAGGAGCTTTACTTTATGGTAACATAGCTGCAAACAATACACAAGGTGTAGGACCAGCAGTATACGATAAAGCTATTACTTTATTAGGAAATGCAGATGATTATCAGTTTAATGTAATTTCAGCACCAGGATTAATTAACTCTCTTCACGGTACTCAAATAGATAACATCGTCTCTCTTGCAGAATCTAGAGGAGATTGTATCGCAGTATTAGATTTAGTAACTTACGGGGCTACAGTAGCAGAGACAACCACACAAGCAGCAGATCAGAATAGCTCTTATGCAGCTTCTTACTGGCCTTGGTTACAGACTCAATCAGCTACAGGTAAAAATGTATGGGTACCAGCATCAGTTGTTATACCAGGAATCTACGCTTTCACTGACGGGGCAGCAGCACCTTGGTTCGCACCAGCAGGTCTTGTAAGAGGAGGAATCGTTGGAGTAATTCAAGCAGAAAGAAAATTATCTAGAACAGATAGAGATATTTTATATAACGGTAAAGTTAACCCAATCGCTACTTTCCCTGGAACAGGTTTAGCAGTATTTGGACAGAAAACTTTACAAACTAAAGCTTCTGCTTTAGATAGAGTAAACGTTAGAAGATTATTAATCGACCTTAAGAAGTTTATTGGTGATCAAGCTCAAAACTTAGTATTTGAACAAAATACTATTACAACAAGAAATAAATTCTTATCTACAGTTAACCCGTACTTAGAATCAGTAACACAAAGACAAGGTCTTTACGCTTACAGAGTAGTAATGGATGATACTAACAATACAGCAGACGTTATTGACAGAAACCAATTAGTTGGTCAGATCTTTATACAGCCAGCTAAAACAGCAGAATTTATAGTATTAGACTTCGTAGTAGAACCAACAGGAGCTTCTTTCGCAGGATAATTTTTTAAACGATATTTATAATAAAGCAAATATAACATGGCAGTATTAGATCCAAACGAAATAATGTTCAGAGCATTCGAACCAAAAGTACAAAACAGATTTGTTATGTACATGGACGGTATTCCTTCCTTCTTGGTTAAGAACGTTAAGGCTCCAACATTTACAGATAACGTAGTTAAATTAGATCACATCAACTCATACAGAAAGATTAGAGGAAAAAGAGAATGGTCAGATATGACTATGACACTTTACGATCCAATCACTCCATCAGGAGCACAAGCTGTAATGGAATGGGCACGTCTATCTTATGAATCAGTAACCGGTAGAGCTGGTTATTCAGATTTCTACAAAAAAGACTTGACTTTAAACATTTTAGGTCCTGTAGGAGATATCGTAGGAGAATGGATTATAAAAGGTGCATTCTTACAAACAGGAGATTTTGGTCAGTTTGACTGGTCATCAGATGCTGTAGTAGACTTGAACATTACAGTAGCAATGGATTACTGTATCTTAAACTACTAAGATAAAACAACATACTTTAAAAAGACCCGAAAGAAATTTCGGGTTTTTGTTGTTTATAAAATAAAATGTTCTTATATTTATATTTAGAACTAGTTACTATTAAATAAAATTTATGGAATCTAAATTTAAATTACCTACCGAAACGGTAGAATTGCCATCCAAAGGACTACTTTATCCTGAGGATTCTCCATTAGCCAAAGGTACAATCGAAATGAAGTACATGACTGCTAAGGAAGAAGATATACTTACAAACCGTAACTACATTGCTGATGGTACAGTAATTGATAGGCTATTAAAATCTTTAATAGTTACTAAAGATGTAGACTATAATCAAATACTAGTAGGAGATAAGAATGCAATAATGATTGCAGCAAGAATACTAGCATACGGTAAAGATTACGAATTTAGCTATAACGGTAATAAGACCACAGTTGACTTATCTAAATTAGATAATAAACCTATAGATGAAACATTATATACAGGTAGAAAAAACGAATTTAGTTTTACCCTACCTAACTCAGGAGCAACCTTAACATATAAGTTACTAACTCATCAAGATGAACTATTAATTGAGAAAGAACTAGAAGGTCTAAAAAAGATAGATAAAAAAGCATCTCCAGAAGTTACAACACGGTTGAAAAATATGATTACGTCTGTAAATGGGTATAGGGATTTTAAAGATATTAGAGACTTTATAGATAACTACCTACTTGCTAAGGACGCTAGAGCTTTGAGAGAGGAATATTCACGAATACAGCCAGATGTTGATATGAGAGTAAATATCAGTGACGTAGAGGAGGACGTCACCCTGCCTATAGGGATTAGCTTTTTTTGGCCTGACGCCTAATTATAGGACTTCTATCTTTGAACAAATACACCAAATAGTCTTTCACGGCAACGGTGGATATAGTTGGAGTGAAATTTACAATATGCCTATATGGTTAAGAAATTTTACATTTAATAAAATTAAGGAGTACTACGAAAAGCAAAATGAACAGGAGCAACCAGCACCGTCTACACAGAATAATGTCTACGGCCCTGATGTTAATCCAACCTATAGTACAAAGGCTTCTAAATAGTAGGAGCCTTTACTATTTATAGTATATAACTATAACAATGGCTAAAACACCACAAGATATACAAGATATTAATGCGTCTGCTCAAGAATACATTACTGCTTTAAACTCAGTAGGAGCTGCATTAAAAGAAAACGCCAAAGCACTAGCCTCTACAACAGGAGAAGCACAAGAGAAATCTATAGTTAATACTGCTAAAGCAAAAGATTTAGCAAAAGAACTAAAGGTGTTTACAAAAGAACAGCTTGCCGACAAAAGAACGTTAATTAAGTTTGAAAACAAGATTAACGACACAAAAGGTATACAAGCAGGTATAGAAGCTGAAATTCAACAATTACTTCAAAAAAGAATTCTAACCTCAGAAGACCTAACCGAAGAAGAACTTAAATCGTTAGAACTACTCACAGACGCACGAGACACCTTTACTGAAATAGTATCTGAAGCTGAAAAATTAAAGAAAGAGTTAGAAGAGATAGACAATGAAGTTCAATTTTTTGACGATATAGCTGAATTTGGTAAGCAAATACCAGGACTTTCCGGCATGTTTGGAGAATTAGGCAAAGCCGCCGAAGTAGCACGTAAAGCAGCATCAGAAGGTGGAAGTGCCTTCCTTGCAGGAGCTTCACAGTATGTCGGTGCAGTTGGAAAGTTAATGATAGGGTTTGGGATATCGACCTTTGTTAAGGGTATTAAATCTGGGCAGGACAGAATTACATCATTCAGTAGAGAGTTAAATGTTACTAGAGAACAAGCTGACCAGATAAACACTAGGTTTGTTAAACTTGCAAGTACTATCCCAGGAATAACTGCTAAAGAATTAGCAGCCTCAACACTATCCGTATCTGAACATTTAGGAATCAGCGCTGAACTTAGTGATAGAACAGCAGTAAATTTTGCTGCAATGACGGGTAAACTTGGACTCTCTGTAGAACAAGCAGCAAAACTTACAGCATTTACATCAGCTACAAATCAAGATTTAGGAGATTTTAATACTAAATTAATAGGTACTGTAACATTACAAAACGCTGCAACAGATTCTGCTGTAAGATACCAGGACGTAATGAAAGATGTTGCTAATACTAGTGCAGCTACACAGCTTACTAATACCAAATTTGCAGGTGGATTACAGAGAGCAGCTTACGAAGCAAGAAAAGTAGGTTTAAACATGATGATGCTCGAAAAATCTGCTTCCTCCCTACTTAACTTTGAATCGTCTATAGAATCTGAACTAGAAGCAGAACTTTTAACTGGAAAAGAATTAAACCTAGAACGAGCGCGAATGGCTGCCCTAACGGGTGATAACGCAACCCTAGCGGCTGAGCTTGCTAAAAACTTTGGAACAGCGGAAGAGTTTACATCCCAAAATGTATTAGCCCAAGAAGCCCAGGCTAAAGCTATGGGAATGACAAGAGAAGAACTTGCAGAAACTTTAATTAGTCAGCAAGCAATGAAAAATCTTGGAATGGATATGTCTAAAAGTTTAGATGTAAACGTAAAAAAACGAATTAAAGAAATAGAAGCTCTAAAAGAACAGGGTAAATTAGCAGAGGCCAACGCTAAGGAAGAGAAACTAATGGCTGAAATTGGTGAAACAAGATTAGGGCAACAGATCAAAAACCGTAGTTTAGCAGATAGACAGGCAGAAGCAACAGAAAAAATGGCTGATGCAGTAAGTACGTTAGCAAAACCTTTTGATAAAATAGGAGAAGTATTTGATAGTATTTCTACATCTGCTGGTAACATACTAGGCTTTATTGGGAAAATAGGTTCTAAAGGTAAAGCACTTGGTAGTTTCTTTTTTGATATGTTAAAAGGAAGTATCGACGACGTTGCAAAGTACGCAAGAAACTTTGTACCTAACATACTAAAAGCACTAACTAAAGGAGGAGGAAGTTTTGGTTTGAAGTCTCTTCTAAAAAAAATACCTGTAGTAGGTCTACTTGTAGGTATAGGAATGGCAATAAAAAGATTCACCGAAGGTGACTGGGTAGGCGGAGGTTTAGAAATAGCTTCAGGAATCGCCTCTCTTTTCCCAGGTATCGGAACAGGAGCATCGATGGCAATTGACGCAGCATCTGCTGGTAGAGATATATACAAAGGTAGGAAAAAACAAGAGGAATCAGAAAAGAAAACAGGAACGTCAAGTGAAATAGTAGCAGAAGACTTTACTATTAGGACACATCCTAAGGATACCTTAAAAATAGCTGGCGGTACTAAATTTGGAGAAGAAACAAACACCCTTCTAAAAGAATTAATTACTGCTGTTAAATCAGGAGGAACAGTGTATATGGATGGAAATAAAGTTGGACATACATTAGCTTTATCAACATATAAATCAAACTAATCTATTTATAATAAAATACAATATGGCACTATTAGATAAACTAACAGAATCACCTTACGGATTAAAAGGACAAACACCTTCTAAATTACCAGGGGCAGATAAAGCTTCAACTTTACATAACACCACTTCTATTACAAATATACCAGAAGGAGAATATCCTGCGTCTAACTTAGACTTAAACGGTAAGATAGGAGCAAGATACGTAGACAACTTACCTAAGTAAGACTAAATGGCTATTCTAAGAAACTACATAGAGGGTAACCTAACCCAGTTGAATAAACTTAAGTATGCAGATAGTGCTACTATAGGGACAGAACCTATTGTACAGAAAACTATTCCTACAGATATTCGACAAGAAGGACCTTCCTCAAACCAGATTTCTAAAAGAATAGACGATTTAAAAAGAATAGGGACAATACTTACCCAAAAACCCGGGTTAAAGTACCTTGCTAACGAAACAGCTTTAAACGCAGCTAAAGTTACACCAAAGAGAAAAGAAGATCAGTCATTAGCCGGAAGTATAATAAGCGGCATAGGAGCAAATCTTTTTAACTCTGTTAAAATTATTGGCTCTACCCTAGCTCAAGTTCCTTTGAATGGAACTGGCACACATTTTGTAAAAGGCTTTGCAGGTAAAGGGAAAGGAACATACTTATATGGACAAATTGATGTAGCACCGCATGTTCTAGCAAGAAATGGCGCTCCAATACTTGCAGACGCAACATGGGCAACAGAAGTTCCTTTAATGTCTCCTGGAGAACGTGCAAATAAGAATCTACAGGACGAAAGAAGTAAAGGTACAAAATTTTTACCGGGCGACGGTAATGGTATTGCAAAAATAAACAACCCTACAAAGACTGTTAGAAAAGAAAACAGACTACTACTCGGAGACCCAGGTCTAGCTAAAAGAAGCATATCAGATTCATATGCAACTTACAACAATATACAGACTCAAGATAAAGTAAACCTAATTAGCCCATACACCGGAGAAGCTAAATCACCTAAGGAAGTTAAAGATATTATAAAGTTTAAATTTAATATCATTACACCGGAAAATAACACACACTTACATTTTAGAGCATATCTAGATTCTTTTTCAGACAACTTTACTGGGAACTGGAATTCATTTAACTATGTAGGAAGGGGAGAAAATTTTCATACTTATCAAGGGTTTGATAGACAAATAAGTTTAGGGTTTAAAATTGCTGCTCAAACAAGATGGGAAATGAGACCTCTTTACCAGAAAATAGTTTCATTAGCTTCTGCCACAGCTCCAACATACGGTGGAGAAGGGTACATGAGGGGTACATTTGTAAAACTTACCGTAGGAGATTATGTCAACAATATGCCAGGATTTATAACCTCTGTTAATTATAATTGGCAACAAGACTATCAATGGGAAATAGCAATGGATAGCCCAGAAGCTCAAAATGAATCTGATGATAGAGCAGACATTACCCAGCAAGAACTACCAATGGTATTAGATTGTCAAGTTAACTTTACTCCAATCCACACGTTTACACCTAAAACAGGGCTGTATCATTATATCACAACTGATACTGCATTTTCACCACAACGGACATTATTTTTCTCTAAAGAAGAAGACGGTTCTGCAGGAACTGCAATACCTGAACGTAGTGGAGTAACATATGAAAAATCAAATACTATTGCTACTAAACCTATAACTCCATTACCGGTAACAGGTCCAACAGCACCAACAGATTTAAACTTTTTAATAAAGTAAGTTATGAGTAGATATAGAGGTATAGATAGTAAGATAACAGATGAAGGAACAAGGTATAGAAGTAATCCTATATACCCTACTATACCCCCAACTGAAAACGATATCTACATTGTTACTACAATAGGAGATCGATACGATACATTAGCGTTACAGTTTTATAAGGATTCTTCTCTATGGTGGATTATTGCATCAGCAAATAACTCCCAAAGAGCTTCTCTAGCTGTAACACCAGGTATTCAATTAAGAATACCAGCAGATAAATCAAATGCAATTGCGTTATATAACGAGGTAAACTCAACAAGATAAAATGTCGATAGGATTCAAAGCAAGTTCAATAGTAGGAGGTCCTCTAGATAATACTGTCATTGATCAACTATCAATGAGAAAGGAAATAGTATCTAAAGCTTCAGGAAGAACAGACGAAGATGTAATGTTTCTCAATAGTACAACAGGTTGGGTAAAAATGACATCATCTGTTGACGTAGAAGTAGGACAAGACTTGAACGGGAATCTAGACTATTCAAACATACCATCCAGAAATAGTGTACTGCTTGGAGGCACCATGGCTTTCAATAGACAACTAGGGGGTATATTTAATGAAGTAGATACTGCGTATAAAAAATCTGAATTACTTGGATATAGACCAATGGCAGGTATAACCGGATTTCAAGTTGATGCAAAAAATAACTTTGGTACTTTAAGAATCGCTACTGTTGACTTCAAAGTAAATTCTGTAGAAGAATTAGACGAATTAGAACAACTATTTCTTAGACCTGGATTTTCAGTCCTATTAGAATGGGGTCATTCTCTTTTTTACAATAATGCCGGTGTATTTGAAAAAACTGTTACAACATTTCCGCAGTCTTTTTTTAATAAAATGGGAAGTGACGAAATTCACGATCAAATAAAAAGAATAAAAGAGTATAGTTCTGGAAATTACGATGGAATGTACGGTATCATAAAAAACTTTATTTGGTCCTTCAATTTAGATGGTGGATACGACTGCAGGGTGGATATAGTTTCAAAAGGTGAATTAATAGAATCACTAAGTATGATCATTGCACCTTCAACTACCTCTAAACTAAAAAAAGAAAATAGTTACTTCAGTGAACTACAAACAAAAACTACACTTCATACTTTTCTTAATATAGTTAAAAACGCTGATACAGCTAAATTTAACAAAACCGATGAAGATGTAGATAATGTAAGTAAAGACAGTATCACTAAAAACCTTAAAACGTATTTACCTGAAGTATACGAAAGCTTTATTAAAAATCTATCAGACTCAGGGAGAAAGTTTCACGTAATGAAAGCCCAACTAGATGGGAATATAACAGAAGAGTACGGACAGTGGACTAGGTACATAACTCTAAGTTCATTACTTGAACTTTTAAATATAATCTTTACAGTCAAGACTCATGATGGAGCACTAGTAAAATTCTTTACAGGAGATAAAAATAATAATGTAACTACTCCCTTTTTAACGTTTAACTCACACTTTGCGTTAGATCCTCAAATAGCTGTTCTACCAAAAACTACCAAACCAGAGAGACAAGGACCAAAGCAACCTTATTACAAAATCTCTGAACAGGCAGAAATTCCATACGGAGAAAATGACTTACTAAACATTTATATCAATATTGACTATATACTGAAAACCGCAGATACTATAATTCAAAGTACAGAAGAGAAAGCAAAAAGCTTATACGACTTTGTAAAAAGTCTTCTGTATGGAATCGGAGATACGATGGGTAATATAAATGACTTTGAATTACATTTTGAAGAAGAACAATCTACTTATTATATTGTAGACAGGAAAGTAACGCCGGGTAGTGAAAATCTTCAAGAATCTTTCATAGACCTTATAGGATTAAAATCCACACTTGAAAATGTTTCTTTTGCATCTAAACTTTCAAGCAGTATCACAACAATGATGGCTATCTCAGCCCAAGCAACTAGTTCAAATACAGGTAATGATATGCTTGCAATGCAGACATGGCAGAAAGGGCTACAAGATAGACACAATCCACGTAAAGTAGTAACTAGTGAAAAAACAGCTTCAAATAAACTAAATAGTGATATAAACTTTGAAGATCAAAAAAGACTTCAAGATTTTATAAGTAAACTTAATACAAATAACCCATATTTTCTTAAATACAATAAAGAAGATATAGAAGGTCTTTCTCCAACACATAGACTTCAAATGGTAAGGTACTTAGAGTTTGAAACTATGGAACAAAAGTTAAATCCTGCCGGTTTGATTCCGTTTGAACTCTCATTTACTATGAAAGGACTAGGAGGTATGAAAATAGGACAGGCATTTAGAGTAGATGATGCTATTATACCAAGAAGGTATAGAGGTAACATTGCTTTCCTTATAACTGGAGTTTCACATAGCGTTAAAAGCAATAGATGGGTTACAGATATAAAAACCCAGATGATTGTAATTAATCAACCAAAAACCACTGTAACTAAAAAACAGGAAGTATATACTCCCCCTCAAATTGAAACACCTTTTACTAGTTCCCCTAATCCTAGTCAAAGAAGACCTATACAAGGGTTGACTACTTCACCGGTTGGAGTAAATCTCATAAAAAGTTACGAAGGATTAGAACTAAACGCGTATAGAGATCCAGGTTCTGGAAATCAACCTATTTCAATAGGGTATGGAACTACAAGAATCAATGGCCAACCAATCTACCTAGGTACAACAATCACCCCAGCTCAGGCAGAATCATACCTTAAATCAGATATTAAAAGATTTGAAGACTATGTCAAAACTTATGTAAAAGTAGATGTTACACAGCAAGAATTTGACGCTTTGGTATCATTCACTTACAACTTAGGACCAGGTAACTTACAGAGTAGTACATTGAGGAAGAAAATCAACGCTAAAGATTATCTTGCAGCAGCAGATCAATTCCTAGCTTGGAATAAAGCAGGTGGAAAAGTACTACCAGGATTAACAAAAAGAAGAGCGAGAGAAAAACAATTATTTTTAACTAACAACCCAGGTAATCCAGCTTAATGTACCTACCAAAGTCTAAATACAAAGAACCAAAGTACACAAGAGGTGAAGAGTTTTTACTTCCTGATGGAAAACCGTACATCGGTTGGTGTTTTGAAATCTATACTCAAGATGTACTAACTGGGAAAAACCCTAGTGATAGTAATCAAGTACTTACTAGAATAGATAAAGACGCTAACAGTAAACCAACTTTAAAATTTATACCGGAAAGAGTTGATGAATCCACATTAGATAGAACTAAAAAGACTTTTAAAAGATATTATATTCAAGACACAAGAAATAAACGTACCATAGAAGTACTTAGTGAATCCTATTACAAATATACTACGAAAACTTACATTAAAGGAGTAGAGTTAGAATGGGTAATCAAAGGCCCAGCAGAAACAGTTTTAAAAGGTAAGTACCTATATGAAGGAGCTGAATCTAAAAATAAAAAAACAGTAGAAGGATTTAATAACCTACTACCCGGACTAAAGGATTACATTACAGACTATAAAGAGTTTGTAGAATAAAATATTCTTCTTATATTATATAAAAGGTTATTGTAAAAATGTTTTATATAGTTGAAGAAGAATCTAAATTAGTTCATTTAGAGGGTTTAGTAAAATTAGGTTGTTATGTGGATGTAGTATCCTCAAATGACTTATACCACCCTAAACTTACCTCTACAATTGCCGTATATATCCGAATAGTAGGTAGTGAACAAGGATTCATTATTCCTATAAATCACGATGAAGGAATCAACGTAACAAAAGAACGTGTCTACGGACTTCTTTCACAAGCTTCAACACTCTACACATTAGATAAGAAAAACCTACTCTACCACTTTAATCTACAAGGTGCCATAGATCTATCGTTACTATACTCAATGGTAAAGTTTGATAGACTAGAGTATACAAAAGAGAACAGTACTTTAAATTACTTCTACAACAAATTTAAAGACTTTGAAAACATAAACCAGTTAATTCCTATATCTAAATTACATGAATCATGTGAGAAAATATTTGGACAAGTAGCTCATGTACTGGAATACACCATACCAAAAGGTTTTGAATTTTATAATACGACAGCTACTAACGTATTTTTCTTATTAGAGCAGCAAGGTTTAGGAATATACTATGAAAACTTTGTAAGATTATTCACCCCTAGAGATCCTAAATATAATATTCAAAATAATATAGTTCTAACCCAATACAACCTTTACAATGCTACATCTAGACCTACTAATGCTTTTAATTCTGTTAATTTCGCTGCTATCCCTAAAGATACAGAGCACAGAGCTTGCTTCCACCCGACCGGTGATTTCTTTGTTGAATTCGATTTTGATGGTTACCACCTTCGTTTACTTAGCGATCAGATTGATTACCCTTTAACAGACGAATCAGCACACAAACAGCTTGCCAAACACTACTTCGGTACAGAAGATATTACTGAAGAACAGTATTTAGAGGCAAAACAGATTAATTTTCAGGCAATTTATGGAAAAATACCTGAACAACACCGTAATTTAGAGATATTTCAAAAAATACAGAAATATATTGACGATATGTGGAACTTCTACAACGATAACGGAGTAGTCTACAATCCAATCTCGGATAAACCCTTCACTAAAGAGTTAAAAGAGATGCATCCAGCGAAATTAATGAACTATATGATGCAATCGTTGGAAACCGCAAGAAATATACTTATCTTAAAGGATGTACTAAGGTACCTAAAAGATAAAAAAACTAAGATAGTATTGTACACATATGATGCTATACTTTTTGACTTCCACAAAGAGGATGGAAGAGAAACCTTAGAAGAAGTACAGAGATTGATGGAATCGGGTAAAAAATATCCGGTAAAATTTAAATTTAGTAAAGACCTAGTTTTATAAAACAGTTTAATATTTATATATGACACAAAATGTTGTAAGTCCACTGTTCGATTATGATATCGAGCCAATTTATTTAAATGAAGATATGAGTAACAAACTGTTTTGTACATTTGCCACTGAAGACACTTTGGCAGGAGTACTTGATACAATACAGGAAAGATACAAGATTATTTACAGCAAAATATTTGTCCTATATTCAAAAAGCCAAGACGAATACATCTGTACATATAATGTTGATTTTGGAAACGTAGGAACGTTTTTAGATAATACCATCCTGGTACATAGAAAAAAAGAATCGAATACACTTTATACGATTAACGCTTTGAATACCTTGATTAAGGAACTTAACGGAGGCGTACCTGACCCTAGCTATAGAGTCAACTGGGCAGATTACAGAAACTGCATACTTTTAACTAAAGGCCCAGAACTAAAAAGAATCAATACCAAACTATTTCAGATAATAGAGTTGGAAAAATAAGATTAATTTCTTATATTGAATAAATAAGTTATAATTAAAATGTTATTATTATGGATTTGAGTGCAATTCAAGCAAAGCTAGATGCTTTGAGCTCTAATGGTCAAGAGAGAGAAAAAATTGACTATTCTACTATTTTTTGGAAACCGCAATTAGGAGAACAGACTGTACGTTTAGTTCCTTCTACTTATGATCCTTCCATGCCGTTTACGGAAATGAAATTCCATTATGGAGTTGGAAAGTACCCGATGGTAGCTTTATCAAACTTTGGTAAACAAGATCCAATCGAGGAGTTCGTAGCCGAACTAAAAAAGACTTCTGATAAAGACAACTGGTCATTAGCAGGTAAGTTGAATCCTAAAACTCGTATTTTTGCTCCTGTAGTTGTAAGAGGAGAAGAAGAAAAAGGAGTTAGATTATGGGGATTTGGTATTACTATCTACAAAGCCTTACTAGCTGTTATTTCTGACGAAGATTACGGAGATATTACAGACCCAGTTAACGGTACAGACCTTACAGTTACTATGACTGCAGGTAATCCTTACCCAGAAACCTCATTAAGACCTAAACGTAACTCTTCAGGTTTAACAGAAGATAGTGCGTTATTGGATAAGTGGTTGAAAGAACAACCAGACCCTAAAGAAGTTCATAATGAATACGATTACGCTTTCATTAAGAAACAATTACAAGGTTATTTAGATCCATCTTCTGTAGCTGAAGCAGCTCCTGCTGCCTCAACAAACTCAAACATCGATACTTCTTTACCTGCAAGTTTAGGACAAGAGAAAGTACCTGCTGCGTTTACTACTGAAGCAGCAACTGTAGGAAAACAAGATACAGTTAGTAAATTTGACGATCTATTTAACGAGTAATATTTATGGCTAAGAAGAAAGAAGTACAAGAGGCCGCATCTGCGGCAGTCAAGAAGAATTTCAACCTTGGCAATTTTAAGAAGAAGAAAGGTTTTTCTGAAGCCTCGGTTAAGTTCAAACAACAAGAATGGATACCTCTTTCTCAAGCATACCAAGATATCACCTCCCTCCCCGGTATTCCTACCGGACATATCACACTCCTTCGCGGACATAGTGATACAGGCAAAACAACTGCCTTACTAGAAGCTGCAGTCAATGCCCAGAAATTGGGCATACTGCCAGTTTTTATTATATCGGAGATGAAATGGTCTTGGGACCATGCTAAAGAAATGGGATTACAGTTCGAAGAAGTTAAAGATGCCGACGGAAATGTAACCGATTACGAAGGACATTTCCTATATGCTGATAGAGGTACATTAAATACTATCGAAGAGGTAGCAGTCTATATGGCTGACTTAATGGATGAGCAGTCTAAAGGTAACTTACCATTCGATATGTGTTTCTTCTGGGATTCAATCGGATCTATTCCTTGTGATCTATCAGTACGTTCTAATAAGAACAATAATGAATGGAATGCAGGGGCGATGTCTACTCAATTTGGTAATAACTTGAATCAAAAGATTCTTTTATCAAGAAAAGAGAACTCACCTTATACAAATACTCTAGTAGCTATCAATAAGGTATGGACACAGAAGCCTGAACACCCTATGGGTCAGCCTAAACTACAGAACAAAGGAGGAATGTCTATGTGGTATGATGCTACATTAGTAGTTACTTTTGGTAACATCACAAACCCTGGAACCTCTAAAATTAAAGCTGTAAAAGACGGTCTTCAAGTCGAGTTTGCTAAAAGAACCAATATCCAGATTGAAAAGAACCATATTGGAGGAGTTCAATCTAGAGGAAAAGTTGTAATGACAGCACATGGATTCATTCCAGACGATAAAAAGGCTATTGACAAGTATAGAGATGCCCACAAAGAACACTGGTTAAAATTAGTTGGAAGTATCGACTTTGATCTCATTGAAGAAGGAGATATGGAAGAAGAAAAAATAACAACTGGTATTCTTGATTAATGGGGAACTATAATAACATTTTAGAAAATCTCAAACCCACCCCACCCCGAGAGCTGAATGACCATATCTTGGTCATAGATGCTATGAATATGTTAATTCGTAGCTTCTCACTGCTCAAAGCAATGAACCCATCAGGTCACCATGTTGGCGGCCTGGTAGGCTTCTTGCGATCACTGGGGTTTGTTACAAGAACTTTTGATCCAACAAGAGTTATAATTGTATGGGACGGTAAAGGAGGATCAGCAAATAGAAAGAATATAGATCCAAACTATAAAGCACAGCGAGCTACTTCAAGAATAACTCACTGGGGTTTATATGATACAAAAGCTGAAGAAACTGAAGCATTAATCGGACAGTTATTTAGAACTCAAGATTACTTAGAATGTCTACCAGTCCAGCAGATTATGATGGAGAAGTTAGAAGCGGATGATATTATAGCGTATTTAGCTAAAACTGCTTCTAAGTCTAAAAAGAAATTAACCATAGTATCTTCAGATAAAGACTTTTTACAGCTAGTTGATGAACATGTAGAGGTATATGCACCGGTTAAAAAGAAAACTTTTACAAAAAGTAATATAGAAGAAGAACTTCAAGTTCTACCTGAAAATTACAATATAGTAAAAGCACTTTTAGGTGATAATTCAGATAACTTAGCCGGAGTAAAAGGATTAGGGATAAAAACAATCTTATCTCAATTTCCAGACCTTGTAGATAAACCAGGAATGACTTTAGACTATGTTTATAACATATGTGAAGAGAAGATGAACGATAAGAAAATCTTTCCTAAAATTATTACTGAATGGGATCGTGTTGAAACTAACTTTAAGTTAATGGATTTACATGAAACCGATTTAGACGAAAAGGAGATGGCACATGTACTTGAAGTATTAAAAAGTGAAATGCCAAAATTACAAACTGGAGGATTCTTACATCTACTTGAAATTGATAAAATTGAGGGTATTACAAAGAACACAGAAGGTTGGTTAGAAAACTTTAGAAGGTTAACAACAGTCAAATGAAACTAAAAGAACTACTAATTGGAGCGTTACTTTTCTTTACCGGACAGGTAATAGCATGGTACCAGACAAATGGTCAGTTTATTAGCCCATGGATCAAACAACATCCAATTATAGTATCCGGTATTGTAGGAATACCAATCGGACTATTTTACATTTACGGTACAACGTACATTGCCGAATATTCAGGAGGAGAATTATGGCCAGTTAGAATAGTTGGATTTGTTACAGGTATATTAGGGTTTACTTTATTGACTTATATACACTTAAATGAACCTGTAACACTCAAAACTGGAGTGATTTTACTTCTCATGACAGTTATAGTTTTATTACAAGTATTTTGGAGAAATTAGTAGGAAAATAGAATATAAAATCATATATTTAATTTATAATAAAAAGGTTATTAGATGACATTAAAGAGCTTACAGCAGTACGGGAAGGGGTTCCAACTAAAAGTACTAGGATCATTACTTACAGACAAGAAATTTCTACTTAACGTTAGAGATGTACTCAAAGAGGACTATTTTGATGCCGATTCACACAAGTGGATCATTAACAACATTATGGACTACTTTGACAAGTACCACACTACCGTTACAATGGATGTACTTAAAGTAGAACTTCAGAAACTAGATAACGAGATTTTAGTTGTAGCGTTAAAAGAAGAGTTAAGAAACTCTTACGCAGCCACCCAAGACGATTTAGAGTATGTACAGGAAGAGTTCTTAGGATTTTGTAAGAACCAAGAAATGAAACATGCAATCTTATCCTCAGCAGACTTATTAAAAGAAGGTGATTTCGACGGTATTAGAAATATGGTTGAAAAAGCAATGAAAGCTGGAATGGATAAGAATATGGGTCATGAGTACAATAAAGATGTAGAATCTCGATATAGAGAGAACTATAGACCTACCGTTCCAACACCCTGGCCGTTAATGAATGATGGAATACAGG
>Ga0209555_10001055_pt1 | contig 22041 bp, 15 predicted proteins | sample SaaInl85LU_5_DNA_FD_184643 | JGI IMG/M metagenome (GOLD analysis project Ga0209555, IMG submission 184643) | Marine microbial communities from expanding oxygen minimum zones in the Saanich Inlet - ESP_85LU_5_DNA (SPAdes) (version 2) | ecosystem: Environmental > Aquatic > Marine > Intertidal... | reverse complement strand
TCATAACTATCATCAGGAGTCCATGCCGATGGATGGCCATGCCCCAACTCATCAATCAGAGACACCATATATTCGCCACCGACTCGCTCGTAAGTTGCGGCTTGGGAATCGAGAGAGAAATTATCTTCTTGCGGCCATGAGAACCACATTGTTGGCATCGTCGCTTGATCGATGCGCAGCTCAGGGTCCCACACATTGCGATAGAATTCGTTATTTTGAAGTGCGGCTCCAAACTGATTGGGGATACTATATTTACGCCCTGCCCCGTAAACGGGTATGGCAAACGCAAAACGGTCGTCGATGCCGATCACCGTGCTAGTGATCACACCACCCCACGAGACTCCCATGATCCCGATGTTATTCGCATCGACCTCAGCAAAGTCTCCGATGAGACGACTCGCTAGAATCGCATCAGCAACCGCGTGATACATCCACTGATCTTCTACTGGGTCGGCGGTATCATTATAAATCGCAGCACGCGCGGGACCCGGTAGCGCATGTTGCTTCCATTGTCCGATAGCAACATCTCCGCCACCCGCCACATCATCAGTCTGCCCTTCGACAGCAATACTGATTGCCGCGTAGCCACGCGCCACCCAAAGATCCACCCACGCAGAAAAGGCCGTGCCACCACCGCCGTGTACGAGCACAACTGCTGGCACAGGGCTACCGACTGTAGCCGTATCTGGAATGTCTATGTATGCATACGCACGGGTCGGATTGCCTTCGTAATCAAACGTGTCGAAGTAAATCGCCTTTCTCGAGTCCGTGGCCACGACCGTAGCGACCGTTCCAGGTAGAACATCGTTGGTGAAAATATCTGGCACAGTCGTGAGCGTGCCAAGCGCTTCAATCAATGCGATATCCGCAGCATACGGATCAGCACCCAGGACTAGGTCCATACTATCAGCATCGTAAGTGATGGCTGCGTTCAACCCAACAGGTACGTTTGATATCGATATGTTTGCAGGATCGAACGATCCATTAACTGCAGAAAAAGTAACCAAGGGGATCGAAGCTCCACCTCCTGTGTAGTTCGCGGCATCAATGACTAACTTCGAAGTAGCCGACGTTATGTTAAATTCACCGAAAGTCGGATGCGCCGCAATCGTCGGCACAGTTGAACTGCCGAGATTAAAAGTCAGTTGACCATTACCAGTTAAATTTAAATCGCCGACTCCAGGATTGGTGACACCTAGATTAACACCGCCACCTAGAGCGTTCATAACGAAACTTCCGCCCTCGCCGACATTAAGACGTGTGGCGATGTTCAAGATGCCGCCAGTTTGCGTATAGCTACCCCCTGCGCCACTGGCACCCGTGTCACCAATTTCGATCTGTGCGCTCGTGGTCACTGTCCCGTCCAGCTGCGAGACCGTTGCAGTGCCTGTGCCATTGAAGCCGATATAGATGAGGCCCAAATTTGGAATCACATCCGCGCTATTCGTGTCGACCACAAGAGCTGCTCCCCCACGCAAAATAAGATTCACTCCATTCGTTGACGCGTAGGCAGCTGATACCGTAGCCGTCTGCGCAATTTGTATGATCGCATTATCAGATGCACTCCCCGACTCGCCCGGCAAAGTCTCTACACCGCCAACATTCCAATTTGCCGCCGTCGCGAAGTTGCCGTCTGCCGCACTGCCATCCCAGACGACCGTAGCGGCATTCAAAGTCGCCACACATAAGCAGGGCACAGAACAGACAAGGGAGAGAATTTGAAAGGGCTTATTCATAGTGGATCAACAGTGGTATTACTAATAAAATGCCAATTCGACATGTATCAGTCAACTTAAATGTTAGTATTATCATTCAAACAATCTTACCAGGTGAGTAGCAGCAAAAAAACATTTCAATTCCACTCTGACCCAATAAAAATCGAAAAAAATAGCCGGACGCTTTTCGCGCCCAGCTATTTAAGTCTTAACCCTAATAAAATTTGTCGAACTATCGGCGGCGGCGAACCATAACCCAACTGAGAGCAAAGATACCACCGAGCAAAGCGGACATGCCTGGCTCAGGCACCGCAGTTAGAGTCAAAATATAGTTTTCACCAGACTGACTAAACGCTGTAGTAAAACCATCAAAGTTATCAGCAACTGCAGCAGTTGGCAAGCCGCTCAATGATGCGGACTCGAAGAGCGTGAAGCTACCCGCGCCCCCAGTGTAGCTAGTGCCATCGACGAAAATACTAGCATTGGCTAGATTTGTAAAAGCCGAAGAAACGATCGAACTGATACCATCAGAATCAAAGTCGAAGTTTATGGCTCCTACAAATGAACCGTAATTTAAGCGATCCATATTAATTGTCGCAGCATTACCAACAACATTCAAATCGTGGCCTTGATCGAACACTACCTGACCGCCAGTTAGGTTGACTGTTCCAACACTAATCGTAAGGTCATTGCGAATACGCAAAATATCAGCAGCAGCAGCACCCACTGCGTTGAAAGAACCGCCGCTAACATTAACGGCACCATCGCCATCAGTAACCGTGCGAGATCCAGTTCCACTATGCGTGAACGAGCCACTGATAACATTCATAGTGCCATTCGCGAGCACCTGCACGCCTGCTGCATTATCCGTAGAAGCCGCGCCTCCATTAACATTAAGAACAGTAGTGGTTGCGGCACCTAAACTCGAATTAGCAAACGAGAATGTACCACCATTGATATTGGCAGTTGCCGTGCCCGAGCCACCTGCCCCCATTTGGAAGAGCGTTGAAACATTTAAACTAGCTCCAGAAGACAATGTTAATGTCGCACTGTTAGCGTTGTTCACCATGCGGATCGTGCCCACATCAACAGCTACAGAACTTAGAGTCGCTTCGTTATTGTTATTGATAATCGCTAGGTCGGCTGCGGTTGGCACATTTCCAGTACTCCAACTTGCACCGGTATTCCAATCATTGGTCCCGGAATTAAGAACCGTCGTCACTGCGCTTGCAGAATTTGAGGCTAGCATCGCAGTCGCACAGAGCGCGAACAGACTACCTAGTTGGTGAGATTTTTGCATTTTATTCATTAGATATTTTTGGTTTTTTGGGTTGTTAGAGTTAAATACACAGGAATGTTAATACTACCATTCAAGTCAAGTCAAGGTGAATCCATATAAATATTCGTATTATCATACACTAGAGAACCGACTACATTTCACCGACCTCTAGCAGCCCGTCCTGGTTTGCATCTCGGCGGTTATACTGCACAGCGTAAAAAGATTTGTATTCTTCCAATACAATTTGTCCGTTTTCATCGCTGTCTGCATGCTTAAAGGCTGAGGCAGGAAATTCAGTCGAGTCAAGAAATCCATCCGAATTCTTATCCCTATTAGCAAAAGTCACCACAAATAGGCTTACATACTCAGCTTCAGTCACTTTCTGATCCTGATTGGTATCCATCCTTTTAAACATAGAAGCTAGTTCCGCAGTGAGCGGCTTTACTACTTTATTAACAGAGGCCGAATCACCACTTTGCTTATCTTCCCCACTCTTAGCTTTCCACTGGCGTGCGCGGCTCGCGGCATTTCGACTCGCATTTGGATCTCCAAGATCTCCCCCACGAGCGATCATATCGGGAAAGATGCCATCCCACCAACCGTCGTAGGCTGCAGCGAGCAGAGAGACTTTCTCTGGGTGGTTTTTTGAAATATCATTTAGGCACCCTGGATCTTCTTTAACATTAAACAGAGCCCAATGACCTGCCGGTGTGGTGCCCCAGTTATATTGAGCTGTGCCGTAAGCATAGGTCGTGGTTCTAAGGCCTTCGTTAACCGCACGTAGCGTAGTGCATTGGCTTTGAAATTCTTCGCACGCAGGATCGCCACAGGGTGCGCTCTGTATTAAAAGCAGTTCACCCTGTCGGATACCACTCATAGCATTTTTATGGGAAGCCGCTTGCCCCGAAGGCCAGCGAGCTACGTGGTGATATAGAAAGCGGTCGGAGTGCCACTCTATTTTACAGTCCGCTTCGAGTAGAGGTAACAAATCGAAACCTTCTAATTGTCCAGCTAGGTCATCCGGAACTTGCACGCCCGCCAATTTACAGAGCGTTGGCAACACATCTAAGTGAGCAGTCAAGTTGTCATGAGTTTGCGGCTTCCAATGATTTGGCCAACGCCAGAAAGACATCGCACGTGAACCACCTTCCCAGACGGTGCATTTACTGCCACGCATGCCAGCGTTATAGACGTCTAAACCTTCAGTTACGCCGTTATCGTTCATGAAAATAACAATGGTATTATCATCCAAGCCACGTTCCTTAAGAAAAGCCATCAAACGACCGACGTTGTAGTCCACGTTCTCAATCATCGCAAGATAGGTCGCATGTATATCATTCAACCCTGCCTCACGGAAAGGCGCGATAAAGGATTCAGGTGCATCCAAGGGTGTGTGCGGTGAATACGTCGCCAAATAACAGAAGAAAGGCTGCTCACCGCTTTCATCTATAAAAGTCATCGCCTCATCGAAGAACAAATCTTCACGGAAGCCTTCGCCCTTCCATCGCTTGCCATTACGGATCATTTCTGGATCAAAGTGCTCACGTGGCCCTTTAGTATTTGTGGAGTTCCAGTCGAACCCGCGATGCTGAGGGCTATGCTCAGGGCCATCACCTAAGTGCCATTTACCAATGAACCCCGTCCGGTAGCCTGCCGTCTTTAGCAGATCAGGCAGCGTAACCGCACCCGCATAAAGATGTTCACGTGGTTGCAACGTGTGCGTGACGCCATTGCGAAACTCGTGCATTCCAGTAAGCAATGCCGCACGCGTCGGCGAGCAGGATGGGCTGACGTAAAAATTATCAAAGCGCACACTCTCCTCGCGCAGCCGATTGGTATGCGGCGTTTTCAGATAGGGATGACCATGCGCCTCTATATCGCCGTAGCCTTGGTCATCGGTAAGAATGAAAATAATATTGGGCTGTTCTTTAGCTGAAACAAACACACTACTTGCGAGATAAGCGAATAGAACTAGGGAGAATTGGGATATAGAACGGATCATTTGATAATACTAACATTCATGTTCTGTTTCAGGTCAAGGCATAATCACATTTTGTAGGAAAATCCCAAAAATGGCCGAATGTGAAATTCTACAGTCAGCTCTATTAAAATTGATTACCTTGACAGGAACTTTAAAAGTTAAATGTTAATACTATCAAATTCTAGTAAAACCCCACTTATTGCACAGACTGCTCATGCTCAACAAAAGATCCATATACCCTCTAATCGTTACACTAGCACTTGCACTCTGCAATACACAGACCGCACACGCCGATAAGCTCACACCAATCGAGCGATTAGAAAAAAATAAATTGAGTTCTGAAAAGCCTACAGAGAAAGCCGAAGAGCCAGAGCAAGTCGTCACAGAGTTCTCATTAGAGAACAGCGAAGACGAAGAGAACGGCGATGATGACGTCTTCATCGTAGACGCTTTCACGGTTGTTGCTGCCAAGGGCTACCAGTCCACACATACCACATCCGCCAGTCTTTTCGCTGAAGAAATTGGAAAAACGCCGGTCCAGATCTCCGTGCTCACGCCAGATTTCATGGATGACATCGGCGCTACAGACATCAACGATGCCCTGCAATACGCGACCAACGTAAAAACGAGCTTCGATGCGAGTGGCAGCGCTCAATCTTACACGGTTCGCGGCCTCCAAAGCAACCGCCCGACACGAAACTTCCTAAATCTAGATTATGCGGCTGATCGTTACAACATTAGCACCGTTGAAGTGCTACAAGGGCCGGCCGCACTTCAATACGGTCGCCCAGACCCAGGTGGCTTGGTAAACCTAAACTCTAAAATCCCCTCTTTCATCAACTTTACCGATCTTGAATTCCGAGTGGGTTCGGAAGACTTCTACCGCGGCACATTCGATCTAAACACTTATACGGGGCCACTCGCGATCCGCATTAACGGAGTTTATGAAGAGAATGAAAGCTGGCGCCTCTACGAAGAAGGCCAAAAGCAGGCGATCGATCTACACCTGCTCTACCAAATTTCTGAAAATACAAAAGTCCGCCTAGAAATTGAAACCGGAGAGGAAAACGATACGCCCTCCAGATCTATTCTGCGCTACAACAACCAGTTCATCGAAGATACAACCATCACCACTGACACTAACGTCACCGTAAACACTCCCTTCGACGCGGCACAATCCCATGCAGGCCCCGACAGCTTCGTAAATAACCAATGGACGTCAGTCGAATTGACCTTTCAAAATCAAGCCATGGACGACAGGTTGAACACGCAACTGCTTGTGCACCAGGGATGGACGAAAAGGGACCTCATGACATTTGTGCAAGGCGATCTATTGCGAGACGACGGCACTATAAGCGGCTTCTTCAATGGCCAAGAGCGCAGCATTAACAGCTTATTCACGCGCCTAGATACCAGCTACGAATTCGAGCTGGGAGAAAACAAAATCAGGCTTTTAACTGGTGCACGATATGATTCATCTACCGTAGAGATTGAAGATTTCAGAGACTTCAGAAATGCAGGCAATGCGCCCAACCGCATGACGCTACCCTACTCGTCAGTCGTCAACGGCGACGGCCCGCGTTTCGGCATCTACACAGACCCGGCCGGCGGCTATCGCCAATTCAGAGATCAAGCAACTGAATTCACTGTTTTGGGTGGTTACGTCGGCTTCTCGGGTGAGTTCCTCAACAACCGACTTTTCGTGCAAGGTGGCATTCGCCATGACGTCAACGACGTGGAGATCGATCCGATCAACAGTGTCATACCATCATTAAGGTTTGCTGCTGATAGCGTTTCAGAAGACCTCACAAGTATGGCACTAGGCTTCGTTTACAAAATTACGGAGAACATTGGATTTTTCGCCAATTACGGTGAATCTGCTAACTTGAATCTTCGCCGAGACGCAGAAACCAATGAGTATCTAGCGCCACGGGAAACCAGTGGCATCGATCTCGGCTTCAAATATGACATGTTCGACAGCAAGCTCACCGGCAGCATCTACGTCTTCCATATCGAAAATAAAAATACATTTGAAGTCATCCCCACTCCACTCGCTCAAGCGACTGTGGGACTCACTCCTGGCGGAGCCGCATTAACCGACCAACTATCAGAGGGCTTCGGCATCGATTTCGTCCTGAAACCATTTCGCGGATTCACCATCCGGGGTGGTTATGGATTTATCGATGTGACTCGCGAAGGCGGCGACGAATCACTCGGGCTTCCGATAGGCCAAACCGTAACCGGCAATGCCACACATAATGCGAATATATTCTTCAATTACGCATTTCAAAATTCTACAATCAAGGGACTCAGTGTCGGTGCTGGCGCTAACTACCGTAGTGCGGCAGTCGCAGGCTACCTAGATTCAGACGGAGACAACATACCCGATAAAGAGTATACAGTAGATGGTTACGTCCAGGTAAATGCGGTAGTCAGTTACTTTAAGAAATTCGACCACTTTGATTGGAGGATTTCATTGAACGTAAATAATGTATTGGACACCGAATATGTGAATCCAATCAACCTAGTCTTTGCGACCCGCTCGCAACCTCGAACCTTCTTTATTACCAACAAATTCTCTTTTTAAATTCACGGTCGTATTACCCCGGCATTCAAATGACACGCCCGAACATAATCCACACCCTCTTTGACGCTCTCAACTATTGCTTATGAAAAATACATTGCTGCTCGGAATTGGCTTAGTGGCGACGCTTACGGTGTCGTTTGGCCAAGACAAAATCGCAACCGCTCGTGTTACCTTAGATAAATGGGTCGAAACCCAACAAATCATTTCCAAGGAGAAAAGTGATTGGAAATTAGAGAAGTCGATCCTGCAGGATACTGACAAGCTGCTGAATAGCCAATTGGAGCGTTTAACGACTTCCTTAGAAGAACTGAATGCGTCGGCAACGGCTGCGGATGAAGAGCGCACCACACTTGCCGCCGAGAAAGAAACGCTCGCGGCAGCATCGGCGGTGGTCGAAGCAAATATCGGCAAATTGGAGAACCAAGTTAAAGCGGTCGTTAAGACCTTCCCTGAGCCTTTGGTCGAAAAAATCAAGCCACTGATCCGTCGTTTGCCGAAAGACCCTGCGAATACTAAACTAACACTCGGTGAGCGTGTGCAGAACATCGTCGGCATCCTCAGTCAGGCGGATAAGTTTAATGGCACGATTACACAGACCAGTGAGTCGCGCGAAATCGACGGTGGTCGCATGGTCGAAGTGCGCACGATTTATTGGGGGCTCGGCGGTGCGTTTTATGTCGATGCTGCGGGTGAATATGCTGGCGTAGGATACCCTGGTGAGAACGGCTGGGAGTGGCCGGAGGTCGCCGGATCGGGGCCGAAGATTAAGCGTTTGCTCGATGTTTACGAAGGCAGCGAAGAAATCCAATTCGTGGAAGTGCCTGCACGTATCAAATAAAACTTTAGCCTGAATTACCCATGCAGTTTTTAAAATCGACTCTTCTAGCCTGTATTTTAGGCACGTTTTCACTCAGCGTGAATGCGCAGTCATTCAACGCCGCCAATGATAAAGCAGAAGCCGACCTGAAGGCTTCTTTGGCTGAGTTGGCTCAAGTGCGCGACTCGATCGCTACTGAGAAAATCCCTTTAATGAGCACGGTTTCGACGGTGGAAGACGAAGTGATTCGTCAAAAGTCGGAACTGGATCGCTTGCGCCGCCTGCGTGATAACAGTGACCTCGGCCTCAATCGTCTGCGGGACCAAGTCGAATCGATGAAGGAGCAAAACGAGTATGCGGCCAGCCTGCTCGACGAGTTTGTGCGCTCCTTCGAGACACGGATCGATTACAGCGAAACTCAATTGTATGCGCAGGCGACCGAAGATGCGCGCTTGGCCTTAGACGATACTAATATGTCGCAAGCCGAACGTTTCGAGAAACAACTGGATGTGATCTCAGTGGCACTAAGCCGCATGGATCAATTGGTCGGTGGTTATACTTTTGATGGACGCGCACTCGACCCGGGTGGCGACATCGAAGAAGGCACTTATGCGGTCTTCGGCCCCACGGTTTACTTCGCGTCCAAACAGTCCGACCTAGCAGGCTTGACCTTTAACAAGCTCAACGCAGCGGTTGCTGCGATTGCAGTGCCTGGGCCTGAGTATAACGCAGGCATTCGTCAATTGATCGAGTCAGGTGAGGGTGTAATCCCGGCAGATGCAACGCTTGGTAAAGCGATGAAGATGGTCGAAGGTAATGACACCATTGGCGAGCACTTGGCCAAGGGGGGCAGCGTCGGTGTGGTGATTATTGCCTTAGGTCTTGTCTGCTTATTGCTCGGTCTTTTGAAAGTGTTGGAGATCTCGAAGTTCAAAACACCGAAACCTGAGCTCTTGCAAACCGTGCTGGGGCACTTGCAATCCGGTGATAGTGCCAGCGCCAAGTCTGCTGCGCAATCGGACAGCACCGGCTTGGTTCCTGCCGGGGTCGAACACGCGAATGAGCGCCGCGGCACCCTCGAAGAAATCCTTTACGAAAAGATCCTTGCCGTGCGTCCACGCCTCGAGCGCTTCTTGCCCTTCATCGCCTTGACCGCAGCGGCGGCTCCATTGCTCGGCTTGTTGGGCACGGTGACCGGTATGATCAAGACCTTCAACTTGATTACCATCTTTGGCACCGGTGATGCGAAGAGTCTCTCATCCGGTATTTCCGAAGCTTTGGTCACTACCGAGCTCGGTCTGGTTGTGGCGATTCCTGCTTTGATTATTCACGGTCTCCTTTCCCGTATGTCGCGTCAAAAGTTGGCTGAGATGGAGCAGACTGCAGTCGGCTTTATCAACGGAGTTTCCCAGACAGATTCCTCGAAGGGATAATTTACTTCATACTATTTAAGCACACCGATTATGTTGGAAGATATCACAGGCATTTGGTTGAGCGGTGGCTGGGTGATGATCCCGCTGGCACTCCTTGCTGTGTTGATTTACTCCACCGGACTGCAACTGCTGATCTATTTGCGTAAGGGAAACATGCAACTCGGGCATGAGAGCGAATGGCTGGTCTGGATCCAAGAGCCTGCGAAGGCGACAGGCCGTGCCGGTGAAGTCATTCGTTATACCCAAGATGGCGTGACTGACTCCAAGCAAGTGCGCAATCGTTTCGAAGAAGTGCGGCTAGATCTCGTCTCAAGCATCGATCGCCGACTGGCTTTCCTGACCACACTCGTCGCAGCGGCTCCCTTGATGGGCTTGCTCGGCACGGTGATCGGTATGCTAGGCACCTTTGCCGCAATCTCGATGGGCGGCGGTTCCGAAACTGCCGCGATGGTCGCTGAAGGTATTTCCGAAGCACTTATCACGACGCAAACCGGTCTGTTTATCGCCTTGCCCGGCATCTTTCTGACCCTAGTCATTCGCCGCCGCAAACACAGCGTCGAAGCCGCCCTGGCTCGCATCGAGTCGCTCAGCCTTACCTCTCTCAAACTCGATTAGTCTATTATCTTATTCGCAATTAACCTTTACCTATTCGCCCTTTAATTATGCGCCGAAACCTTAGCTCCGATGACCGCGACGACGTCGAGATCAACCTCTCGCCGATGATCGACATGGTTTTCATCCTGCTGATCTTCTTCATCGTTACGACCGTGTTCGTTGAAGAGACTGGCGTGGAAGTGAACAAGCCTGAAGCGGCAGCCGCCATTCAGTTGGAAAAAAACAGTATCCTGATCGCAGTCACAGCCGATAACAAAGTCATCTATGGTGGCCGCGACATTGGCGTGAGTGGGGTCGCTCCTATTGTGAAGCGCCTGACATTGCAGGAAGATATCCCAGTCATCATTCAAGCTGATGCAGGAGCGAACCATGGCATCTTTGCACGCGTTTATGGTGAAGCCAAGTTGGCGGGTGCTAAGTCGATTAATTTCTCAACGAAGCGTTAACGCGCCACTTTTTTATACTATGCCTTCTGTCTACAAAAGCTCCAATGAAAACCGCTCCCGTGCGGTCGGAGTGACACTGGGTATTGCAGTGAGTGGTTTGATTTTTCTCGCGATTCCACTCACGCAGATTTTTACCGAATATACCAAGGTGACGGAAGACATCCAGTCGATCGATCTCGCGCCACCACCCCCACCACCGCCGTTGGATGAGCCACCACCGCCACCTGAGCCAGAAGAGGAGCCGCCACCTGAATTTGAGCCACCGCCACCACCGATTTCTTTAGAGCAATTGGAAATTGCCTTAGAAGCTGGCACCGGAGAAGCGGTGGGCGGTGACTTCGCGATGCCGAACCTCACCATCAACAAAGACGAATTGGGTGGTCTGGACATTTTCGACATCAATGATTTGGATAAGAAGCCCAAATCTGTTAAACAGAGTGCTCCGCACTATCCGATGGATGCGACACGTCGTGGCCTGAGTGGCTATGTCAATGCGCAGTTTATTATCGATCAACGTGGCAACGTGGTGAACGTAAAAGTCACCAGTTCCAGCGATGCTATTTTTGAACAGCCCACCATCGATGCGCTGCGTCAATGGAAGTTCACGCCCGGCGAGAAAGATGGTCGCGTTGTCACTACGCGTGCCAAAGTCCGCATCCCCTACGAAATCCAGTAACTCCAGACACACTTTTTATGAAAAATATTCTTCGCCTAGTTTTCGGACTTTCACTTTGTAGCCAAGTTGCCTTCGGGCAGTCCGCCTTAAATAATCCAGCCTCCAACATGTGGAACGACGCGGAGTTCGCGAAAACGTTCACTGCGAGTTATGGTGTGTTGTCCGGTTATGAACCAGAGATCAGCGATGCAGAGAAAGAGGCACTACGCGGTTTGCTACAGACGATTAAGAATAATCCACGCACTGCGATCACGATGCTGGAGCCACAGATCACGCCCAAGAGCAGTGGTGTCTTTGATTTCATTCTCGCCAATCTTTACTTCCAGCAAGGCGATTTAAACAACGCCCAGAAGTGGTATAGCAAAGCAGTGCGCAAATATCCCAATTTCCGACGCGCACACAAAAACCTCGGCCTAGTGCTCGTTCAAAACGGCAACTTTAAGCAGGCCATTCCAGTGATCTCAAAGGCCTTAGCGCTCGGTGATGTGGATGGCCGCTCCTATGGCTTGCTAGGGTATAGCTATTTGACCGAGCAGTTGTATTATCCCGCAGCAGCCGCGTATCGCCAAGCGATTCTTATGCAGCCAAACGTGCGCGACTGGAAACTCGGTTTGGCACGCTGCCTGGTGGAATCGAAAGACTACGCGGCTGCAATCGCACTGTTTGATACCTTGATCAAAGAAGAGCCGGATAATACGGATTTTTGGCTGCTGCAAGCGAATGCCTACCTCGGCCAAGGGGAAACCCTCCAAGCCTCAAAGAACCTCGAAGTAGTTCGCCGAATCGGCGGGGCACAAGTGACTACGCTCACGATGCTCGGCGATATTTACATGAACCACAGCTATCCGGGATTGGCCTTGAGCGCGTATCTCGAAGCCTTGCAAATGTCCAGCAATCAGAACTCGCAAGCACTCATGCGTGCTTCGAAGTTGTTCACCCAAACCGGCAATATGGAACAGGCGAAAACGTTGATCGCTCAGTTGCGCCAACAAGTCGGAGTGAACCTGAGCGCTAGCGACGATCTCGAATTATTGACCCTCGAAGCCAAGATCGCACGCTCCGAAGGTGATGATGCGAAGGCGCTGGCAAGTTTAACCAAGATCGTCGAGCGCGACGCCTTGAATGGCGATGCTTTGATTGAACTGGGCAACTACTACGCTGACCAGGACGATATGGATCGCGCCGTGACTCGCTACGAGCAGGCGCAATTGATCAGCAAGTTCGAGCGACCTGCATTAATCGCACACGGACAAGCACTCATCCGCAAAGGTATCTATAAGGAAGCCCTAGTGCTCTTGAAGCGCGCATTAGAGCTAGAGTCCGACCAATATCTCGCTGATTACGTCGAGCGCGTGGAACGCGCGGCACGATAGTGCCGTATTCACTAGATGGCCTAGAACGAATGGTATTAATTTAACCTTTCGGAGTGTAAGACTTAGGGTTTGATCGTTACCGGCACTCGCCAACCGATCTGCCCCGACCAAGGTGGTGCCAGATTTGGATCCATCAGCTCTTCGTTTGCCCATGTTTGGAGGCGCGTAGCCATCTCAGCAACCCGATCCACTTCCACATCGGCACGATTTGAGGTTTCCATGGGGTCCTGACTCAGGTTGAAGAGTTCGACCCGGCTGTTATCCGGATTCATTAATAGCTTCCAGTCTCCCTCCATGAGAGCGAGTCGTGGGCTCTTCTGAAAGGTGCGCCCCCAACTACCGAAACGGTAGTCCCAATACAGGCTTTTCTCGCGAGCGGAAGATTCGCCGAGTAAAACAGTGCTGCGGTCTTCGCCGTCAACGACGAGTTCTAAGGCAGAGGCATCGACTCCAGCCATCTTCGCTAACGTAAGTGGCATATCCACCGCGCTCACGGTCGAATCCATGTCGAGGTAATGACTAGGCACCTTCCCCGGCCAGCTTACGATAAAAGGCACACGCACGCCCCCCTCGTAGAGACTGCCCTTAACTCCACGGTAAGGCCCCGCCGAGCCCGCACCGGCATGCCCCGTCCCGGAACTCCAAAGCGGACTTGGGCCATTGTCACTGGTGAATACAATAATGGTGTCTTCACTGAGTCCCTGCGCTTCCAATGCTGCAACGACACGACCGACGGCGGTATCGATTGCTGAAATGATTGCGTAGTAAACCGTCAAAGAACTGCGATAGCTATCCATCACTTGTGGATGCGTATGCTTCAAGTAAGGTTCCATTTGCTCAGCCGTTGGATCGAGCACCGAATGCGGATCCATAATCCAAAGGCTAAGGAAAAACGGTTGGTCTGCATGTGCTTCAATAAATTCAACGGCACGGTTTGCGATAATTTCCGACTTGTTAGAATTTGTTAACTGCTCACCAGCCCGAACCAAACCTGGCCCTGTGCTGTGTGAGGTTCCGCTCACTTCTAGACCATACTCGGAAGGTGCTGGCGCATCCTTGCTATGCCCAATGTGCCACTTCCCATAGTGACCGGTCACATATCCGGCATCCTTAAAAGCATCATATACCGTAGGTAGATCAGGATCGAGCCAAGGCACACTGTTGTATTGATCGCCGGCTGGCCCACCGATTGCGTAGTGAATACCGACTTCTCCTGGGAACCGACCTGTCAAAAGCGCTGCACGTGAAGGCGAACAAACTGGCGAGTTCACATAGAAACGCCCAATCCGAGCACCTTCGCGAGCCAACCCATCGATGTGTGGCGTCGCAATCTCGACATTCCCGAAGCTACCGAGATCGCCCCAGCCTAAGTCATCGCAGAAAATAAAGACTACATTCGGGGCTCGCGCTGTAGATGCACTCACAGGGAGCGTATATAGAGAACTCACTAAACACAGAGTAAACAATAGAGCCGACGGGTACTTTAAGGGCATAGGTCAGCCATTGTGTTTATTTTGTTGGCATAAACAAGATCAATGTTTATATTAACATACAGATACTGTAAATCCATTTAGAGACAGAATTAATGGCACGTCCCAACATCATCCACATCCTCGTTGACGATCTAGGTTACGGCGACTTCAGCTGCTTCAACGCTGGACGCAGTGAAACACCACACCTCGATCAATTCATCGCTGAAGGCACCTGCCTCGATCAGCACTATACAAGCTCTCCTGTTTGCAACCCCTCGCGGGCATCGCTACTCACAGGGCGCTACCCGCATCGCACGGGATCGATCGACACCTTAGAGTGGCGCGGACTTGAGCGTCTGGACCTCGGCGAAGTGACGATTGCAGATATGCTTCAACGTGCTGGCTACCGAACCGGCCTCATCGGCAAGTGGCACCTCGGTGCATTTGACCCTCGCTACAAACCTGAGAAACGTGGTTTTCAAGAGGCCATCTGCTTTCGCGGCGGCATGCACGATTACTACGATTGGAGATTAGAATCTGAAGATCGCGTCATCCGTGCAGATGGACGCTACCTCACCGACTACTGGACCGACGAAGCGATTGATTTCCTGAAACGTCAGCCGAAAGACCCCTTCTACCTCCACCTCACTTACAATGCACCGCATACACCACTACAGGCACCCGAAGAAGACCTTGCCGTCTTTCGAGACCGCGAAGACTTGAGCGAGGCCGTCAAAACACTCTATGCCATGATCCGCCGATTGGATCGCAATGTCGGACGCCTACTTGAGAGCGTGGATAAGCTCGGCCTGCGTGACAATACGCTGATCATTTTCTCTAGCGACAACGGCCCACAGTTTGGCGGCACTGGTGATGAGTGCCTCGATCGCTTCAACTGCAATCTCCACGGCTCCAAGGGCTCGACCTATGAAGGCGGCATTCGCGTGCCCGCTATTCTGCGCTGGCCTGAGGGTTTGGCACCTGAATCCGCGCAAAGCAACGGCTTCTTCCACATGAACGATTGGCTCCCTACGATTTTAAACTTTGCAGGCGTTGAATGCCCCAAAGGAATACATATCGACGGGATTGATCAAAGCGCCGTGCTTCGCGGTGAACGCTCTCCGCATAATGCCCAACGCTGCTGGCAATGGAACCGCTACACTCCGCAGATTGAATACAACGCCGCGATCCGCGACGGAGATTGGAAACTTGTGCGTCCTTTCGTGCCCGAAGCCTTCGAAGTGCCTGATATCAAATGGCTCGATGTTTCGATGTATGAACCCGAACACTTCATCGAGAATGGCATCATTACCGACCCCGCGCCCGAAGTGAATTTACCTCAGCCACCGCCCGTCGAGCTCTACAACTTGAAGGACGACCCACTCGAACAAAACAATCTAGCCATGTTCCGCCCCCAACGAGTGCATCGAATGGAAACTGACCTGCACAACTGGTTTGAAGACGTCTGCAATGATCTAGCTAAAACGCGACGCGATTAAGGCTACACTTACGAGAACACGCCCTAGCCTGCAGGACACGATGTGCCCTCCACAAATTTCGGCACGTTCAAAATCACTTTCGGCTTAGGCTTACGCTTCCAGGGACCTTTCTCAATACGCTCAACTAGAAGCTTTGCCGCATTGTAACCGATCATATACGGCTCTTGGTCAAAACTGGAAAGTGCCACTCGCGGGTCGCGCAAATTCAGCGCACCAAAGCCAATCACTTTTACTTTTCCAGGAATCGCTAGCCCTAAATTTTGACAGCTATGCCACGCACTGATTGCGAGCCTGTCCGCAATCGCAAACAAACCATCAAATTTGCCCTTATACTTGGCCAACTCCTGATCAATCAAATCCGTATTATGGGTGAAGTTGGGTGCTACCACTTCAGTAACCAGTTCAATTTTGAAAGCCTTCAAGCCTGCTTTAAAACCTTCGCTCCGCAGACGACTGGTGCTAACAAAATCACCTGTCGAAACCAAGACAGCACGCTTGCAACCATTTGCCGCAAGAATCCTTGCAGCTTCATAACCACCTGCACGGTCATCCGTACCCACAAAATCGGATTCGAAATGAAGCGTGTTACGATCGACCAAGACCAAGGGGATTTTGCGATCCACCACTTCCTTGAAAAACATCGGACTCGCCTCCTCATTGACCGGCAGCAGGATAAATCCATCCACACGACTTTCCAGCAGTCGATTGATCACCTTACCCTGTTCCACAAAGGCGCCTTCACCGAGATTACCCTGCACAATATCCAGCGCCATGATCATATCCTTCTCATGCAAATAATCGTAAGCACCTTCTAAGATACTCGGAGCAATCTGGTGGCCCGCCGGCATCACCACACTAACAATCCCGCTGCGACCACTCTGGATGCCACGCACTAGGCGATTTTGCTTATACCCCAAACGATCCGCAATCGCCCGAATTTTTTTATCCGTCGCTGGCGAGACATTCGTCTCATTTCGCATCACGCGGGATACCGTCATCAATGACACACCCGCCGCCTCCGCAATTTGTTTTATAGTAACCGATGTATTTTTCTTCCTCATGTTAATTAACATTCTAAGAAATGTTAATTACTAACAAGCGAAATCTACATCTAAATTCAATAAATCTAACGCCTAGTCAGCAAAGCGCAATGTGATCCAATACCCTCACTCGAAGCACTGATGAATTCAGAGCGCCCATTGCCCCTTATGTCTAATTATCAGAAGCCAAAAACCGGGTCAGAGGGATCAATTGTTCGACCCTGGGTGTCTTCTTTACCGTCAGACTTCTGCGGTGGCACCTCGTCTTCCGGCGTTGATCCATAATCAGAATAATTGAAGCCTTCGAAGAAGGAACTACAGTGAGTATCGTAGGTGCGGCGAGTCGTTTCTCCCTCCCCCGGATGATTCACTTCAATCCCGCCAACCTGTCGGGCCATCTCAATTTCCCAGCAAGCCTTGTTTACAGGTTTTACCGCTCCCGGAAGCTCTTCTTCTTGGGCCAACTCTAACAAATACAGGAAGCCAAAAATCTCTTGCACATATTTGGCTTCGTTGTCGGCAATGTCGTTTGCCTCTTTCTGTTCATGATCCTGCCAACTCTGCAAAGGCCCAAGCGCCTCCCCGATGACATTGCTTAGATTAGTGATGAGCTGCTCGAGTTCCTCTTTCGAGAAAAGTGGTTAATAGTTGATGGATTTCGGTGTATTCATGATGTTTTTTGTATTATATTTTTATGGTTTAGATTATCGGTTTCGCGATACGGTATAGTATCCTGAAAACCATTCAATTTTGTCAAATGGGGCGAAGTTCGTGTGATATAGCTGTTTTTTATGAATAATATCCATATTTCGTGGACTTCTCAATTCGGCGCATAGTTACCCCTGTTCCAACAATGCTATTATTGCCGTGTCCGGTCCCCGGCGCCCCGTCCTTATTGACCTTTTCCCAAATCGCTTAGGATAGCGCCGAAGTAATTCATCAAGCCCCTTGGCTAATCTCGGGGTTTCCTTCAACTCAATCTCGCGAAGTTCTCCTCCATTCTTGCGTAGCCTGCTTTCGACTTCCCGGGCGAGACCACAATAGTGGATTTCTAGGTGCTGCTCTTGCAATTTGAGCCGATGCTCTAACAGCCAGCGACCAAGGGCCACAGCATCCCCAGCAATGAAACGGTGGCTGGCCAATCACTATTGAAAAAGCGAACTGATCGTAATCAGAGCAAAGTGGTTAACACCTCTGGAACCCGCTAAATAAAGGGATTCAAGCGATATTAGCATTTTCTATTACGATCACTTTGATCGAAAACGAGTCACTCCAGTCACACGAGACCCAGCCAAAAGGCTGAAAAATCCTGCACGATTACGATCATTTCGATCACCGGATGATCGTAATAGACTCCCATAAGATAACTTCGAGTGCCGTTTCCGAAATATTTGATTAAATTTTAAGCGGCCTCCCCCACCTCCTTTTCTTCATGATGATAATAGTTTAAGAGCCCTCCTAGCCGGACGCGCTTGCGCACCGCCCGCCGTTCACTTTTTACGATCAGTCCGCTTTGAGACTGAACTTGTGGGCTATTGGGGAATGGGATCAAATTATCGAGCCCCTGGTGATTCCGTTCTTGATGAAAATGCTCAATATACTGCCCGACAGCTTTACGGAGTGACTTCTCACTGAAGAAGATCATGTGGTCAATGCACTCGCGCTTGATGGCTGATACAAAACTCTCGGCATAGCCGTTTTGCTGCGGACACCCCACCCTCGTTTGGATGACTTCGACCCCGGCATTCGTCAGTATTTGACGAAACTCCTTGGTGTAGAGCGGATCGTGATCGCAGACGAAGAATCGAGCGGCCTTTAGGCAGCCATCATAACTGTCAGTCATGTTGCGGGCCAGTTGCGACATCACCGCACCATTGAGCTGACAGCCGATGTGAACAATCTCAACCTGACGCTTCGCCAAGTTCATAACAAAGAATACGTGGTAACGAACCAGCCCGCGCAGTGTCCACACCTCGACTGTGAAAAAATCTGCGACAGACATAACGTCCATATGAGAACGCACGAATGTCTTCCAATTGGACTGCTTTCCTCGCTCAGGTGAAGGAATGATTCCCTTTGCTCGCAGAATGTTACCGACGGTCGTCATACTCACTTTGTAGCCGAGATTTGACAGAGCCCCTTGGATACGGCCATAGCCCCACCCCATATTCTCCTCAGCAAATTTGACACAGAGCTCTCTTATTACCTCCATGCGTTCTTGTCGGTCGGTTTTCACCACGCGCTTACCAGTATATTTGAGGGCTATTAACTTCCGGTGCCATCCGAGGATTGTTTCCGGTCGAACCAAAGTCGCGTATTTCTGCAACTGAGCCCACCCCATTGCCTTGCCTCGCTTAGCCAGATTACGGCGCTGATGATTGTCCAAACGGAGCTTCTTACCAGTCGATTCGAACTGCTGTTTCAATATTTGGTTCTCCTCCAGAAGATACTCGATCACCTTCTGCTGTTTACGGTTCATCCAACCCGCCAAAACCACTAAAAATATCTGGACTTGTTTATTCAAGCGCACGAAGGTCGGAAATTGAGAAAAGGCCGTCAAGGCGCATCAACACTGAACTGATCGTATAAGTGAAGGGGTCACGAAGCATCTAGTGCAGAAAAGGAGCAGATTAGTCCAAATCTAGTCCACTTGAAACTTTTTTCACCTAGAAAGCCAAACACGAAAAAGCCCTAAGTCGTTGAGACCTAGGGCTTAATAATGGCTGCTCGGGCTGGGATCGAACCAGCGACCAAGTGATTAACAGTCTTCCAAACTAAGTGGTCTTACGTTGATTATCAGCAACTTATGACGCACATAAATGCGTATAAATGCAGATTAAGCTTGTTTTATAGGCACTAATAGGCACTGATACGTTGCATATTGAAATCTCAAGATACCACTAAATTACAGCAAAGTGAGCGTAAACCGAAAGTTCCCCCGCTCACCCCTACTCACGATAAATCACGCGAATTATGGCGGCTATCCGTGCCGATAAAATATTCGCCAACTGGAAAACGTCAGCGTCTGTTTTTCACGACAAAGAAGAAAGCTGAATTGGAGGCGGAACGGCTCAAGTCGATGCAAGGCAAATGGGGAAGTGAAGGGCGGAAAGTAAAAGCCTCGCTGGCAGAGGATGCTGCCCGAGCTGCAAAGATACTGGAAGGCCACGACATTAGTCTTACTGCTCTAGCCAAACGTTATATTGAGACAGAGGAGGCTCTGAGGTGTTCAAAGACTTTTGGTGAGCTATGGCAGCTTTTTCGTCAGATGAGAGAAGCGAAAAGTGACGAACATCAACGTGCACTCGATCGTATCGGAGGTAAACTACTGCCTAAGTTGGGTGAAATCAAAATCATCGAGTTGGATGCCGAATTAATTGAAGAAACCTTACACAAGCACTTCAAGAGCCCCCACGCCTTCAACCTGGCGTTTCGAAGCACTTCCCCAGCTTTCACTCTTGCAGTTGCCAAAGGGTGGCTGTCGCAGAATCCGTTTAAGCGCATTCAGAAGATTGATACAGGCCGTCGTGGGCCTGTTACTATTCTTACACTTGAGCAAGCACGCTTGATGCTCACGAGTTGCCGAGACTATCGAAAGGATAAGAAGATCAAAGAGAACTGGCAAGTGGACGCGAGTGACTCGGTTCCAGCAGTTGCGATGATGTTATTTGCCGGCATTCGTCCCGCGGAGATTCAACGATTAGAGTGGGAAGATATTGATGTGGAAAACGGCACCATTTTCATTTCGAATCAAAAAGCAAAGACGGATCGAAGCCGCTATATTGAAATGCCAGATACCCTTAAAGCTTGGATCAGAGACTATTCACCTGAATTAATTAAGCGAACCGGCCCAGTCACAGGTTCCAATTGGAAACGTAAGATTCAACTAATACGTCAACAAGCAGGCATCGCTACTGAAGGGCGTGACCAATTACGAAAGACCTTTGCAAGCATGCACCTCGCAGCTTATGAAGATGTCAGTAAAACGAGGTCGATTCTAGGCCACGAGACCAGTGAAGTGTTATTCACAAACTATAGAGGGGCTGTTGCTAAAAAAACCGCCCTCCAATTCTGGAATATCCTACCAACACAAAATGAACTTGAGGATCAAAGTCGCTGTGAAGCCTAAACTGGCATGCCTATCTGAAACTTAAACCAGCAGCTATCGCACCCTTGATCCACCGTTTGGGCCTAAGGAAGCCTACCCCCCCTGTAAATGTCCGACCCGGGCTGCTATAAGCTTTCCATGCAATATCCTTTCGCCTCTACGCTTTGCCCTTGAATGCATTCTAAAATAACGCAGCTTCTACTACTTTATGGTATTACTCAAATCCAAGGCAGTCACCAAACTTTAATACAGAGTTTTTAGTTCTTTTTAATCGTATGAAAACCGTCCGCAACGCTTGCAAACTTCAGCCTAACGCACTCGACATCCACGTAGGTGATCAAATCGAACAACTTGATGAAATCATCAAAGGAACCGATGGACGGGACTACTTCAAGAAGACCTTCATCACGGATGGCATGCATGACCTGCTAGAAATGGGAGTCGCGCGCCTGGCAGGAAAGTCCAATAATTCCATATTCCACCTCAAACAAGCGATGGGTGGTGGTAAAACTCACCTCATGGTTGGTTTTGGGCTACTAGCTAAGGATGCTGGTGTGCGTGGTGAACTCATTGGTGCGACGCCACACCAAGATGCCTTTGGCAATGCACGTATCGCTGCTTTCAATGGTCGGAACAATCCCACGAATTACTACTGGGGTGAGATCGCCCGCCAACTGGGCAAGGAAGCGCAGTTTAAAGAGTTCTGGGAATCCGGAGCAAAGGCCCCAGACGAGAGTGCATGGGTCAAGCTTTTCGAAGGCGACGAGCCGATTCTCATCCTTCTTGATGAGATGCCACCCTACTTCCAGTATTACAGCACCCAAACCCTAGGTCAGGGCACCATCGCTGACGTGGTTACTCGGGCTTTTTCCTGTATGCTGACTGCAGCGCAGAAAAAGAAGAACGTCTGCATCGTAGTTTCCGACCTTGATGCTGCCTATGATACGGGCGGCAAACTGATCCAGCGCTCTCTTAGTGACGCCAAGCAGGAAATTGGCCG
>Ga0209555_10001053_pt1 | contig 22049 bp, 17 predicted proteins | sample SaaInl85LU_5_DNA_FD_184643 | JGI IMG/M metagenome (GOLD analysis project Ga0209555, IMG submission 184643) | Marine microbial communities from expanding oxygen minimum zones in the Saanich Inlet - ESP_85LU_5_DNA (SPAdes) (version 2) | ecosystem: Environmental > Aquatic > Marine > Intertidal... | reverse complement strand
TGCGTAACTGCACGTTCATCACCCAAAATCATAAGGGCGAAAATCAACTCATCAATCTCAATCGGATGCTCCAGTCTAAGCTTGAGTTGTGGAATTCGCTCAGGCGCTAGCAGTACGCAGTCCGCCTCTTTGCCTACCTCAAAATTACCGATATTGGTGTCAAGTTGTAGTGCACGAGCCGCACCGAGCGTCGCTAGATAGAGTGCTTGCTGGGGTGTGAGCCCCTCACCGGCCATCTGCTGTACCTTGTAGGCATCCCCTAGCGCGCTCAGCATGGAGAGGTTGGTACCACCGCCCACATCAGTCCCCACACCGACCTGCACGCCTGCGTTTAACGCGCTGTTGATCGAGAAGAGTCCTGATCCAAGGAACAGGTTTGAGCTGGGACAGTGGCAAACTGTGGAGCCCGCCTGCGCCAAACATTGATGGTCCTCAGCGTCCAAGTGGATGCCGTGTGCAAATACCGCACGATCGGTGACCAGTCCGGCCTGTCTATACGCATCCAGATAGGAGCGACTTTCAGGGTAGAGTTCAGCCACCCAAGCACACTCATCGACGTTTTCTGCCACATGAGTGTGGAGATAGGTCTGCGGGTAGTCGCAGAGTAACTGACCGGCTGCGAGCAACTGGGCGTCGCTCGAGGTGGGGGCAAATCTGGGGGTTACGGCGTAGTCTAACCGGCCTACTCCTTGCCAGCGCTCTATCAATTCGGCCGACTCATCGTAAGCGCGCTCAGGCGTGTCACGGAGCGCCTCAGGCGCATGCCGATCCATCAGCACTTTTCCGCTGAGCATCCGTAGATTGCGCTGCTGCGCTTGCTCAAAAAAAGCATCCACCGAATTGACGGCTGAAGTGGCGAACACCAACGCAGTGGTCGTTCCTTGTGCCAGCAGTTGATCAAGGAAAGTACCGGCCTGACGGCTCGCATATCGCTTATCCGCATACTTCTGCTCGACTGGAAAGGTGTAACGGTTGAGCCACTCCAACAGTTGTGTACCGTAAGCCGCAATCATCTCAAGCTGCGGATAATGCACATGCATATCGATAAGACCGGGGATCAGGATATGATCCGGATAGTGCTCCACAGCGGTACCCTGCGGAAGCTGCGCTAGCAGCACCTCGGCGCTCCCAAGCCGCTTTACACGGCCATCAGCGATCCATAATAGACCGTCAGGTAGGTACTCCCACTGGGCATCGAGGGCAGATTTAGAGCTGTCGGGAAAATGAAGGATGGCGGTGCGGATACATCGTTGCATCAACAGGCACCGCTGTCCGTCTTAAGCGGCTGAACACATGCTAGCTTGCTGTCAGTCGCTGACTCTATAGAGTCTTCGCCACAGAGTTTTTGCCGCTTGTACATCAAATCTGCGGCAATTGAGACGGCGATCTCAGTCGGTGTTTTAGTTTTCAAGTCTGGCAGTCCGATCGGTGTATCAATTCGATCCTTGTCAGACTGTGCGATACCGCGCTGATCTAGGCGCTGCATAAACCGACGCGCTTTCGTGTTCGAGCCGATCATCCCAAGGTAATCGAACTCACTGCTGAGCGCGGCAAGTACCAGTTCGAAGTCAAGCTGATGATCGTGCGTCATAATCAACGACCAGGCCCGTTTTGGCAAAGATCCTGCGACATCGATAGGGTCACGTTCTACTCGATTAACACCCGGAGGTAGCGCATGGGTGAAAAGTTCATCGCGATCATCAATCCAGTGCACATTGAATCCAAGGCCAGCCAATATTGGCACTAAGGCCTGGGCTACATGCCCTGCACCAAATAGATAGAGCTGCACCAAGCTGGCATTGAAGACCTCGAACAGCACGCGAACTTCGCCCCCACAGCACTGCCCCAGTGAGCTGTTTAGAGTGTAGGGCTTCTCAAACACCCCATCGACCCCTCGGTGGATTAACTCACGCGCATAGCCTACTGCGTCGTACTCCAGGTTACCGCCGCCGAGGGACTCAACGACCTGATCGAGTGTTACCACCATTTTAGTGCCACGCGACCGAGGGCTCGAACCACGATCATCAATCTGGGTCACAAGTACCGCCGCCTGGCCCGACTCGATGGTATCTGCGAGTGCTTTGCTCCACTGACTAAACAACTATTAATTCCTTATTATTCAATGTGTAAAGAGGCCCTTTAAATCTGAAATCTGGTAATGTGCATGCCACGCTAGGGCGCTTTGTTTAACTGCGCCAGTGCGGACACAACGGCTTCTGGCGTTGCTGGTGCCTGCAGTTGAACTGAGCGTTGGTAGCCTGCCACACTTGCAATAGCATCTTCAATGGCACACCAGGCCGAGATTGCTAGCATCAACGGCGGCTCGCCCACAGCTTTAGAGCTGTAGATGGTTGCAGCCGAGTTAGGCTCCTGCAGCAGCTCGATACGCAGATCCGTTGGACGATCGGAAACCGCAGGGATCTTATAGGTTGCCGGAGAGTTCGTCAGTAAGCGACCGTCATCGCTCCAGCAGAGCTCTTCCGTCTTTAACCACCCCAACCCCTGTACGTAGCCCCCCTCAATCTGTCCCAGATCAATACTCGGGTTAAGACTCATACCCGCGTCATGCAAAATATCGGCCCGTATCACCTGAGACATGCCGGTGAGTCGATCCACTTCAACTTCAGTGCAGGCGACTCCTAGAGCGAAATAGTAGAAGGGCTGGCCTTTTGCCTGTTTGCGGTCGTACCAAATCTCCGGTGTTTTGTAGAAACCAGTCGCTGATAGAGATACACGCGCCATATAGGCCTGCTGCACCAGTTCGGCAAAACGCTGCTCGCCCCCTGGCCAACTGACCATCCCATTAGCAAAGCGCACTGACTCCGCCTCTATACCCTGACGCTTTACCAAATGCTCGACCAGACGTTCACGCAGGGTAAGCGCGGCATTGCGGGCAGCCATACCGTTGAGGTCAGCGCCACTTGAAGCGGCTGTCGGCGAAGTGTTGGGTACCTTATCGGTGCGAGTAGAGCTCATTTTTACCTGGTCTAAAGCGACTCCCAGCACCGCCGCAACGATCTGGCTCACTTTGGTATAAAGACCCTGCCCCATCTCTGTACCGGCCTGGCTCACCAGTACCGACCCATCGGTGTAGATGTGTAAGAGTACACCGGCCTGGTTCAGGTGTTTTCCGGTAAAGGAGATTCCGAACTTGACCGGCGTCAGTGCTAAGCCCCTCAAATAGCGTCGATCTTTGGCGTTATGAGCTGTGATTGCCTGGCGACGATCGCGGTAGTCCGTACTCTGCTCAAGTCGTTGCATCATTGAGCGTAGCTGTCTGCCGTCGACCTGCTGATGATAGGGAGTGGTAGATCCCGATTCTGGATAGAGATTCCTCAACCGCAGATCTAAAGGGTCGAGGGCAAGCTCACGCGCGATCTGCTGCATCATCGCTTCGCCAGCGAGCATCCCCTGCGGCCCGCCAAAGCCACGAAAAGCCGTATTAGAGACCTTATTGGTGCGCCACCGCTCACCCAGAATACGAGCATTTGGCAGATCATAGGCGTTATCAAAGTGGAACATCGCGCGATCAACGATTGCGTCCGAGAGATCCGCAGAGCAACCGCAATCACCATCCAGCACAGCGGTTACCGCCTCGATCTTACCCTCCGGAGTAACGGCGGCTCGGTAAGTTGCCTCGAAAGGGTGGCGTTTACCCGTCAGCATCATATCTTGAGCTCGAGGTAGACGTAGTTTAACAGCCCGCCCTGTGCGCTGTGCAGCAACGGCAGCTAGGCATGCCCAGGCAGCAGCCTGACTCTCCTTGCCGCCAAAACCACCACCCATGCGGCGCACTTCGACACAAACCTGGTTGAAGTCGAGGCCACAGACCTCAGCCACCAATTTCTGCACTTCACTGGGATGCTGAGTTGAGCAATGGACCTGCAAACTACCATCTTCGTTCGGCAAGGCGACTGAGGCCTGCCCCTCTAGATAGACATGCTCTTGACCACCGATTTGAAGGCCACCACTGATCACTTTATCGGCAGACGCGAGGACCGCATCCGGATCACCTTTGAGGAGTTCATGACTCGGTCGAACACGCGCTTGAGCAGAGCGAGCTTGAGCCAGCGTTAGAATAGGCGCCTCTTCGCAATACTCCACTTCGGCAAGCAGTGCGGCGCGGCGCGCCTGTATCTCAGTTTTCGCAATGACGACAAACAGCGCCTGCCCGTGAAATATGACCTCTGTATCAACGAGTAGCGGGTCGCCAGGGAAGATCGGTCCAACATCTTTGAGAGCCGGCAGATCGGAGTATGTCAGTAGGTCAACCACCCCTGGTGCTGCTCGCACAGCATTAAGATTCAGCGACCTCACCTCTCCACGCGCGATACTCGTCTGCCCTACCGCAGCGAACAGAGAACCCTGAGGCAGTGGAATATCATCAATGTAACGGGCATCGCCGGTTACATGAAGTTTGGCGGACTCATGCTCAATACTCAAACCCACGGGCAAACTACTTTTCATTGCTCACCTCCGCAGTTTGCAGCGCATCTAATAGCAACGCAGCTGTGCAGTGCAAACGGTAGTCAGCGCTAGCGCGAAGATCATCTAGCGGGTGCAGGTGCTTATCGACCAGCGCGCGAATTGACCTGTAATCCCAGACTCCGGTCTCAGTGCCCTGCAACTCAGAGGTCAAGTTCGACGCGTTGATTGGAGTTGCCGCCACACCGCCAAGCCCGAGCGCGAGGTGCGCTATTCGCCCACGAACAACGGTGATGCAGGCGGCGAAAAGCAGTGCCGAAATATCATCCTCGCGCCGTTTTGAGACCTTCTCTACTATGAGCTTTTGAGGCCCCTCAGGTAAGCGGAAACTCACCGAGTGGATAATTTCGTTGGGTTCCAAGACCGTCGTCCGATAACCGGTGAAGAACTGAGATAGTGGGATATCGCGCGCTCCCTGAACACTCCACAGCCGCACCTCTGCGCCTAGGGCAAGAAACAGGGGCGGTAGATCCCCAATCGGCGAAGCGGTTCCGAGATTGCCACCAACAGTGCCGCGGTTGCGAATCTGATCAGAGCCTATGTGTAGCAGCAGTTTTGCGAGTTCAGGTAGCGCTGAGGTTGCCCAGTCCAACAGCTGATTAAAGCTCACTCCCGCCCCGACTCTTACCCGACGAGACTCTCTATCCTCTATCAGCTGCTGCAGCTCTCGAATTCGGCTCAACCCGATCATCAGGGGCTTTGTCTTCAGCTTCTGAGTCACTTCCAGCATCAGGTCAGTGCCACCTGCAATAAGCTCGTAATTCAAGCGTTGCGACTGCAGGCGACCCAACTCCTCGAGCGACTCGGGAAGCATCAGCCCACACTCCTGTCCGAGGGGCCGTATTTGATTAAGCTGGTCAGCAATCTCTACCCTGTCAATCTGAGTTTCATAGCTTTGTGCGGCCCGTTTCACGGCGCTGACAATAGTGCCATAGCCCGTGCAGCGGCAAAGATTACCGGCGACCGCCTGGCTCGCCATCTCATCTGACGGTGTTTCGCCCTCCCCTAAACTCTCCATCAAGACAAACGCAGAAACGATAAAACCGGGAGTGCAAAACCCGCACTGAGAGGCATGTGTCTCGATAAAGGCCTGCTGTACCGGATGAAGGCTAGCACCCTGCCGCAGATCGGTAGCGGTAATGAGTTCGCGCCCATGGAGCTCGGTTGCGGGACAGATACACGCGTTAACGCTCTGGTATTCGAGCTGTCCAGCCTTATCAAGCTGGCCCAGCGCAACAGTGCATGCGCCGCAGTCGCCTGAAGCGCACCCCTCTTTAGTGGCAGTCATGCGCTGCTCGTTACGCAGATAGTCAAGCAGTGTTAAATCAGCGGGCAGCTCTGTCTCGCTAACAATCTGATTGTTGTGCAGGTATTGAATCACTCAGGCACTCCCAAGCTGCCGATAACACTTATCCTATTAGAACTATTGCCTAGAATGGTCAAAAAGAGCAAGTTTTGGTTGATTTAGTGGTGTTGATTTCTTTCAATATCGTTTTGGCTGTAACCTTACTGGTATCGGCCCTGCAAAGTTGTGAGCGAATGTCCAATCCCCCATCTAGATCTGATTTAAAAAGCAAAACAATTTGGCTCGCCAATCCGCTTGCGATCTATACCGGGACAGAAACCGACGCTGGCGGTGGAGTCGTCGTAACGGGCCCAGAGATAATTGAACTGGTTCCCACAGGCGCTCAGCCGAGGACGGATATATCTGAGCGTATCGATATGAGTGAGCAGGTGCTGATTCCAGGCCTGATCAATACTCACCACCACTTCTACCAGACGCTGACGCGCGCTCTGCCCGCAGCGCTGAATAAAGAGCTTTTCCCTTGGCTGCAGACGCTCTATCCAGTCTGGGCCAACCTCGACCCTGATGTTCACCGTGCTGCCACGCGCCTTGCTTTAGCAGAGCTGCTTCTGTCCGGTTGCACTACCGCCTCAGATCATCACTACCTGTTTCCGCAGAACCTAACAGATGCGATAGATCACCAAGTTGAGATCGGTGCCGAGATGGGCGTGCGAATGGCGATGACACGCGGCTCGATGAGTCTAGGAAAAGATCAAGGCGGACTGCCCCCCAACTCAGTCGTGCAGACCGAGGATGCGATTCTAGCGGACTCTGAGCGTCTGGTATCACGCTACCATGACAGCACTAAGTTCTCGATGAGCCAGATCGCTCTGGCACCCTGCTCGCCGTTTTCGGTCACCGCCGAGCTGATGCGCGACACTGCACTACTAGCCAAGAAGCTCGATGTGCGACTGCATACCCACCTGGCTGAAACCATCGACGAGGAGAGCTTCTGCCAGCAGATGTTTGGTATGCGCACGGTCGACTACCTTGAATCCGTTGGCTGGCTCTGCGACCGAACCTGGCTGGCGCACGGTATCCACTTTAATAGCGAAGAGATTGCGCGTTTGGGTCAGGCAGGTACCGGTATCTGCCACTGTCCAAGCTCCAACATGATGCTCGCTTCGGGTATCTGCCAGGTCAGAGAGCTTGAAGCCGCAGGTTCACCGGTCGGTCTGGGTGTCGATGGATCAGCGTCTAATGACTGCTCCAATATGATTCAAGAGCTGCGCCAGGCGATGTATATCCAGCGGCTTCGCTATGGGTCAGTGAAGATCACTCACTTTGATGCGCTGCGCTGGGGAACGGCTGGTTCGGCGCGCGTGCTTGGCCGTCAAGATATAGGTACACTATCGGTCGGAAAAGCAGCTGATATAGCCACCTATAAACTGGATGAGCCGCGCTTCTCTGGCGCTCATGATCCGCTAGCCGCTCTGCTCCTGTGCGGCGCTCATCGCGCTGAGTCAGTGATGGTTAATGGAGTATGGCGTGTAAAAGGTGGTGAGCTGGTCGACGGCGATATCGACCAGATTATGTTTGAACACAAATGTGCGGCTCAGACCCTAGCCGCACGTGCGACCCAGTGAGGAAAGCGATGACACCCTACAACAAAGATTTCCCGGTGAGTTGGGACGAGATGCACCGCAATGCTCGTGCGCTCTCTTGGCGTCTGCTGGAACGAGGCCCATGGAAGGGTGTTATTGCGATCACCCGCGGTGGTTTGGTACCCGCTGCTATTTTGGCCCGCGAGATGGATCTGCGACTAATCGACACCATCTGCGTTATCTCCTACACCAACTCCGAAAGTGGCGAGGCCTCGGTACAGGGTGATATTGAGGTGCTGAAAGGTGTTGAAGGTGACGGTGAGGGAATGATCCTGATTGATGATCTGGTCGATACCGGCAAAACCGCCCGCCACGTTCGCGAAATGCTACCCAAAGCGCATTTTGCGACGCTTTATGCGAAGCCTGCTGGCAAGCCGCTGGTCGATACTTTTATCACCGAGGTGAGCCAGGATACCTGGATACGATTCCCTTGGGATATGGTACAAACCTTCACGCCGCCGCTAGCTGAGAGCCGATAACTGATGCCAGAGTCGCTGTTAGAGATTGCTGGGCTCACCAAAGCCTATCCAGGTGTTGTTGCCAACAACGACGTCTCCTTCACGATAAACAAGGGTGAAGTTCATGCGCTACTGGGCGAGAACGGCGCTGGTAAAAGCACCCTTGTGAAGATGATTTACGGCCTGGTCAACCCGGATGCAGGTGAAATGAGGTTGAACGGTGCGAGTTTTGCGCCTGAGTCACCCAACCGCGCACGTGCCAGCGGTGTTGCCATGGTGTTTCAGCACTTCTCACTCTTTGACGCCCTGAGTGTTGCCGAGAATATCGCCCTGGGTATGGACAACGCTCCAGCACCCAAAGAGCTTACTAAGAGCATTGAAGAGGTATCACACGCCTACGGCTTGCCGCTTGAACCCAAACGTATCGTCGGCACGCTCTCGGCCGGTGAACGCCAGCGAGTTGAGATCATCCGCTGCCTACTGCAAAACCCGAAACTCCTGATTATGGATGAGCCTACCTCGGTATTGACGCCACAGGAAGTTGAAATTCTGTTTCAAACTCTTCGCCAGCTCAAAGCTGAGGGCACCTCCATTCTCTATATCTCGCACAAGCTTGAAGAGATCCGCACACTCTGCGACACGGCGACGATACTGCGCCACGGTGAAAAGGTCGCAACCTGTATTCCCGCTGCAACCACAGCACGTGATATGGCCGAAATGATGGTTGGAGCGAGCTTCTCAAATCCTGTTAAGGCGAAGCGTGAGATCGGTGAAACCCTCTTGCGAGTGGATAAGCTGCGCTCACAAAGTGCCGATGCCTTCGGCACCTCACTGCGCGATATCAGTTTTAAAGTGAAAGCGGGCGAGATTCTTGGAATCGGCGGCGTCGCAGGTAACGGCCAAGATGAACTCTTAGCGGCCCTCTCCGGGGAGATGCGTACCGGCGCCGATACGATACGCCTTAAACACCAAGCGATAGGTACACTGGGGCCCAACCAGCGTCGTGAACTCGGTTTGTTCAGTGCACCCGAGGAGCGTTTAGGTCATGCTGCCGCTCCTGGAATGTCATTGAAGGAGAACTCGGTAGTGACGGCCGCGCGCCGCATGGGCCTGATGAAAAGCGGTTTCATCGATTGGAGCGCGACTGATCAGTTCACTCAGCAGGTGGTTGCCGACTTCGATGTGAGAACACCGGGCACCCATACGCCGGCCGGCTCTTTGTCGGGCGGTAACCTGCAGAAGTTTGTAGTAGGACGAGAAGTCTCCCAGGAACCTGAAGTTCTTGTAATAAACCAACCAACCTGGGGTGTAGATGCAGCCGCAGCGGCTTCTATTCGACAAAAACTACTGGACCTAGCCGACAACGGAGCGGGCGTTATTGTGATCAGCCAAGACCTGGATGAGCTACTAGAGATAAGTGACTACTTCTGTGCTCTCAACGAAGGCATGCTCTCGCCCACCTACCCCACCGCCGAACTGGAACTTGATCAGATCGGCCTGATGATGGGCGGTTCGCACGGTGCTGGCCAGGAGGGCGCTCAATGATTCGGTTTGAAAAGCGTCTGAATCCATCACGCACCACGACAATTCTAACACCCTTTATCGCCGTCCTGCTGACGATGATCGCCGGCGGGACGATGTTTGCAGCTCTAGGCAAGGATCCAGTTGAGGCGATACGCATCATCTTCTGGGATCCGCTATTCGACCCAAATTTTTCCGACTACTCACGCCCACAACTGCTGGTGAAAGCGGGGCCACTGATCCTAATCGCTATTGGCCTTTCGGTGGGTTTTCGGGCCGGTATCTGGAACATCGGCGCCGAGGGTCAGTACATTATGGGGGCAATCTTTGGTGCTGCTACCGCGTTGGCTGTCTACCCAGCCGAATCCCCCCTGATTTTTCCGGCAATGGTGGTTGCGGGCGCTCTGGGCGGCTGGCTATGGGCGATGATTCCGGCCATTCTGCGCACCAAGTTTAAGACCAATGAAATTCTCGTGTCGTTGATGCTCGTATACGTCGCTGAATCGATTCTCGCCTCCGTTGCACAGGGCGTTCTGAAGAACCCTGACGGCTACGGTTTCCCGGGCTCACGCAACCTGCAACAGTACCCTAGTGCGTTCAACGAAGAGGTATTTGCCAACTCCGGTATGCATTGGGGCGTTATTACCGCGTTTATCGCGGTGATCTTTACCTACATAATGATGACTCGCCATATTCGCGGGTTTGAGGTGCGCCTGATGGGTGAAGCACCCAAAGCCGCGCAATTTGCCGGCGTTTCAACGACGCGGCTAGTAGTGTTCTGTCTTGGCTTCGCTGGCGCGATGGCGGGATTAGCCGGCATGTTCGAGGTTTCAGGTCCGTCCGGTCAGATTACCATCGATTTCAACACCGGCTATGGCTTTACCGCGATCATAGTCGCATTCCTCGGGCGCCTGCATCCGATCGGTATCCTGTTGGCGGGCTTACTGATGGCGCTCACGTATATTGGCGGCGAATTAGCTCAGTTGATGTTGGGACTTCCGGGCGCGTCGATTCAGCTCTTCCAAGGCATGCTGCTGCTCTTTTTGCTCGCGACTGATATCTTCACCAACTACCGCCTGCGTCTCGGGGGGGCACACTGATGAACCTGCTTGGAATAGATCCTGTTCTTTTGATCGCTTCGCTGATGGTCTCTGCCACACCTATTCTACTGGCAGCTATCGGTGAGGCTGTTGTTGAGAAGTCGGGGGTACTGAATCTCGGTGTTGAAGGGATGATGATTGTTGGCGCCGTGGTTGGTTTTATCACCGCAGTGAATACTGAAAATCCACTGCTGGGTTTCTTAACAGCCGCAATCGCGGGCGCCCTGCTTTCCACAATTTTTGCCACACTGGTGCTCTACTTCAAATCCAATCAAGTGGCAACGGGTCTCGGGTTAACGCTGGTCGGCTTGGGTGTTTCTGCTCTACTGGGCAAGCCCTATGAGGGCATCAAGTCACCAACCATCAAATCCTTTGAGATTCCAATGCTGTCCGACATCCCAGTCCTAGGCCCGATGCTCTTCTCACATGACCTGATGGTTTACATCTCGATACTGATCGTCGCGTTGGTCTGGTACACGCTCAAATACACCCGCTTTGGTCTTATACTGCGCGCAGTCGGTGAAAACCACGACGCCGCCCATGCTCTAGGCTACAAGGTAATTCGTATCCGCTTTATGGCGATTATGTTTGGTGGTGCCTGTGCAGGCCTCGGCGGTGCTTACATCAGTTTGGCGCGAGTCCCTCAGTGGACCGAGGGCATGACTGCTGGTGCGGGCTGGATCGCCCTCGCGATCGTTGTATTCGCCAGTTGGAAGCCTTGGCGCACGTTGGTGGGGGCTTATCTGTTCGGCGGTATCACCGTTTTACAGCTCAATTTGCAGGCCGCTGGCGTAGCAATTCCGGTAGAGTACTTGTCTATGTCGCCGTTTTTGATAACTATAGCGGTCTTGGTAATAATTTCGGCTCGAGGGAATCAGGGCGCACCTGCCTCACTCGGTCGCCTATTCCACGCCTCAAACTGAGGCAACTAACCTTAACAGGCAACTTCACAGGGAGTACCCCATGAAACTGAAATCAATCTTCGCATCAACGGTTGCAGCTGTAGCGCTAAGCTCTGCAGCAATGGCAGCCGACGTTAAAGTCGGTTTTGTCTACGTTGGCCCCGTGGGTGATGGCGGCTGGACTTACGAGCACGAACAGGGCCGTCTGGCGGTCGAGAAGCACTTTGGTGATCGTGTTGAGACAATTTTCCAGGAGAGCGTTCCTGAGGGTGCTGACTCTGAGCGTGTAATGACCCAGATGGCGCTGCAGGGTGCAGACCTGATCTTTACAACCTCTTTCGGCTACATGGATCCCACCATCAACGTTGCCAAGAAGTTCCCTAAGGTTAAGTTCGAGCACGCGACTGGCTACAAGCGCGCAGACAACGTATCAACCTACTCAGCACGCTTCTATGAGGGCCGTGCGGTTCAGGGTCACATCGCAGGTAAGATGACCAAAACCAACAAGATTGGTTACATCGGTTCTTTCCCAATCCCAGAGGTAATCCGCGGTATCAACTCGGCTTACATCCATGCGAAGAAGGCGAATCCGAATGTAGAGTTCAACATTGTGTGGGCCTACACCTGGTTCGATCCAGCGAAAGAAGCAGATGCGGCTAAAGCACTGATCGAACAGGGCGCTGACGTGATCCTGCAGCATACTGACTCGACTGCACCGCAGGCAGCAGCTCAGGAAGCGGGCAATGTAATCTCTTTCGGGCAGGCATCTGATATGGCCGAATACGGCCCAATGCCACGTGTATCATCTATCATCGACAACTGGGCACCCTACTACATTGCACGTACTCAGGCTGTTCTGGACGGTACTTGGACTTCAACCGACACTTGGGACGGTATTGGCCCAGGCATGGTTGGCATCGGTGAGATCTCATCAGCTGTGCCTGCTGACTTAAAAGCTGAAGCCGAAGCTCTGCGCGATGCGCTTGCATCGGGTGAGTACCACGCGTTCACAGGCCCAATTAACAAGCAGGACGGCTCTGCTTGGTTGGCTGAAGGTGAAACTGCTGATGACGGCACATTAGCCGGCATGAGCTTCTACGTTGAAGGTCTGACGGGCTCAATCCCGCAGTAATCGGACACTGAAACACCCGAGCCCCGGCGGTTGAATCCCCCGGGGCTTTTTTCTGCCCACTCGCAAATTGCACAATTCGAACTATATTTAATAGATAATCTTTTGGATTGGGCTGTATGCAGTTATGCCGCACTCCCGCGCACCTAAAAATTGGGCTCCCGTCGCTGTATCTACCGCGGCACTCACTGCAATTACAGCTGCGATTCCAGTTAACGCAGCTCTACCCGCCCTGACATCTTCCCTCGGATTCAGCCTCACTAGCGCAACTGCGGTAACAATACTTGGCACCCTGGCCGCGCTCTACTTTTGGCGTAGTGCACGCCAACGTCAGATTCACCTAGTTGATCTCCAACAGCGGCTGGGGCAGCAGAGGCAGTTACTCGAAAAATATGATTCTCAGGTAATCGCCTCGCGTACAGACCTCGACCTAAAAATCATCTGGGTCTCGCAAGCGCTTTTGAAAATGTCGGGCTACAAGGAGCAGGACCTTCTCGGTGAGCCTGTCTCGAAGTTGCTTGACCCGCAGATGGGTCATGAACTCTATGCTGAGATCATTGCAACTATCGATAGGGGTGGCATATGGCGTAGAACCGTCCGCCATCAAGGGAAAGGTCCAAACTACTACTGGGTCGAAGCGACAGTTGAACCTCTCTTTGACACCCAGGGTCAGCGCTGCGGCTATATTCAGATTCGACAGGATGTGACCTCGCAAAAACGGTTGGAAGAGTTGAGGATGACCGACCACCTGACTGGGCTTCATAATCGCCAGAGCATCGACCAACTCTGGGAGCGCGAGATACAGCGAAGTGTTCGATACGGCGATGTTTTCAGTGTACTGCTCATCGATATTGACCACTTTAAGCGCGTCAACGATAACTACGGTCATTTGGTTGGCGATGAGCTGCTGTTCCAATTCGCACAGTTACTGCGTGAGGTATCGCGGTACACTGACCACATCGGGCGCTGGGGTGGCGAGGAGTTTGTTGTACTGATTCCGAATACAAATTTGAGCAGCGCCGTACTGATGGCAGAAAAGATTCGCGAGACTATAGACAGCTTTAACTTCACCACGGTGGGTCGAATTACTGTCAGTATCGGTCTGGCCACCTACCGTAACGGTATGAATCAGGACGATCTCTTCTCAGTCGCCGATGCGGCACTTTATCGCTCCAAAACGCTGGGACGTAATCGTGTCGAGGTCGGTGATATTCGCGACAAACACGAACTCAATCCAGATCGGTTGATAGAGAGTCCGCCCCAGGGAGAACTCCCGTAAACTAGAAACGGCTCAGGCTTCTGCCTTTACCGGCTTCTCTGCGTCCCATGCAATCTTCTTACGATAGATCGTCGAGGGGCTTAGCTCTAGCAATGCGGCAGCTTTGGGCACATTACCATCGCACAGCGCGATCGCATTCTCTATAAACAGCTTCTCAACCTCCGCCATTGGGCGAATATCAGCAAGTGTTGCTGCCAACAGCCCCGCGTTCGCCTTGGAGCGACGCCGCCGTGTCTCGGGGGCAGTCTTAGTCGCGGGAGCTACCGTCGCACTGAAGCTATCGAGAGGCGGCGGCAACTGCTTAACGTCAATAATACCGCCTTGGTTCAGTACCACGATATTTCGGACCACATTCTGTAGTTCACGTACGTTACCTGGCCAACTGTATTGACAGAAAATTGACTCCGCTGCCGGTGAAAAGCCATCGTACTGCTTGGCTTCCTCTCGCGAAAAACGCTTGAGGAAGTTATTGGCGATCAACATGATGTCATCATCCCGATCACGCAAGGCGGGCATAGTGACCGGTATGACGTGAAGACGGTAGTAGAGATCCTCACGGAAGCGCCCGGCACGGACCTCTTCAAGAGGCTCGCGGTTTGTCGCGCAGACAAACCGCACATCAACTAACTCATCATTGTTACTACCAACCTTCTGAACAATACCCGTCTGGATGAAGCGCAGAAGTTTGGTCTGCAAATCAAAGCTCATCTCGCCTATCTCATCGAGAAATAGCGTACCGCCATTGGCCATACTCGCCGCACCTTCACGGTTGGCTGTCGCACCTGTAAACGCCCCCTTTAGGTGGCCAAAAATTTCGCTCTCCATCAAATCTTTTGGGATAGCAGCACAATTGAGAGCGATAAATGGGCCATCCGAGCGGACGCTTTGACGGTGAAGAGCTTCCGCACAGAGCTCTTTACCGGTACCGCTTTCGCCAGTGATAAACACTGACGCCTTACTGGGTGCCGCCTTCTTGATCAGCTCATAGACCTCATGCATCGTGTCAGAGCCGCCAACAAAGCTATGAAATTGCTTAACCCTCTTATCAGACTCGTCGGGTGCTCGTTCGGCTGCGTTGGCAGCCTGCGCGAGCGCGGCTTTTACTGTGGATTTAAGCCGTCGTGAGTCGAAGGGTTTCTCTAGAAAGTCATAAGCACCCAAGCGCATCGCATCAACCGCTTTGCCGATGGAGCCATGAGCGGTCATCACTATGATGAGGCTTGGCGAGCCCGCCTCTGTCAACGCTCGAAGAATCTCGAAACCATCACCGTCCGGCAGCTTGACATCAAGAAGGATCACGGGATAACTGTGCTCGCTCAACTTGTCCCGAGCTTCCTTAATAGTCGCAGCGATATTAACGCTAACCGACTCGCTCTTAAGGTACTCAGTATAAATCTTGCGCAGACTCGCACTATCCTCGACGATCAGAACGTCTGCCGGGTTATCACTCATATCCTATTCCTCACACCCTAATCTTGGGTGATTGATACCATTGCTGAGAATCTCGGTTAGCTCTCAAGCTTCGAGGAAAACTCTTTTAAAGCCGTTACTACCGCTTCAAGACGCGCCGGAATCTCGGGTACTAGCGACTCAACGGTTGCAGAGTCACCGGCTTTCGCACTCTTTTCGATACGTTCGCTCAGCGAACGAAGAGACTCTGCGCCAAAGGTCGCTGATGTACCTTTGAGCGAATGGGCCTCGACGGAGAGCGCGGACATATCGGCTTGCTTAAGATTTGTCTGGATATTTTCTAAGCGTTGAGCCGATTCGATTTCAAATACCTCGATCAGGCTTGGCAAGAACTCGACGGACGTGTCTTCAAGGAGACGCACCATTATTGCTAAATCAAGCACGCCGCCGATTGATTTCACAAATTGCTTATCAAGCGATTCAACTACAGAGGACATTATCTGCATCCTTTATTACATATGGATTTTTACTAGTCATCAAATCAAAGCAAACTGCGTGCCAGCTTTTTACGAATTACAAGCCGGGATCCGAGATTATCTGGGATAACTTTTCGCAAGACTTAAAATGAGCACGAAAACTTATCGGCGTCCGCTGAAACTCCACCCGCTCCAATCGAAATTATCGATTTGCTTTGCAAAATGCAACGTTAATTGCGACTGAGGAGATCAGTTGCAGCAAGGCTGAGGCTCCCGGCAAGTACTCTATCACCTCGTCGCTTTGTATTTTCAATTGACCAAATTGGCACGGTTACTGCTAACCACCTTTAACAAACGAGTTAATTCGTGCGCTGCACGTCAAAGGCCATCTCGATGAATATGCAAACAACACCTCAGTCCGATAGTCAGATTAATTCCGAAGAAGCGGGACCCTCCGTATTAATTGTCGATGACAGCCCGACCGAGCGGCTGCGCATTACCGATATGGTGAGAGCGTTGGGGTATCCGGTCGAACAAGCGGTTGATGGAGCTGACGCCTTATCAAAGCTTCAGTACAAAACACACCGACTCATCATCAGTGATCTAACGATGCCCAACCTTGACGGTCGCGAGCTTTGCCGGGCGCTACGTAACTCGCCAGAGTACCAACATCCCTATATTATTATGCTAACTGCAAGTGATGATCATCAGGATCTGGTTGCTGGAATGGATGCGGGTGCAGACGACTTCCTGACCAAGCCGGCGAACAAAGATGAACTGCGTGTTCGTCTTGCAGCGGGTGCGCGATTAATCCGCATGCGCGACTCAGTCGAAGCTCAGAATCTAAGTTTGCGCATCGCGCAACAACAAAACGAAGATGAGTTGGCTCTAGCGGCCAAGCTCCAGAAAGAGTACGTACCTGAAGATCGGTGGCTCTCTCCAACACTACAACTTGCTACGCATTTCACGATGACCCGAGGAATTGGCGGCGACGCGATGGGACTCGTGCATCCAAAACCCGGCCAAACACTGCTCTACCAAATCGATGTCATGGGCCACGGTATAGCCTCAGCGATGCTCTCATTCGCTCTGCAGAATGCCCTGCAGCAGATGCTCAACTACCACCTAAGCGCGAACTCGATGCCGCCCCTGCATCAAATCGCGCGTAGACTGAATGAGCGTTTCCCCAGCGAGCGTTTTTCTGGTCTCTACTTTACGTTGCTACTCGCACTCATCGACGAAGAGCACGATAAAGTAAGTTACTGCCAGGCAGGGCATCCACATCCCTGCGTTATTAGCCCAGATGGAGAGCAGATCCAGATCAATCGCGGAAGCTTTCCTGTTGGTCTGTTCGATTTTGCCGATTTTGAGACTCGCGTACTTCCGTTCAATGCCGGCAGCACATTAATGCTCAGCAGCGATGGACTTTTCGACATGCAATCGCCGTCAGGCCAAACTTTGGGTCGCGACGCGATTGAGAGCGTGCTTAAAAACGCCCCGGAGCTCGATACAACAGAGACCATGGCGCAGATTGTCAAAACACAACGTCAATGGCAAAAGCATCAACCACTGGCTGACGACGTCTCCGTTCTGCTGGTGAAGCGCTCTCTTTGCCCGGTTAAGAGAGGCCCTACACCTCGACCGCTCTTCCTCACCATGCAACCAACAATGGAGAGTGCTAACAAGGTACTAAGCGCTTCCGAGGCTCACTTTAAGACGCTCAACGTCGCAGAAAGCTTGACCGGCCGGGTTCAGACTTCGCTAGCGGAGTTGCTAAACAACTATGTGGAACATGCCAAATGGCATCCCGATGTTGTTAAACCCGCTATTGAAATCATGATAGAGGTAGCGAACCGTCGTCTGCGGCTAGAGATCACCGAGTTCGCCAACCCAATTCCCAATCTCTGCCCACCAAAACCTATCGACCTGATGGCCGAATCGGGTCGCGGCTATCACATCCTGCTCGGTTGGATCGACAACATCAAGACGGAGCAAAAACAGGGCAAGAACCGCTGGGTGCTCGAATATAAAAGCCGCTAATGCAGAATGTTGGCATACCCCTTGCTGCGTACTCAATAGAGATAGTTTGAATAAGCTTAGCCATGTCGCTGAGCACCAAAGAGGAAATCAAAAATGTCAGTAAGTGTAAGTTCATACGGCGATGCCGAAATCGTTCACCTGCCAGAAAAACTCACCATGGCAAACGCAAACGAGATCAAAACCAGTATCAATTCGATGATCGAAGAGGGCCGCCACCGCCTGGTCGTTGATATGGCCGGCGTTAACTTTACCGATTCATCGGGTCTGGCTGTGCTAGTTGCACTCTACAAAGGTGTTGGTGCCAAAAATGGCCGTGCTGTGCTGCTCTCACCTCAGCCCAGTGTGCAGTCGCTGCTTGAGCTGACTCGCCTACAGGAGCTGTTTGAAATCTACCAGGATCCGCGTGCTGCGATTGATCGCGTGCTTGCGGCCTGAGGGCCCGTTCTTTGGGTAACTCTATGAGCAGTAGCATGTCTTATCAGTCACATCAGCACGTTGCATCAATCTCAAGCGGTCCGCTTAACCTTTTGGGATTGAGCTTTTCCCGTGTAGAACCGAACCGATTTGCCAGCTGGATCGGTCTTGGGTTGATGACACCGGGCAACAAGACCCTATCCTTTGTTGATGCGACGATTCTTAACCAGTGCCGCGACGACAAACAGGCATACGAGATGCTCAAGCGTGCTGAGCTGCTAGTCCCTCGAGGCCAGGCTCTGCAACTTCAGTTATCAACCTATAATGTGGATCCTCAGCCAAGTGCTCCGACGCAACGGCTCTACGATGAGCTGCTACTAGAACTCGAGTCACGTCAGCTCAAGACGGTCTTTCTTATCAGCGATAAGAGGCTGGTGGCGAGCCTTGTACCTCTTCTTCTGCAGCGCTACCCATCGTTACGCTACTCCATTGAGACTCTGAATGATCAGTATCATTTCAGTACTTCTGAGTTAGCCGGTCGATTGCAGCAATCTGAATCGCGAGTGGTCATCTCGCTTTTACAAAGCCCCCAGCAAGAGCGAATGTTGTCGCGCTTGAATCGGTTGATGAAGGACCAACTTTTCATAGGTATCGGCACCGGTCTACCTGAAAGCATTATGAAGTTAAAAGCCAACGAATCGACACTCGGGCGTCGCATGGCGCTGGCACTTCGCAATAAACGCCACAGTATTTTACTTAATCCCACACAGTGGATTGGCTATGCGGCCCGCTGGTTTGAGGCGAAACTTCATCCTCAAGGTGATACGGCGAAACTCAACCTGGCTATCCTCGGCTCAAGTTGGCGTTCGCGCCTGCTGCGCGCACTGATTGCACTCAAAGCGAGTAGTTTTCGGATGCGCCGAGCACTCAGCGCACTAGTAAAGCGGACACTAGACCTTATCGGTGTCGGCACAGGTCTTCTGCTGCTCTCGCCGATGTTGATCATCGTCGCGCTGCTGATCAAAATCAGCTCGCCGGGGCCTATTTTCTACTCGCAAACGCGCGTAGGTCTGCGCGGAAAACTGTTTCGCATGTGGAAATTTCGTTCCATGTACACCGACGCCGATAAACGCAAGGCTGAACTTGAGGCTCAAAACGAAATGGCCGGCGGTGTGCTGTTCAAAATGAAGCGAGATCCACGCATCACGCCCATTGGAAGAGTTATCCGCCGACTTTCAATCGACGAGCTTCCGCAGCTTCTAAACGTGCTGACCGGCGAAATGTCGCTTGTAGGTCCGCGACCGGCGCTTCCACAAGAGGTTAAGGCTTACCCAGTCTTGGCACGTGCCCGCCTAGAGGTGAAGCCGGGTCTGACCGGACTTTGGCAAATATCGGGTCGCTCAGACCTGCCGTTCGATAAGCAGGTTCTACTCGACACCGCTTATGTACACACACAGTCAACCACCAACGACATAAAGTTGATTGCCAAGACCATACCCGCCGTTGTCAGCGGTAAGGGAGCTTACTGATGATTACACCTAAAACCGCCATACTCTTCGCTGACCGCAAGGGTGCTGAACTCGCTCCACTTAACGAAGATTTCGCACCTGCAAATCTGCCGTTTGGTGGAAAATGCGCGCTTGAATTCTGGTTCGAATATCTCTGCGAGCAAAAATTTACTGAGGTCTACCTCTTCGTGGGTTCACACAGCAGTGAGATCAAAGCGCAGTTCACATCCGGTGAGCATTGGGGCTTTGAACTTCACTACCTGCCTTCACGCGGTGAAGAGGCGCCGGCCGACCTGGTAGCGCGATATCCTGATCAACTACCGAAACAGTTCTATGCCGTGCGGGCAGATATAGTCCCCCAACCGAGGAGTGCTGGTTCGATGGTGCATCTAGAGGATATTGATTTAAACGTTGAAAAATCCATAGGAAAGCTTGATAAACTGACTTGGGGCTGTGTGCAGTCAGGTGCTCCAACGCCTCATCTGCTGACAAGCTTGCAGGAGTATGCCGAAATTACCGAACGTATTCTGCACTCCAAGCTCTGGTGCTGTACACCTCGAGGCTTGATGCTTGATGATCACAAATGGACTGCGACACCTGAGTTCTCCAATGATCGTGTCGACGCCATTGACGGTTCTATCTACGTCGGTCGCGATACGGTCATCGATCGATCCGTATCAATGGAGGCGAATGTTAGCGTTGAGAGCGGCAGTTTTGTCGACCGTGGAGCAACCCTCAAAAATGCGATAGTGCTGCCCGGCACATACGTTGGCCAAAACGTGACTTTGGACAACTGCTTAGCCTATGGCAGCTTGATGATCGATCTAAAACATGGGATTGCACAGCAGATTGATGATCCTGCCCTGCTCTCTCCCATATTGAGTAACGCACGTGTTACCCGAACGACCAACTCAGAACGTTTTGTCGCTGCATTTCTGATGCTGATAAGCGCTTGGGCTGTTCTACCTATCGCGGTGCTGTTTAAACACCGAGGTTCGACACTCACCACAAAAACCACGAGCCGGTCTAACCGTGGCTCGCGCAAATATCCCATCGCATTCGAATCACTGAGCTTCAACACAGGCTGGAGCAGCCTGAACAATTGGCCAAAACTAATCCATGTAATAGATGGTGATCTGAAACTTTTTGGCACAGCGTTGGAAGATCTTGAGTACGAGCCAGTTCTCGCTGAACTACCCATTAGCCAAGGCGTTTTCACGCCGAAGAATCTGCACCCCAATCACCTGTTTGATGAGGTCGAAGAACAGCTCTGGGGTCTCGAGTTGGCCAATGCCGGTAGCGGATTCTTCAAACTATTGGGTCAGGCATTCAAAGCAATCTCCAAAACACTTTTAAGGAAGTCAGCTGCCGCGGCATAAAGTTTGATTTGTGACAGTGCAAACCAGCAACTTTGATCTAAACTGCAGTTATCAGCCTCACTGACTGCTGGATTATGCTACGCACCCTGATTACCCTTCTTCTGATCAGCTTTATCCTGACCGCGCCCTCGCCCACTTGCGTCGTCATTCGCATATCGATAAGGAGTTTGCACTCGGTAAATCGGGAGAGATCCGCTACTTCAATGTTTGCGTCACCGAGCATCAAGATCACGCTGAGATCTTGTTACTCGAAGAGACGACGGAGCTGCATGAATACCAGCGTAAACTGCACGAGCAGGCGCTTATTGACGAACTGACGGGACTTCCTAATCGCCGCTCTGTCAACACAACGCTTGAGCGTTGGTGTGCCGCAAGCCAAAGGGAGCAACGCAGCTTCGCTCTAATGTTAATTGACCTTGATGGATTCAAATCTATAAATGATAACTATGGCCACGCAGCCGGTGACACCGCTTTAGCTAAAATCAGTGCCCGGCTTAAATCCCGTAGCCGCCAGAATGATATGATGGCGCGCCTTGGCGGTGATGAATTCGTACTACTCGCCGACGGAATCGACAGTGATATTGAGACACAAACCTTGGGTCGAGCGCTCTTATCAACCATTGAAGAGCCGATAGACCTTGATGAGCTCGGCGTGCGTGTATCGCTCACAGCAAGCGTTGGCGTAGCCCTCTGCCCGGAACACACGAGCGACCCTGACCTGATTACGCTGTTCTCCGATCGTGCGATGTACAGCGTCAAGCATGGTAGCGAACGTGGCGGTGTGGCCGTTTATAGCCCTCGCCCAGATGAAATTGACTCTTAATTTAACAACTAGAGTTGTTTAGCAAGCTGTTGACGCAATGCTTGATAGACGCCATTGCTCCAACCAAAACCGTCCTGCACGGCATACTCGCCGCCACCGGCTAACCGTCCAGGCGTCTCTACATCGTACTTTTCGATCATTTTTCCATAGCTGCTGAAAATACGGTCATTGACGCT